>JACCDW010575216.1_pt1 | contig 10603 bp, 9 predicted proteins | sample 7449781 | NCBI WGS metagenome assembly JACCDW01 (sample SAMN15323449, study PRJNA562643) | freshwater metagenome | isolation source: river surface water | place: USA:Blue River Watershed | collected 2017-08-18
CGAAGAATACTTTATTCAAAATGTTGTTTTTTTGCATGTAATAATCAATTAACGAAGAATGAAAAAATTTGGTTTGTCGGCATTGGCAGTTTTGGCTTTGATGGCTCAATCTGAGCTTCGAGCACAAGGAACAGATAACACGTTCTCATTGGGTTTCAAAATTAGTCCAAATTTCTCCTGGTTGAAAGTCCAGGACGGCGCAATTGAAAATGAAAATATGGGCTTAGGATTTTCCTACGGTTTGACAGGCGACTATAAACTCGGAAATACCGGTAACTATTGGGCAACCGCAGACCTTATGGTTACCACTGCTCCAGTGAGTGTTTTGCATACTGGCGATAAATTGATTCGTTCCAGCGACACCGGCGATATATCTTACACGGGAGTTGTTTTAGATTACAAAGCACAATATTTACAGATTCCTTTGGGGCTAAAATTCAAAACAGCTGAAATGAATGGATTGATATTCACATTCAATGTAGGTATTGCTCCCTCGTTTTTAATCAATAAAAAACTAACAACCAAGACAGATCCTGATTTATACGATCAATACAATTTCAAATCACACGATCCCAACAGTTCAGATCAGACTGCAACTTTGTTAGAGTTTGATGGAGGTAAAAATAAAGATAGTCGTTATTCGATGACTGACAACATTGCCAGTGCTCGTATGAGTATGGTTTTGGGTGCTGGAATTGAATATCCCATTTCTGGAAACTTCCGAATGACTGCAGGTGTAAAATTTGATAATGGCATTGGAGATTTCTTGAAAGACAACCTTTACAGCGCAAGACACAACTTCCTTTCCATACAATTGGGATTGATGTTCTAATGAGCACAGGATCATTGAAAATCTGCGTTCCGCAATTGAACTTTATCATCGGCGATTTTGAAGGCAACACTTCAAAAATCGCCGATGCCATTTATACGGCAAAGCAACAAAACGTAGATTTGGTAGTTTTTTCGGAAATGACCGTTTGCGGCTACCTCCCCGATGATCTTCTTGATTACCCACATTTCATTGAGCGCTGCGAACAGAGTCTTGAAGTTGTAGCGCAGAGCTGTCAAGGAATTGCCGCACTCGTGGGTGGCGTTATGAGAAATCCAGGAAAAGGTCGATTGCTTCAAAACGTTATGTGTTTTATGCAAAACGGTAAGATTGAACACGTCATTGCAAAAACTTTATTGCCCACTTACGATGTATTCGCAGAAGAAAGATACTTCGAAAGCGCTAAATCTCAAGATCCGTTCGATTTTAAAGGGATTAAAATTGGAGTAGCCATTTGTGAAGACCTGTGGGACCTTTACAACGACTTTGAGTACACAATATCCCCCGGAAAAGAACTCAAAGAAAAAGGCGCAGAACTCATCATTAATCCATCTGCATCGCCTTTTAACATTGGAAAGAACTCGCACAGAAATCGTGTTTTTGTAGGACAAGTAAGCCGTTTTAACCTACCCGTACTGTATGTAAATCAAGTAGGTATTCACACAGAAGTGTTGTTCGATGGAAGCAGCAGAGCGGTTAATCCAAACGGGGAAGTCGCAATGCAATTGCCTGAATTCAAAGAAGCTACGGTGATTGTTGAATTTGAAAATGGAAAATTCAAAGATTCTTCCACTGTTTTAACCGTGGGCGATGACAGCGTGGACCTGATGTACAGAGCCTTGGTGTTTGGAGTAAAAGATTATTTCCAGAAAATGGGCTTTAAACAGGCCATTCTAGGCTCCTCTGGTGGAATGGATTCGGCATTGGTTCAAACTATTTGCTCAGATGCTCTTGGTCCTGAAAATGTTACTGCTGTTTTAATGCCCTCAAAATATTCATCTGATGGATCTGTGAGCGATGCTGAACAACTAAGTAAAAATTTAGGCAATCCCTACCATATTCTTCCCATAAAGGAAGTACACGAAGCTTATGAAAGCACCTTGGCTCATTTTTTTGAAGGAACTACCTCGGGAATTGCGGAAGAAAACATTCAAGCAAGATCACGTGCCGTTATCCTCATGGCCTTGAGCAACAAATTTGGAAAAATCCTCGTAAACACAAGCAATAAAAGTGAATTGGCCGTTGGCTACAGCACTCTTTATGGCGACCTGTGTGGAAGTATATCTGTTATTGGCGATGTATATAAGACCCAAGTGTATGCTATGGCTGAATACCTCAATAAAGAACGAGAAAGAATTCCTTCAAATATCTTGACTAAAGAACCTAGCGCCGAACTCAGACCTGACCAAAAAGACTCTGACAGTCTTCCCATCTATCCTATTTTAGATGGAATTCTCAGGTTATACATTGAAGAGCGCAAAGGCAAGGATGAAATAATTATGGAAGGATACGATGCCTCAACCGTTAGCCGCATCATCAATTTGGTCAACGCCAACGAATACAAGAGATACCAAGCTCCGCCAATCATTCGCGTGAGTAGCAAGGCCTTTGGAAAAGGTCGTATCATGCCGTTAGTGGCAAAATATTCGTGATTTAAATGAAACACTATCCGCCGGCATTTTATAGACTGTGTGCCGCAGCTTTGTTGTTTTTTCTCTCATTCAATTTGGTTATTCCTGAGCTCTCATCGATGCTCAAAGACCTAAATGCCCATGAATATTTAGGATGGATCATTCCCGCATTCTCCTTTAGTGCACTGATTGCTAGACCCTTGAGTGGTTGGTTAACCGACAATATTGGACGCAGATCAACCATGATTTTAGGAGCTGTGTTTTGCATCGTTGCCGGACTTTTTTACCCCCTAATTGGTAGCATAACCGCATTTTTATTGGTAAGAGCTGTACATGGCTTCTCAACAGGTTTCACTCCTACCGGATTCACTACTTATACTGCTGATATCATCCCCGAATCACACCGCGGGAGAGCCATGGGTTGGCTCGGAATGTTCAACAACGCTGGTTCAAGTTTGGGATACGGACTTGGCGCGATCATTGCCCTTCATTTTGGCAGAAACCAAATGTTTTGGTTCAGTTCACTCTTGGGTATTGCCGCTTTGCTCCTTTTTTGGACTCTTCCTGAAACCGTCCAATCTAGCAGCAAGCGCAAATTTGAATTCAAATCTAGCAGTCTAATTTATTTACCTGCATGGCAATCTTCATTGCTTATGTTATTGGTTTGCATATCGTTGGGGTCTATACTGACTATTATGCCAGATTATACCACCTCTCTGGGTTTCGAAAATAAAGGTGTTTTTCTTACCGTTTACATTGCTTTTTCTTTGCTTGTTCGCCTTTTATCCGGAAAAATCAGTGATTCTTTAGGTAGACCCTATTCCACCGCCATTGGTGCGGTGTTTCAAATAATCTCCATGCTGTTTTTATTGTTTCCTTTCTTGGGAAGTAGTTTCTCTTTTTATGCGAGCGCCGCTTTCTATGGCATCGGACAAGGATTTAATGCTCCAAGTCTGTTTGCATGGGCAAGCGATGTTGCCACCACTGAAAACAGAGGTAAAGCCCTTTCCACCATTTTCATAGCTTTAGAAACTGGAGTTATCATTGGAGGATTGATGGCAGGTAAAATCGTTACCCAATGGAAATTAGGTTATGATTGGGTTTTTGGCATGAATTTGATCACCTTTGTGTTAAGCTTGATTTTTAGCCTTATTTTCATCACAAAAATCAGATCCAATCAACGATAATGGAAGTTATCAAGCAACCAAAAAACATCCCTCAACCACTTGTCGTACACATTGTAAGACCCGTGAATGTGTCGCACAAACTCCTTTTCATTCTTGGGATATCTCTTGAATTTCCGGTAAAATGAACCTTCCATATAGTCCATATAGTACTGAAAATCAACGATACTCTCGTACCAATTTTCGTAGACGCTATAGTAGCTGTACCCTCTCCTGATGGCCGTGGTTTTTCTTTTCTGGGGATATCTCATCCCAACAAGATTGTAATACTTTAATGCATAAACCGACGTTTGTCCGTCGCTCCCGCTTTCCTCTATCTTTAGAACCGTAAATAGTTTAGCCCATTTACCCAATTCCAATTTCGCAACCGTATGTATTTGACTTACTTTGGGGATTTTATAAAGAGGTAATTCCAAACTATCTGCATACAAAAAAGAATCGGTAACAATCACAGTATTGAGCTCTGAAGGAAGCCCATGCGGACGTTTCAACTCAGGGTCAAATCTAAAAGTTGCAAAGCTTAGAAGGGTGGCCGAAATGACAAGAACGATATTTTTTAAATTCCGAAACATTAATATCTCGTGACAACAGCGCCAATTTGTTTGGCCAATTCTAATTTTTTTGTGTTCAAATACATGATAAACTCTAAAATTTCTTCGGGATTATCGTCTGGGTCATTGAGCTTTTTTTGCTCTTCGATGATCATCTCTTCGATTTTCGTTCTTCTTAAATGCAAAAATACATCTATAATTTCTTGTAAAAAGTTATCTTCTTGCTGTTTTACATAAATCAAGTTGCTTTCGAAAGCCGGAGACAATTTGTTATCTTCACTCAAAATTTCAGCAGCAAAAGAGACTATTTTAGAATCAGTGCTCCGAGTAAAAAATTCAATGGGTAACCACTTGCCATCCTTGTAATGTTCTTGAATGTGATTTATAATATATTGAGTTTCGTCGTGTTTAAATTGAAAAAATTCCTCCTTGGTGTATTCATCTAAAATAAAATCGGCCACATTTTTGCCCTCTGAGAAGGGCTTGCCCCCATATAATAGAAGCAATCTAAGAAGAGCCTTTTCTTGATAAATATCAGATAGTTGTGCAGTTTTTAACAGAGAATCTTGAGGCTGAATCTGATTGATGATTTGAGATACCTCTTCGAGCAGCTGTTTCTGCTCCTGTTGTTGTACCTTCCTGAGTTCTTTCCCTAATTCTGTATAAATTAAATCACTGCTGATATCAAAAATATGTTCAAGTTCTTTAATTAGAACATCTCGCTTCAATGGATCTCCAATAAGCGATACAGATTCAATAATATCTCTGATGGAATCTGATTTTTTCAAGGGATCATTCTGAGTTCCCTCAAGTAAAAGCTTCGCTTTAAAAGTGATAAAGTTCTGTTCGTTCTGATCTAAATAATTTTTAAAACCTTCGGGCCCTAACTTTTTACAGTAAGAATCGGGGTCTTCACCTTCGGGCATCGGCACAACACGAACATTCAAACCTCCTTCGAGAAGTAAATTAATACCTCTCATAGACGCCTTCATACCTGCAGTATCTCCATCGTAAATGATGGTGGTATTATCAGTAAATCGCTTAATTAACTTAATTTGTCCTGGTGTAAGGGCTGTTCCACTGCTAGCAACAGCATTAGTAATTCCCGATTGATGCAATGTCATTACGTCGGTGTAACCTTCCATCAAGTAGGCTTTATCTTCCTTTCTGATGGTACCTTTAGCTTGAAAAAGCGCAAACAAGAAATCGCTTTTCTTATACAGAAGTGTTTCTGGTGAATTAACGTATTTGGGGGCTTTATCGACCTTGCCCATGATACGTCCGGCAAACCCAACCACCTTACCAGTAACACCCAATAAAGGAAAAATGACCCTATTTCTAAATAAATCGTAATAACTTCCGTCTTTATCTCGTTGCTTTATTAATCCTGCACTAAGCAAAAACTCCTCGGAATAACCGAGTTTTTTTGCTTTTTGGTAAAAAGCATCCCACCCTGATGGAGAAAAGCCCAAATTCCAATATCGAATGGTTTCTGGCGTATAACCTCGCTCCCTGAAATAGGGCATTGCCACGGTTTTTCCTTCTTCAGAATTGTGTAGTGCTTCTTGAAAAAATTCCAAAGCAAAGTCGTTTGCAGCCTGCAAGTTTTCTTTTTCCCTTTGGAACTGCATTTCGGCATCCTTATTTTCAGTATTGGATTCCACCAATTCAATGCCGTAGCGTTTTGCCAATTGCCTTGCCGCTTCTGTAAAAGTAAGGTTATCAATATCCATCATAAACTGAATGGAATTGCCGCCTTTTTGACAACCAAAACACTTGTAAATACCCATGTTGGGTGTTACCACAAAACTGGGAGTTTTCTCATCATGAAACGGACAATTGCCTTTGTAACGAGATCCAGCCCGCTTCAACTTCACATAATCGCCTACCACATCTTCGATGACGGCAACTTGAAGTAAATGATCTACAGAATTCGGACTAATCATGATGAAGAACATCAAATTTAAGGTTAATTTGCATATCGAACCAACTCAGAACATCCACATGTTAGAGAATATCAAAAAACGAGCTCAAGAACTTTTACCTCGACTAATCGAAATACGTCGCGATCTACATACGTATCCTGAACTTTCATTTGAAGAATTTGAAACCCAAAAAAAAGTGGAAAATTACCTTCAAAACGAACTCGGTCTTAAAACCCATCGAATTGCAAATACGGGAGTCGTTGCTCTTATTGAAGGCAAAAATCCAGCCAAGCGCGTCATTGGTTTGCGCGCAGACATGGACGCATTACCTATTGTTGAAATCAACGATGGCCGTCCCTACAGAAGCCAAAACGAAGGCGTCATGCATGCGTGCGGACACGATGCCCACACAACATGTTTGTTAGGCGCAGCCACCATTTTGAACGAAATGCGCGATTCATTCGAAGGCACGGTAAAATTGATCTTTCAACCGGGCGAAGAAAAAATCCCTGGCGGGGCCAGCCTCATGATCAAAGATGGTGTTCTTGACAATCCTAAAGTAGATTTGATGATTGGTCAACACGTGATGCCGTTTTTAGAAACAGGTCAAGTAGGCTTCCGAAAGGGGCTTTACATGGCAAGTGCTGATGAAATTTACATCACCATAAAAGGCAAGGGCGGACACGGAGCTTTACCTCATTTAGCTGTTGATCCCATATTAATTGCTTCCCACATGATTGTGGCTTTGCAACAAGTAGTTTCTAGAATTGCTCGTCCAACAGTTCCCAGTGTTTTAACATTCGGAAAAATCACCGGCATGGGCGCAACCAACGTAATTCCGAGCGAAGTAAAAATTGAAGGTACATTCCGTACTCTTGACGAAGCATGGCGCAATGAGGCCCATAAGCGCATGACAGAAATTGCCAAAGGCATTGTTGAAGGTATGGGCGGAGAACTTGATTTTCAGATTTCTCGTGGATATCCATTCCTGAAAAACGATCCAGAAGCAACTGAACATTGCATCAATGCAGCTCATCAATACCTCGGCGAATCTCAAGTAAAAGAATTAGACATTTGGATGGCCGCCGAAGACTTTTCGTATTTCTCGCAAGCAGTGCCCTCTGTTTTCTACCGCTTAGGCACGGGAAATGCAGAGTTAAAAACCAATATCAGCGCTCACAATGCAGCATTCAATATTGACGAGGCTGCACTGGCCAATGGCGCTGGATTGATGGCTTATTTGGTACTAGGTACTAGGTAGTGGGTTTCGGGTTCCGGGTTTCGGGTTTCGGGTTTCGGTTAGCGGGTATCGGATGTCGGGTTCCGGGTTCCGGGTTCCGGGTTCCGGGTTCCGGGTTTCGGGTTTCGGGTTTCGGGCTTCAACTTATGAAACCTTGACCGCGGCCTACAGCCTGCAGACTGCAGACTACAGACTACAGCCTACAGACTACTAACTAAAGACTCTGGACTTCAGACTTTGGTCTACGGACCTCAGTCTTTGGACCCGCGACCATGTACCATGTACCATGTACCATGTACCATGTACTAAAGTCTATGCCCCAATAACACTACACAACTGTTCAACCGCTGCATCCCAAATGGATGCCGACATCTCCGCTTCGTCTGGATAGACCATTTCTGTGATTATAAGTTCAATGTCACCCGTGATTTCGTCTTGAGCAATTTTAAATTCTAGGTAATCACCAGGAGAACCAATCAAATCAAATTTTACCAATTTTCCTGGAATGTTTTTGGTGAGTTCGGCATTGTATTCCGTGCCATCGTCCCAAGAAAACTTAAAAGAAGCGCCACCTTGAACGTCAACATGATCTGCAAACCAACTTTGCAAGCCTGATGGAGAAGAAATGTACTGGTAAAGAATTTGAGGCGATGATCTCAGAGAGTATTCAAGCTCTAATCTAGATTTTTTTTCGATGACTTTTTTTGACATAAGAGGCCTCCTTTTTTGCAAACAAAACAAAATCATTGACTTTTCAAAATTAATTCGACTTAACTTCTCATGTATATTTGTGAATTGACATGTCTGCCCGAAACTATTTCATCGTTGTTGCCCTAATTACGGCTCCTTTAGCACTTTGGGCAGGATTTTTTGGTTTTGATGAAACCACTAAATATTTATTGAAATTTCACAATTCTTGGCTCGATACAATTTTTTCTCGAATCACACTTTGGGGAGAATGGCCTATGGTTGTAGTTACATTATTCTTTTCTGCACTGCTTTTTCGATGGAAGTCCTGGCCTTTCTTTCTGGCTTTTTCAGCTGAAGGACTCATAACTCAAATACTAAAACTTTGGTTCAATTTACCTAGACCATCGGTCAAATTCCCAGAACTCATGCGTCATATTGATGGGGTCAAATTGGTACAGTGGAAAGCTTTTCCTAGCGGACATACGGCCGCAGCATTCTTCGGAACAGGCATCATCATCTACATTTTAGATAAGTTAGAAACCCCCAAATCACTTTCAATCACCATTATTTTCCTTGCATTTTTGGTGGGTTACAGTCGAATATATCTCGGACAACACTCTGTAGAAGATGTTTTATCTGGGGCTTTTTTAGGTTCTCTACTTTCCTTCGTATTTTTGTTTTACTTTGACCGTTCAAATGCGGCTAAATTGGCATGAAAAGACTTCCTGTACACTTGCTTTTGACCGCGGTCACCTTGATTTTTACCTTATCAGGGTTGAATTTAACCGCCCTTTTTGATTGGGACGAACTCATTTTCGCCGAATCGGCAAGAGAGATGGTAGTTTCAAACAATTGGCTCTACAATCAAATTGGCTACGAACCATTTTGGGAAAAGCCTCCGCTTTTCATTTGGTTACAAGCCCTTTCTTATTCTATATTCGGACAATTACAAGCATGGGTTTTTAAGATTCCCAATGTCTTGGCCGCGGTATTTGTGGTGAATTTCGCCTATCATTTCGGAGATAAAATGGGCAAACGAATGCTGGGTGCATTTTGGTCCCTGTCGCTACTGTTAACCTTCATCCCTTTTATTTATTGGCGTTCAGGCTTGATAGACCCAATATTTAACCTATTCATTGTCATGGCTTTATACCAATGGCACAACATTATACAGGCTTACCTCAAGGAAGAACGCACCCCATTGTATTATCTTCTTTTGGGCGTGTTCTTGGGACTCGCATTCCTTACCAAAGGACCAGTAGGTATAATGATAACGGGATTGGTTATTCTCATTGTAACCATCCATAACGGTAAATGGCACTTGATTTTCACTCCTCAAATTTTATTGTCTTTTTTGGGATTATCACTCATTCTGTCCATTTGGGTTTTGCCTCTTTTGCAATCAAACGGTTCTGAATTTTTTGTGAAATTCTTCCAATATCAAGTTGATCTCATGCAGGGTCAGTATTTTGAATGGCACAATCAGCCTTGGTACTACCATATTGTTGTGTTATTTTTCCTTGCCTTCCCAGCTTCAGTTCTTGGTTTGCCTCACCTTTTCAAAAATCGCATTATGGATAGAAACGTGGAAGATTGGCATTCCATCATGCGCGTTCTATTTTGGGTTGTATTGATTTTCTTTAGCATTGTATCTACAAAGCTCATTCATTACAGTTCATTGTGTTGGTGGCCACTCACCTATTTTGGGGCTTATCAAGTGTATGTGGTACACACCAATCGCTGGAAATTCCCTTACGCATTGAATTTGGGCGTATTCTTATCCGGATTGGGCATTGCCTTAATTCTATGGGCATTGCCGTTAGCGGTGACATACAAGCCCTTCATTTCCTCTTTAAATTTAAAACTTGACCCTTTTACTTCGAGTATACTCAATGACGCACCCATTTGGAATTGGACAGTGTTCATTCCTGCATCGCTGTTCACGGTTTGGTGGTTGTATTGGATGCTCCTTTCCCTTTTAAAAAAATCTCCCTCTCCTGCCTATTTATTTGTTATTAGTGGACTTACATCGTTAATGGCGAGTATTACCTTACTTCCTGTCGCTGCAGATTCTTTACAGGGAAATCTCAACAGGATGATCAAATCTGAAGTTTCGAAAGGTCATTTTCTTGAAACTTGGTACTTCAAAACTCACGCGCTCTATTTTTATGGTCGTTTCACTCCCGATGATTTCAAAAGGCTCAATCCCGAATGGCCAGCCCCCAAAAACGAATGGTATCCCAAACAATCCAACAGAAGATCTCATGCTCAAAATCCATCCAAAAATGGAAATGATATCAGAGTAATCACGCGCTGTGATTGGGAAGCAGACTATTTCTTTGCAGAAAAATTCACCCCTGAAAAACAGCTTTCTGGATACATCCTTTGGAAACCAAAAACCAAGCGTTAACAAACTCTTATCGTTAAAAATTTGCTTTTTTAGGTTTCCCCGCCTACTTTTGACTATCTCCGTATGAAGTTTGATAGTGTAAGTTTAGTAGTTTCTGATTGGGAATACGGAGCAGCAACGGCCGGTACCTCTAAAGGTCCCGA
>JACCDW010232271.1_pt1 | contig 10602 bp, 8 predicted proteins | sample 7449781 | NCBI WGS metagenome assembly JACCDW01 (sample SAMN15323449, study PRJNA562643) | freshwater metagenome | isolation source: river surface water | place: USA:Blue River Watershed | collected 2017-08-18
AGCATCCGGACGGCCCCAACCACCTCTCCGTCGCCCTACCCGCCAAAAGCGATGGACCCCACCTGCTCGAGGTGCTCGAACAAAACCTTCCTTGGCTCGTCCAACCGGCGCCCCCCGATCTCCTGCTCTTCCAAGCCGGCGCCGATCCCCTGCGGGATGACCCCTATTCTCCCCTGAATCTCGGCGCCACCGATCTCGAGGCCCGCGATCGCCATGTTTTCTCCTTCTTCCGCCGACAGGGCGTGCCGGTGGCGTGGACCCTTGCCGGGGGCTACACTCGGCCCGTGGAAAAAGTTGTTTCCGTGCATGTCGGCACCTTCCGGGCGGCCCTTGCGATCCATGGCCGCTGACCCCAAATCCTGGCGCAACGCCAATCCGGCGGATCTCTCCGATCTCCTGCCGGAGGTTCAGGCCACGCCGCCGGAAACCGTCCTCGCCGCGGCGGCCGCCGCGGCCGAGGGCTGGGCCGAGAGCCCGCTGACGGAAAGAATCCAACGCCTCCGCTCTGCCCAAAAGCTCCTCCAGGCCCACCAGGAAGAGTTGGCTCAGGGAATCTGCCGGGAGATCGGCAAGCCCATCACGGAGTGCCGGGCCGAAGCGGCCGCCTTGGTCACTAAAATCGATTTCGCCATTTCCGATGCAGAGCGTTTTCTCGCCGAGGAAAAACCGGTCGATGCACCCAACCCCAGCCGGATCCGGCAACGCCCCCGTGGTCCCAGCCTGGTCATCGGTCCTTTTAACTGGCCGCTCCATCTCAGCCACGGGCCCTCCACCGCGCACCTTCTTGCCGGCAACCCGGTCATCCTCAAGCCGTCTCCCATGGCCCCGGTGGTCTCCGCCCGCTACCTGACCCTGATGGCACCCTTGTTTCCTCCCGGCGTATTCCAGATTGCCCAAGGCGGTACCGAATTGGCCCGAACACTCTGCTTCGACCGCCGCATCCGCTCCATCGTCTTTACCGGCTCCGTGCCGGCCGGACGTGGACTCCTGGCGGAAATCACCGCCCTCGATCCGACCAAGGACGTGGCCTTGGAACTGGGCGGCAAAAACGCCTCGGTGGTTCTGGACGATGCCGACCTCGTGCGGGCAGCACAAATGGTCGCCGAGGCGGCCTGCCTCACGAGCGGACAACGCTGCAACGCCACCTCCCGCGTCCTGGTGGACGCCAAAGTGGTCCCCCTTTTCACCAAGGAGCTTTCCGCCGCCATGGTCCCCTTCCGGCCCGGCTGGCCGGCCGAGGAAAAGACGAAACTCGGGCCGCTCGTGAATGCCGGCTCGGTGGAGCGCTACCGTTCGGCCCTCACCGCTCCAGCGGGCGTCAAATTTCTCGAGCCGGGCAAAGTGCACCCGGAGTGGAACGGGCGCCGGGGCCATTATGTGGAGCCCTGTGCCCGGCTCTGGCCCTCTGCCTCCGCGTTTCTCGCCGACCCCAGCTCCCGCCAGGAGTTTTTCGCCCCCGTCATCGACCTGGTTCCCGTGGAAAGCACAGAGGCGGCCATCGCGGCGCATAATGCCGTGCCGTTCGGCCTCTCGGCCTCCGTCTTCACCACCTCCCGCAAAAGCTTCGAGCATTTCTCAAATCATCTCCATGCCGCCAACATCTACGCCAATCTCCCGACCACCATGTCCCCTTCCGCCCTGCCCTTTGGCGGTTGGGGTGAATCCGGCAACCGCCACCCCGGCGGCCGTGGCCTGATCCGTTTCGCCGCCGACGAACAGGTTCTCCAAGAAGCCCCGGATTCTTTGAGCTGATCGGACCAAGCTTCCTTCCCGCACTGCCCCTGCCTCTTACCCCCGAATCCCCTTGTCGGTGGGCGGATTCTGGACTGGAATCCTCACAATGACGTCGGTTGCCGACTTCGCCCGCCCACGTGGCTGGCACCTACCGGACGGACCCACTTTGGTCCGCTGGTTTGGCGGAGGTTGGACGGCTCTGGTCTTCGCCTTCCTTTATCTTCCCATTGTCCTGCTCGTCGTCTTTTCGTTCAACGAGACCAAGTCCGGCTTCCACTGGGAAGGCTTTACCCTGAAATGGTACGAGGCCCTCTTTAGCAACCGCGTCCTACTCCACGCCTTTGGCAACAGCCTGATGATCGGGGCCGCCTCCACCATCCTCGCCACGGTTCTGGGCACCTTGGGCGCCTGGATGCTCTACCGTTACCGCTTCTCCATCCATCGGACACTGGAGGCTTTTATTTTTGTACCGATGATCATGCCGGAAATCCTTATGGGCGTAAGCCTGCTGGTTCTTTTTGTGATTCTGAATTTTCACCTCGGCTACCTCACCGTGATCATCGCCCATGTGACCTTCACCTTCCCCTTCGTTCTCGTGGGTATGCAGGCCCGTCTTCAAGGCATGGATCCCGCTTTGGAGGAGGCGGCCATGGACCTTGGCGCCACCCCTTGGCAGGCCTTCCACAAGGTGATCCTGCCGTACCTGATGCCGGCGATCGCCTCGGGTGCTCTTCTCGCCTTCTCCCTTTCTCTCGACGACTACATTGTCACCGTCTTCATCACCGGGGCCGAGTCCCAGACCCTGCCACTCAAGGTCTATGGCATGGTCCGGGTGGGCCTGAATCCCCAGCTGAATGCCTTGTCTGCGCTGGGAATCCTCCTCACTATTGTTCTCGTGTTTGCCAGCGAGCGTCTGAAACAACCTGCGAAAGGAAACTAACCCATGAAAACCCTCCGTAACCTCACCCTCCTCGTTCTACCGTTGCTTTTGGCGGCCTGTGGCGGCGCCAAGAAAGCCGATACAGCCGGCAACTCAAACGAGGAGAAAAAACTCAATATCTTCTCCTGGGCGGAGTACATCCCCCAGTCCGTTCTGGACGGCTTCACCAAGGAGACCGGCATTCAGATCTCCGTGGAAAACTACGCCTCCAACGAGGAGCTGATCGGCAAGCTCCTCGCGGGCGGTGGCAAGTATGACCTCATCCAACCCAGCGAGTACGCCATCGAGGTTCTCATCAAAGACAACCAGCTGATTCCGCTCAACCAGGAAGCCCTCACGAACCTCGGCAATCTGGCTCCGGAGTTCCGCAGCATGGTGTTCGACCCCGGCAACAAATACTCAGTGCCCTACATGGCCGGTTTCGTCGGCATCTCTGTGAACACGGAAAAGGTCAAAACCCCCATCAAGGGTTTCAGCGATGTCTTTGTGCCCGCGCTGAAAAACCGCATCGTTGTCCTGGACGACTCCCGCGAAATCGTCAGCTGGGCGCTGGGCGAGTCCGGTCTCGGCATTAACGATGTCAGCCCCGAGAACTTGGCTAAGATCAAGCCCCTCCTCCAGAAATGGCTACCGCTGGTGAAGGTCTACGACTCCGACAGTCCCAAGACTGCCCTCAAGAATGGCGATGTGGACATCGGCGTGGTCTGGAGCGGAGAGGCCGCCATCCTTTACAACGACGATAAGAAATTCCAGTTCGTCCTGCCCGAAAAGGGAGCCCATCTTTTCGTGGACAGCATGGCGATCCCGAAGACCGCGGCGCATCCGCAGAATGCCCACCTCTTCATCAACTACCTGCTTCGCCCGGACGTCAGCAAGATGATCTCCGACGAATTTCCTTATTATAATCCCAACAGCGCCGCGCGTTCCCTCCTGAGCCCGGACCAGTTGGCCAATCCCGCCAGCTATCCTCCGGCCCAGGACGTCGCCCGGATGCAGACCTTTAAGGATATCGGCCAGCAGGCCGCGGCCGTGGACGAGATCGTCACCCAGATCAAGGCCGGCGGAAAATAAGTTCCCTTGGGCGGGGCGGCCTTTTCCGACGCAGCAGCCTCCCATCCGGCCTCCGCGAAGGCCGGATGGAGGGCGTGGCTGTTACTCGCCCCCTTGCTGGTTTGGCTGGGCGTTTTTGTGGCTCTGCCCACCGGCCTGCTGATCCTAACCAGTTTTAGCCAGCGGGATTTCCTCGGCCGGGTGGTTTATGACTTCACCCTGGAGAACTACCTCCGCTGTTTCGACGCCACTTGGCTGACGATCTTCGGCAACTCCATCCTCTATGCCTTCCTTGCCACCGTCATCTGCGTGGTGGTGGGATACCCCGCCGCCTACACCATCGGTCGGGCCGCCCCGGCGATGCGCCGTCTTCTTCTCACGCTGGTGATGATTCCATTCTGGACCAGCTTCCTGATCCGCACCTATGCCTGGATCTCCATCCTCAGCGAACAGGGTCTGGCCAACAGCCTGCTTCTCTCCGCCCAAATTTTCACCCAGCCCCTGCCGATGATGTACACCCCGTTCTCCATCGTGCTGGGCCTGGTCTACAACTACCTGCCCTTCATGATCCTCCCGATCTACACGAGCGTGGAGAAGCTGGATAACTCCCTGGTCGAGGCGGCTTACGATCTTGGTGCCGGACCCGTGCGGGCCTTTTCGCGGGTCATCATTCCCCTGACCAAGCCTGGCATCGCCGCCGGAGCCCTCCTTGTTTTCGTACCCGCTATTGCCATGTACGCCATCACCACTCTCATGGGCGGCGGCTCCAATCCCACGATCGGCGAGGTCATCCAAAACCAGTTCACCAAAGCCCGCAACCAGCCCTTTGGGGCCGCTTTAGGTGTTTTACTGATGCTTCTCTTCCTTACCTCCTTCCTTATTTTAGGCCGGAAGAAGAAGGTGGCTCATACCGCTTAAATTAGAGCGAATGGCGGCTCCCAAGGCCCAAATTCTCCGCCATTCGACCCCCACAAAGCTCTTTCGTACTTTTAGATCTCTCTTCAGATCATCGGCTTAAGACTTTTCCAACGGCTTGCGCGGCGGCCTGACTTGCCGCCCTTAGACCACCTAACTACCTTCATCAGTGGGAGACCCCTTGGCGATAGCTCAGGGTTCCACCTAAAATACCTAAACATTTTACAATCAGGAGGTTGTGACCATGAAAAGCGCCCTAGTGCTTGGGACGGGAGGAGTCGGTTCGGTCATTGGTCAGCGCCTCCATACCTACGACTGTTTTAGCGAGGTTTACCTCGGCGACACGGACACCCAGTTCGCCGAAGCCCTCGCCGCCAAGACCGACAATAGCCGCTTCAAGATCGTCAAACTCAACGCCACGGATCCCGTCGGCCTAGCTGCCTTCCTCAAGGAGAAGAAAATCTTCATCACGGTCAACGCCTGCCCTAGCCAAGTGAACGACTCGGTCCTCACCGCCTGCGCCGAAGCCGGCTCCCACTACATCGACATGGCCTCGGACTGCTATGTCCCGCCCGGCGTCAAAAAGTACGGCAAAAGCTCCTTTGAAGCGGAGATCGAAAAATTCGGCGAAACTTTCCAGAAAAAGGACATCGCCGCCATCCTCTCCATGGGCATGGATCCGGGCGCCGTGAATATCTTCGCGCGTTGGGCCGTCGACCGGCTGGATATCGCCACCTCCATCCGCGTCCTCGACGCCGACAACGCCGAAATCCGCGGCTACCGCTTCGCCGTTCTCTTTAGCCCCGAGACCCTGTTCGAGGAACTCGGCGCCGTCCCCTACTACGTGAAGGATGGCCGTATCGTCTCCGGTAAACCGCTGGAGACCGAGGTGGAAGTCATCCGCTTCCCTGACCCCATCGGACTGATGACCACCTACGCCGTCGCCCACGAGGAAGGCGTCAGCCTTGGCATCTACCCGCCCTTCGTCGCCAAAGGGGTAAATTATTCTGTCTTCAAATACACCCTCTCCGAGAAGGTGGTGAACATCGCCAAGTCCCTCGCCCTTCTCGATCTCGACAATTGGCGCAAAATGAAAGTCGACGGCGTTGAGGTCACTCCCGTCCGCGTCGCCACCGCCCGACTGCCTAAACCCGCCCAACTCGGCTCCACTGTCGAAGGCTACTCCTGCGTTGGCACCGAGGTCCGCGGCATGAAGGACGGCGTCCGCACGGAATACTTCGTCTACACCATGGACGACCACCGAGAAACCTACCTCCGCTACGGCTACAGCCTCACCGTCGTCCAAACCGGTCTGCCCCCGGCTCTGATCTGTCGCCTCCTGGCGGAGGGCCGGATCAAGGAACGCGGTGTGATGATGCCCGAGGCCCTCGACCCCGAGATCATCATGAAAGAGCTCCCCGACGAAGGTATCCCGATCTACGTCGAACAGCGTCGGGTCGAACCCCCCTCCCGCTTCCCGTTGCCCAAGAACAAGAAATAGCCCTGCTGGCCCTTTCGCGCCCTTCGTAAACGTAATCGTAAACCTAAACGGAAATTTCTGTGGAGCCGCGCTCTGCCGCGGCCAAATTTCCATCTGCCATCTCATGCTCCGCCCAATCTTAATCTTCATCTTCATCTCCAAATCTCTACGCTAAATCCATGTCAACCGACGCACTGCTAAGCGGGTGCACGCACATTCATACCCGGGAGGAGTTCGCCAAAAAACTTGCTTCGGGCCGGCCCTTGCGGGTCAAACTCGGCTTCGATCCCTCCGCTCCCGACCTTCATCTGGGCCACGCCCTCGTCCTCGCCAAAGTCCGGCAGTTCCAGGACGCCGGCCATCTCGCGGTCATTATTGTGGGCGACTATACCGCCCGGGTCGGCGACCCCACCGGCCGCTCCAAGACCCGCCCCGCCCTCGAACCGGAAGTCATCGAACAAAACGCCAAAACCTACACCGATCAGGTTTTTAAAATCATCGACGAGAAAAAGACTGAAATCCGCCGGAACGGAGAATGGCTGGGCAAACTCACCTGCGCCGATCTCCTCCGCTTGAACGGCCAGGTGAATGTGGCCCGCATGCTCGAACGGGATGACTTCTCCAAGCGGCACAAGGAAGGTGTCGCCATCAGCCTGGCGGAGTTCCAGTACCCTGTCCTGCAGGGGTATGACTCCGTCGCCGTGAAGTCGGACGTGGAACTCGGCGGCAACGACCAACTCTTTAACAACCTTGTCGGCCGTGATCTTCAGCGACAGGCCGGCCAGGAGCCACAGGTCGTCCTCGTCACCGCCCTTCTCACCGGAACCGATGGCAAACAGAAGATGAGCAAATCCTTGGGCAATCATATCGGGATCACCGAACCCTCCGGGGAGATGTTTGGGAAGGTCATGTCCGTTACCGACGAGACCTGCGCCGTTTGGCGCGACCTGTTGGGACCGTTCCTTGGGCTTCCCCGCGAGGTTCCCTCCCACCCCATGGAGGCCAAAAAGGAGCTCGCGGCCGCCGTGGTCCGCCGCTTTCACAGCGAGACTGCCGCCGGCTCCGCCCGCACGGACTTCGAGGCCAAGTTCTCCAAGAAAGATCTCTCCTCCGCCGAAATACCCTTTTTCCGGCCCTCCGCCCAAAAGCTCTCTGTGGCTAAACTGGTCCAGGAAACCGGGGCCGTGCCCAGCAACTCCGAGGCCCGTCGCCTGATTACCCAAGGCGGCATCAAGCTGGAGGGCGAAAAGTGTACCGACCCCAAGGCCGAAGTGACCCTTGCTGCCGGACAAATCCTCCAGGTCGGCAAAAAAACCTTCTTCCGGATTCAGCTTTAATCCCCCGGGCCCTGGAGGGCCCGTTAACGTGAACATAGCTCCATGCGCTCATCATCCATTCACATTCACGTTCACCTTCTCGAAAGAACTGAACTCTGTCTTTCCGGACTTATTCGCTCTGATTCCCCGATTCTTAACACCTTGTTCATCCGATAATTTGCCGTCCCTCGACTCTCCCCCGTGGTCGTCCATGACAATTTTATGCCTATCCGGACACGGGCGGATTTTGAAAAGAAAGAAGCCACACTCCTGGCTCCTTACGCCTCCAAAAGCCGGGAAAGCCTGGGTCGCAAACATCCGGAAAACTCCCACGACTTCCGGGCCGAGTTTCAGAGGGACCGGGAGCGCATTGTCCACAGCTCGGCCTTCCGCACCTTGGAGTATAAGACTCAAGTTCCCCTCAATGCCTCCGGGGACTATGTCCGCACCCGCCTGACCCACACGATCGAGGTCGCTTCAATTGCCCGGTCTTTGGCCCGCTCCTTGGCCCTCAACGAGGACCTGAGCGAAGCCATCGCCTTGGGTCGCGATCTGGGTCACCCGCCTTTTGGGCATCCGGTGGAACACACCCTCGACCAACTCATGCGGGATGCCGGGGGGTTTGGCCGCCGCCGCCAGAGCCTCCGGGTCGTGGAGGCCTTGGAAGTAAAATATCCCGATTTCAACGGCTTGAACCTGACCCACGAGGTGCGGGACGGCATTCATCCCACTCCGGCCCCGGATACCCAGCCTTCCCTCGAATCCCAAGCGGTGGATCTGGCGGATGAGATCGCCCACTGTTGCCACGATCTCGAGGACGCCTTGGAGAGCGGTCTGATTGACCCAAGCGCGCTTCTGGGGATTGAACTTTGGAAAGAAACCGAATCCGGCATCCGGCGGAACTATGCGCGGCTCGACCCCGAAAGGACCCGCCGCTTCGTCTCCCGATGCCTCGCGGACCATCTGGTCGAGGACGCCGTTCGCCAATCGATCATTAATTTAGAGGAGTCCGGTCCGGCCACCGCCGCCGATGCCCGAACCATCGGTCGCCGGCTGGTCACCTTCACCCTCCCCATGCGGGTGAAGATTCAGAATTTGCGGGATTTTCTCCGGGAAAACTTTTACCAGCACCCCGACATCAAGGAGATCAACCAGCGCGCCAGCCAGGTCCTCCAGGGGTTGTTTGAATTTTACCACCTTCATCCGCACTTGATTGCGGAGCGGGCGGTCCTGCGCATCAAAAAAGAGGGGGTGAGCAGGGCCGTCTGTGATTTTCTGTCCGGTCTGACCGACCGGACCGCCATGCAACAGTACGCCCGCCATGTCGGCACTGATTCCCTCTTACGCGAGCTCACGCCTCAGGCCGCCTAGCTCTGCTTCACTTTCTCCAAAAATCCGGCGATCTTCTCCCGAAACTCCTGCCCGAATCCCCGGTTTTCGTGCCCCTCTCCGGGAATGATCCAAAATTCCTTTTGCCCGGCTGCCCGATCGTAGATCGTCTTCACCATTTCCGGAGGCATCCGCACATCTTCCTCCCCCGCCAACACCAGCACCGGAGCCCGGATCTGCTCCGCAGCCCTCAGGCAATCCACTTCATCCACCCGAAAACGGGCCCGACTTTCAATCATCGGCATCGCCAACGTGATCAGGGGAAATTCGGATAACCCGTAGAACAGCTTGGCATGATGCAGCACGGTGTTGCGGTAAGTGTCGAACGGGGCATCGGCGATCACCCCGGCGGCCGATCCATCCCGGGCCGCCGCCAAGAGAGCACTGACCGCCCCCATGGAGGTTCCCCAGAGCACCGAATCCCCTGCACCCCTTGTCCGGACAAACTCCATCGCCGCCTCTGCATCCCGGCTCTCGTAAAAGCCGATGCTGGTGAGGCTCGGGTCACTGCCTCCATGGCCGCGAAAGTCGATCGCCAAGGTCGGGTTGCCCTGCTCTTGGGCCAAGAGAATGTAATCGATCATGTGAGCCTTGCTGGCACCGAGACCGTGGAGGATCACGACCGGAGCCCGCTCCGGCTTTCCGTTTGGCATCCACCAACCGGCGAGGCGGACCCCGTCTGCTGAGCGAATCTCCACCTCCTCGCAGACCAAACCCATCCGAGCCGGATTCAGGGATGGCCGAGCCGCAGGGGGAATCTTGGTCGCCAGATCCGCCAGAAAACTGGCCGCCAGCAGAACCAGTCCCACCACCACCAGCCCCAGCAGCCCTGCTACAGCCAGGATCGCCTTCCCATGTTTTTTGAAAAAACCCATTCCTCAAGAATAACCGTTTTTAAATTCACCGCTAGGTAGGGTTCGTTGTCCTCAACGGACCATGCCCGACATTGAAGGCGGACGCTTGAGGACAACTGCCCCTACCGAATCCTCATCTGAATCGAGTTTCCCGCCCTTCGTTTGCAGGTTATTATTTATCATCCAATGAAAAAGCCCCGCTCACGGCAGGGAAAGCTTCACGACACCCAGTCCTCTCCAGACTTCCGCAATCTCCGGATCGACAAGGTGGGCGTGAAGGGCCTTCGTTATCCCATCGTCGTCCGCGACCGCTCTCGCGCCACCCAGAACACGGTTGCCACGGTCGCCCTCGCCGTCGACCTCCCCCATCAGTTTAAGGGCACGCACATGAGCCGCTTCCTCGAGGTTCTGCAGGATCACGGCGGGCTTATCCACGTCCAAAGCATCCCCAAAATTCTCCGCGCCCTTCAGGAAAAGCTCCATGCCGAATCCGCCCACCTCGAACTGGAGTTCCCCTACTTCATCGAAAAAAAGGCCCCCGTTACCTCGGCTCCGGGCTTGGTGGACTACCAAACCCGCTTTGACGCGGTTCTCCACGGGGACGATCTCACCTTTAAGGTCGCCGTGACCGTGCCCGTCACTACCCTCTGCCCCTGCAGCAAAGCGATCAGCACCCGCGGCGCCCACAACCAGCGGGGCTACGTCCGCCTCGAGGTCACTTTCCGTAAACCGGTTTGGATCGAGGACCTGGTTTCGCTCGTGGAATCCTGTGGTAGCTCAGAGATCTACTCTCTCCTCAAGCGTCCCGATGAAAAGCATGTCACGGAAAAGGCTTACGACCGACCGGTCTTCGTGGAGGATCTGGTTCGCGCGGTCGCGTTGAAATGTGACGCGCACCCCGATATCTCCTGGTACCGGGTGGAG
>JACCDW010089846.1_pt1 | contig 10601 bp, 8 predicted proteins | sample 7449781 | NCBI WGS metagenome assembly JACCDW01 (sample SAMN15323449, study PRJNA562643) | freshwater metagenome | isolation source: river surface water | place: USA:Blue River Watershed | collected 2017-08-18
ATTAATTTCTTTATCTTCTTTATAAAACTTCGCAATAAATGTTTGAATGTCACGATTACGAATTTCATGACCTTCAGTTAATTTTAATTTTTTTGCAGCAGTTTTATCAAGAATGATAACTTTAATTTCTTTTCCATTATCATCTTTCTTAGTTTTCATTAAACCAGATTCACTAAATTTTTGATTTAATAATTTAGTAACTTGAGGACGAGACATTTGTTCATCATCAATACCAATATAATTGCGAAGAATTTGAGGAACATCTGCTAATTTATTAAACCCACCTTTTCCAGCATTTTCAGTCTTGCGTGGTTTTTTCTTTTTTCCAGCAAGTGCTTTATGTTCCTTTTCAATTTGTTTATAATATCCATTAACAAGACGCATAATTTTTTTGCGATAAATTACATGTTCTTTTTTATCTTTTTCAAACTCTTTTTCTTTTTCAAGAAATTCAGTTTCAGCCTCATCTAATAGAGTTAACTGTTTGTTAATGTCGATAAACATATCTTCTACAGATAATTTAGTCTTCTTTTTATCATTATCTTTAACTTCAACTTCATCAACATCATCATTAGAATCATCTTCATGTTCACTCTCAACATCACTAATAATATCCTCTACTTCTTCCTTTGAGGCAATAATAGTAGCTTTTTTATCTGTCGGTTTAGGCATTTATTATATAATAAAATATTAATTCAATACATAATAATATCAATTTTTATTTATTCAAAAGAAACAATAATATCTCTATCATTATTAGGATTATATTCTATTTTAATATAACTAATTTGTTTTTTACAACTAGTGCTTCTTTTTTTACTAGCATTATATCTAGATCTTTTTTTTATATTTTTGTTTGATAATAATTCATTTTGAATTACAGTATAATTAGATACACAATAATCATATATTCTTTTTGTAAAAAACCATCTATAAAAATTTAATTGCCCTATAGTAGTTATAACACAATCATTATTTGAAAAGAATGGTATTCGATCTCCCCTTCCAAATGGATCAAAGTATTTTTTCTTATGAGCTTTTAATTGGTCTTTATATGAGCTATGAACAATAAATACATAATTAATCCCTTTTTCTTCAAGTTCATATGAAATATTATGGAGCATTGAATATTTAGTTACAAAATATTCAAATGTTCTTCTAGATATAATACTAGTGCCTTCTATAATATTTAATAGTAAATTAAAATATATACTATTGTTATAGAATTCTTCAAGAGATCTAAGTAAAAGAATTTCCTGTGATGTAAGGTTTAGTTTTCTATATACACTACTATTATCATATGTAGGTTCCATATGATAATAATATTTATGATGTCTTTATAATCATATTATTAATTTATTAATTAATTTATTAATCCGAACTTGTAGTTGAATTTAAATTATTATTTTGAACTGTTTCATCACTATCTGTTTCATTATTATCATTATCATTATTATCATTATGAAAATCAATATCGCTATTTCGTTTAGGCATTTCTAACACAGAAGAAGTAATTTCACTTTCATTGCGAACGAATATTGATGTATCGATATTAGTATCTCCTATTTCATATTCATTATTTTCATCCTCACTTTCTTCAACAAATTTATAATCATATGCTATTTTCATACATGGTTTTAAACTTAATAATATAGGACGAATAAATAAACCAAATCCATTTTCATTAATCCAAATAGCATATACTTCTAAAATAGATTTCAACCAACAATCTTTCACTATTTCCTCAATATTAATTTTATTATTATTTAAATGAACTATTGTTTCAAATTCATTACTTCTTAATAACTTAAGTCTAATAACACCATTTTTATGTTCATTTGAACTTCTAATAATTTTTTGATATTTCATTGTTTTAACATGTGAAAATCTTTCAAACCATTTATTATTATTTTTAGCATCTTTAACCATTTTTTTATCTATAGAAGTTAAAAAATCAATAAAACTATTTGTTTTATTTTGCTCTCTACATATTAATGGAACATCTAATTCAAATATATTATTTTTACATTGTATATTATTTGATGATATTATTGTAGGTGTTTGAAATACAAAATTTTTTAATTTATTATTATCATTGTATTTTATATAAATAATAACCTTTTTATTATTTGATTTAATATCTGTATAAACTATATTATTTAAATCAATCTCTTCTATTCTATAAGGAACCTTTGATGTCATGAATATATATCATATAATGTATTTAAATATTTAAATACATTATATAATTCATAAAATAATATTTTATTATTTACTTCTTCTTTGGCTTAGCTGCAGCAGCAGTTGCCTTTGATTTGCTAGAGGATGGTTGTTTCTTTGGAGGAGGAATTGGTTCTTCTTCTTCTTCTTCCTCTTCCTCACCTTCGGTGTTATCTTCCTCTTCCTCACCTTTGGTGTTATCTTCCTCCTCACCTTCGCTGTTTTCCTCTTTCTCCTCTTTTTTATTAATCTTTAGAGGAACAGAAGTCTTATTATTTGAGACTGATAATTTAGATAAAGGCTTTACACTATCTTCATCATCGCTGTCAATAAATGCAGCATTAGCTGAACCTAAAAGAGGATTGTTATTACCTTCAGCAGGTTCAACTTCAATCTTAATTAGTTTGAATGTAACACCATATAACATTGTATCACTTCCAATTTTAGCTTTCTTTTCGCACCAGCCTTTAACAGGACGAATGATGGGACGAATTGTAGAAAGATAACGAACAACTGCTGCAAATTCATCAACTGTTTCAACTTCCTTTTGTTCGCGTTCACGTTTGCCATCTTTCATAATTGAAGTATAAACTTGAGTTTTAACCTGAGTATCAGGCCAAGTAACATCTAATTTAACTTTCATGTATGGAGGACGGGGATATTTCTTCTTTTTATCATCTTCTTCTTCATCTTCATCTTCTTCAGGAACACGAACAATAGGAACATACTTATATTTAGATGCTTTAGCACCAAATTGCATTTTCTTAAACTCAGCAGATTCCATATATGTGTCAATACCCTTAATTTTATTGAAAAATTCTTTAATTTCAGGATTAGATAAATCTAGAGGAACCTTAATAAAAGCACGAGAAGCAGCATCTTTATAATATTCGCCTTCACGAGGAACACCATACGCATTTAATTTAATCCATGGAGCTTGAAGCAATAATGCAGATTTATCATCTTTATAGCGGGGATAACCGATGTTTTGACCTTTGGAACGTTCATTTTCTTCAAATTTAGTAAAAGTAAGATCTTTTGGGATAAAGTCTTGGTATTTGGTTGTTTGAGTAGCCATTTTAATTAATATAGAAATATGGCTTTAAATAGTGTATATATCAATTTTTCTTTACCCATATGTGTTATGTGTTATAAAGAATAATATTCATATTATTAATAATCTTAGATTAAATGGAGACAAATAAAGAAACAAATAAAGATATAAAAGAACATAAAAATTTTGATAATTTAGTAGATGATCCTTTAATATTAAAGGGTATATATTTGAATGGTTTTAATACACCATCGCCTATTCAAATAAAAGGTATAGAAGCCATAAATAGTGGAAAGGATTGTATTATTCAATCTCAGTCAGGAACTGGTAAAACTGCTACTTTTTTAATAGGTATTATAAATAAATTAAAAGATAATAACAGTAAAACACTTATTTTAACACCAACAAGAGAACTTGCAAATCAGGTATATAATGTGGCTATTAATTTAACTAAATATAGTTCATTATCTGTATCCTTATGTGTAGGAGGAACAGAGATTAAAACATATAATAATAATATTATTATTGGAACAATTGGTCGTGTTCAGCATATGATTACAGCAAAACGATTAAATATTGAGAATATTACTAAATTTGTAATAGATGAAGCAGATAATATGACTAATGAAAAAGATTGTGCTGATTTAAATACATTATTATTAAGTATTCCAAAAGAAAGTCAAAAAGTATTAATCTCTGCTACATTAACTCATTCAGTATTTAAAGTAACAGATCGTATTATGAAAGACCCAATTAAAATTTTATTAAAAAATACAGATGTAGCAGTTGATTTAATTAGTCAATTTTATATTGATGTTGAAGTAGAAGAAAATAAGTTAGATGTATTTATTGATATTTATAATTTAATTTCAACAACTCAAGCAATTATATTCTGTAATACAATTCGTAAAGTTCAATGGTTAGAAGAACAATTAAAATCACAAAATTTTTCAATTACTACAATTCATGGCAAAATGACACAACAAGAAAGAAATAATATTGTTCAAGAGTTTCGTGATGGTAAAACAAGATTATTATTAACAACAGATTTATTAGCTAGAGGTATTGATGTTCCTCAAGTTAATCTAGTAATTTGTTATGATATGCCACCTGATAAAGAAACATATATTCATCGTATTGGTCGTTGTGGACGTTTTGGTAAAAAAGGTGTAAGTATTAGTTTTATTAAAATGTCTGATCAAAGTGATATGAAAATGTTGCATTTAATGAAAAATACATATAAAATTAATATTAATGAATTACCTGATAATATTGACGAGTATTTATAATAATTAAATTAAATTAATTTAATTATTATACAATATTTTATCACGTCCAGTTGATACAATATCAGTCCCTTCTATACCATCAATTAAATCTTGTTCTATTATTAATTTATTAGATATTGATGGTAATAATATTGATAGTGTAGATAAATTTGGTTCATATACTTGAGTATAATTAGTATCTTGATTAATAATTGGATTAGTATCTTGATTAATTATTTGTGTAGTAGGTGATACATTATTTAAAACTAATTTAGTTGATAATAATTTTGGTTCTGGATTAATAGATAATAAAGCTGATACATTTCCTTTTGATAAAGGAACAGTAGATAATATAGATTTATTTTTTTTACTATATATTATTACTAAAGTAACTAATATAATTATAATAATAATAAAAAAAATAATAATCACTATATATTTATTCATTATATTAATTTATAAACAAAATTTTATTTAGGAATGAAGAAATCATTTCGTGCAAATCCATTCTTCATTACATCCCCAAATAATGGGTCTAATTTTAGTAGAATGAAATTTGTTCTTCCACCTGTTTCATCCTCAATATATTCAGAATTCTTTAATTTATCAGTATCTAATATCAAATCAAATGCACCTGTTCCTCCTGGAATTACACGACCTAGTGCTACACGTGATGATACTGATGTCATTTTATCTGTTTCACTAAAAATAGCTGCATTTATAAAATGATCCATTGTTTTCTCAAATGACGCCTTACTGATAGGGTCATTATCTACTTTATTCATACCATGTCTGTCGATACTAATTACTTCTCCACTATAGGTCATAGTATCAACTAATAATGAAATATGGGCATGATTTACTGTTCCAGCACCGCCGGCTTCATAGGTATTAATTAATTCATTAATAATAACAGCTCGTGCTGCCTCAATACCATAATTAACATATACTGTCATAATATCATTAATTTTTGTTCTAGAATGATTTATTCCTTTTAATAATTTGATACCATTTAGATTAATACCATCTGTAATGGCAATATGTTCTTTCTCAACTAATGTATCACCCTTATCATTAAAAATAATTCTACGTTCTTGAACTTGGGATACATTTTCAATATTATCAATACCTTTTAATGTAATAACATCTAATATAATATTTAGAAAATTGGTTAATAAACTGTAATTAAATTCATTCAATCTAAATCGAATATGAATAATATTATTATTATTACTAAGAATAGCCAATTTATCAACATTTACTAAAATATCTTTATAAGATTTCTTTACAGTTTTAAGATTTGAAAAATTCTTATACCAATATGTAATAAATTTAGTTTTAATATCTAGTAGAGTAGTTTCTTTTTCCATCATTTTCTCTAAATTCATTGTTAGACGAATTACAAATGGTAATGATTTAATACTTTCTTTTGCATTATTTACATAAAATGGATTACTTACTTTATCATTATCTAATATTTCTGATAATGTATCTTTTTTATCATTATCCATATTATAATATATTTCAGCAGTATCAATTAATTCTCGAATTGTTAAATGTTTAAAATATGAAGCAATCAAATTAGTATCTGATTTGCTAGTGCAATATTTATCATCAAAATAAATAGTCATTTGAGGTGTTTTAATATTTTTACTGAAACTCATAATTTCTTTAATACGTGGAACACCACTATTAGCAGAACCTTTACTAGCAACACCAGCGAAATGCTTGGTATTAAGAGTCATCTGAGATGTCGGCTCGCCAATTGATTGAGCCGCCACAACACCAACCATTTCACCAGGCTCTACTAAAGCACGAGAGATGGATACACGAATATTTTCAATTAATTCATCAAAATGTTTTTTATTAATTTTATATTCAACTAAACATTTACGAGGAGAAATATATTCATATAATGCAAGTCTTAACATAAACTTATAAGCTTGATCATCTTTTTTAAGTAAATTAGAATCTACTTTCATCATAGTAATAAAGCGATCATCATAATTTGTTAATAAATCTTCAATTTGTTCCATAATATATTCTGGATTAATATCCATACTATCAGTTGATGTAATTTCTTGAGTAATGCGAAGTAAATTGATTGGAAGCATAAATCCATCTTCAATTACTTTATAATTAGCAGTTGCATGAAAATAAATAGAACGTAATTTATCACGCATTTCAACCATTTGATTATATATTTTTTTATTAAATTTACTTACATCTATTTTAAATTTCTTATCTAATTGTTTAATTTCATCTTCATTAAATGTAAATTGTTCTTTAATATTATCATTATTCATATTAATCAAATTAATTTTTACTTGGGTCTGTTTTTGTTGGTCAATTCCACTATCTCCATATAAGTATTGAACCAATATACCATTTGCTGTTCTCACTAGACCCTCGTAATTTACAAGTAAATCTTCTAAAAACTTAATACATTTACGTTGAATATATCCTGTTTCAGCTGTCTTAATCGCTGTATCAATTAAACCCTCACGACCACCCATGGTATGGAAAAAGAATTCATGACCTTGAAGACCGTCAAGAAAACTAGATTTAATAAAACCACGAGCAGCAGGAGTATCATCATTTTGATGAAAAATAGGTAAAGTGCGACCAGCTACTTTCTTTTTAATACGTTGTCCTTCAATTGCAACTTGACCTAAACAACCTGCAATTTGAGTAATATTTAAAGCAGAACCTTTGGCACCACTATTAACCATAATATTAAATCCATTATCTTTATCTAATACATCCATAATTAATTTACCAATATTTGAGGCAACACTATTAAGATCCATACTTAATAAACCATCTCCAGTATCGGGAGTAATTTTATCATAATCATTTTCATATTGAGTTAAAGTATGATTAGCAGAAATAATTTTAGTATGGATCATTTCATTAATTTGTTTAATTAAATCATTAGGAATGATACAATCTTTTAATCCAATAGTTAAACCTTTATTTAATAAATAATTAAGAACTAAACGTTGTGTATCATCAATAAATTTTTGAGTATGAGTAGGACCATATTTATCCCATACATAATGAATAATACTATTTTTTTTAGTAGATAGTTGATTTTTATCTAACATACCTTCTAATAATTGACCATTCTTAATTTGAAAAATAATATCTTTACCTTTCTTCTTTATAGAATTAATTCCTTCAGGAATAATATAACTAAATGTTTCTTTACCTGTAATTGTTTCATCTTTCTTTAATTTATTCTTAGTAGTAGAAGAAGTATTACATAATAAATTTGCTGCTAATGAATAATCAATATTATCATCCATACTCATCATATATGCGCCAGATAATGAATCTTGCACACAACCAATAATTGGATTAGAATCTTTAGCACCAATAATTTGATATTTAACGTTCGCAATACGTTCTAGCTCATTACGTGCTTGAATCGACTGCGCTAAATGTAAATTCATTTCATCTCCCAGCTAATTTACGACTAAATTATTAAAAAATAAATAATTTATATCGTAAATTATAGTCCACAAGGTTTCCCAAGTGGCCGGACTGTATCTTAAGCCATCTCAGGTTGGTTAGACCTTCATCGATAACCAACCCCCGTTCAGTCTCTGAATGCCCTCCATAGTCTTACCATAATGACTTTAGGAAGTAACACTGCGGATTGTCCAATTTCTAACATTATTACCATCGGGTTCGGCTATTAACCGAGATCCTCATATATATTTCTATATATGAGTGGTAGTTAGAACTTAAGGAGTTTCCCGCAACAAGGGGTTTCGCTATTCATTCTCAATGATAAGAATGAATAACTATGGGGTTGCACACTTTTAATGCCCCATGTTTTCGACAGAGAGTTTATCGAAATCTGCATTATATGGTTTGCATACACTTACATTCATACGAAATGTATTACTATCATCGCGTTCTAATACATGAACACGATGACCCATCATAGATGGTTTATGAAGTGTAGGCTGACGATTAAATAATACATAATCATCATTAACCATTTGGCGTTCTACAATGTCGCCATATTGTAATTTAATATTTGCTTTACGATATCTTAAGTCAATTCGTTGGCTAATAGTTTTACCATTAACAATATTATTTTTATAAACATAATTTGCTCCAGGATAAATATCACGACCATTCATCACTAATTGTGTTAAATGTTTAATATTACGCGGAGTTACTTCTTCTGGAATAGTTAAATCTTTTGCTACTCGTAATGGCACACCAACCATATCAATATCAATATAAGGGTCGCTAGTAATAACAGAACGAGCTGAAAAATCAACACGTTTACCCATAATGTTTAAACGCATACGACCTTCTTTACTTTTAATACGGTCACTGATACTATTAGTTGGACGCCCACCAGTTTTAAATTCTGATTTAGGTAAAGCAGCTGAATCATTATCAAAATAAGTAGCTACATGAATTTGTAAAAATGTTAATGCATCATTAAATGATACAGAATTACTATCTTTATTCATTTCATTTCTAACACGAATGTTAAAATTAATAATATCAGCAATTTTTAAAGTTAATGAATCTTCATGAGTAGCAGATGCCATAAAGTCAATTTTAGCAGTTGGACGAATAATAACTGGAGGAATTGGAAAACGTGTTAAAATTAAATCTTCTGGACGTGCCTCATTAACATTAAATCCAAGTAAATAAGCATCCATATCACTTACATTTCTAAAAATATTATAACATTGGCGCGGTGTTAAGTAATCACGAACTACACGAGAACCTTCAGTTGCAACACCAGTAGTTTCATCAACATTTGTTGCTCCAACTTCTTTTTCTAATATAATTCTAATAGAAGCATTTGTATCTTTTACTTCTTTTTTAATTTTAGGAACTGGAGTTCCACATGCATAACAAAAATTAATATTTTTAACCATATCTTTAATTTCTTTATAACGATACTTTCCTGATTTATTTTGAAATTTCTTTAAATTTTCTTCTGTTCGTTCAATTAAAATATTTGAACATTTCAAACATACACATTTTAATAAAGTAGTAAGATGATTTAAGAAACCATAATGAAAAACAGGTTCCGCTAATTCAGTATGACCAAAATGTCCTTCACAATCCATAGAATTTTGCCCACAAGTTGTACAATTTAAGTAAATATCACATGTTCCTAATCGTAAATCAACTAAACCACCCTTCTTTGGTTCATAATTATCATAAGAATCAGGAACATTAATACCGAAAGGATCATTTCTAACGGCTGAATATTTTTTAACTTTATCATTTGAATATAATGTAAATTCTATTTCTTTTATATTTTTTACATCTTCATTATAATATTTTGATTTATACGACATGTCTTATTGTTATAGTCTAGAAATCTTTATATAATAATTCTATTAATCAATTTTTCTTATAAAAATGAAGAAATTTTTCTTCATTTTTATAATCATAGATTTATAAATATTTAATAATTACTTAAATAAATGGGTATAATAAATAAATTAATTAATTGAGTATTTTGAATTGCATTTATTACACAATAAAAACAGAATACGTAAATCTTTATTCTTTTCAAATATAGTATTTGATGAATTACAAATATTACACATTACATATTTTTTAATATAAGATTGAGTAATATGAGTAATTTGGGTAATATTAAATTTACCAATTAATACAATACCATCTGATTTTGATTGTTGCCATTCTCCAGTATTTAATTCTTTGCGCACATGTTCAATAAAATGTTCAGGAGGACGATTAATTTTTTTCAAAATAGTTTTAACATTTTTCCAATAAGTATTAGTAGTGCTTAATTCAATTACCGGCAAAGGCACAATTAATTTACTATTACATGCGGTTCTCTCTTCAATTTGTTTATAAGTATCATTTAACATTTTCATAAAATTTTCATCAATATTTTGTATTTTAGATGCCATTAATATATGATTTAAATGATTAGTAATAATTTAAATCAATTTTTATAAAAAATATAGAATATATTTTTTATAACATTTATAAGCGTTGACGTCTATCTAAATAAATATTTATTTAGTAAATATTTATTTAGG
>JACCDW010348938.1_pt1 | contig 10601 bp, 7 predicted proteins | sample 7449781 | NCBI WGS metagenome assembly JACCDW01 (sample SAMN15323449, study PRJNA562643) | freshwater metagenome | isolation source: river surface water | place: USA:Blue River Watershed | collected 2017-08-18
GACGGCCGGTTACTGAGTCATACTTCAAAAGGTGAGCAAGTGACTTTGGGTCGCTTAGGTCGTTTACTGCAACGATCTCTAGGTCGGTGCCCTTTGCTAGCTCGGCACGTAGGTAGTTACGTCCGATTCGGCCGAAGCCGTTGATTCCAACGCGAATTGCCATTAGGTTCTCCAAATGGTTCAGGCGCCACAAACGGCGCGTGGTTGATTTTTATTGGTTATTTGCCACGCACCGTTGGGTGGAAAAACTAGTGTCAGACTAGCAGTAGACCGCGAGTTTGAGTGCGTGCAGCCTCGAAACGCGCTTGAACATCTGACCAGTTGATGATGTTCCAGAATGCCTTCACATAGTCGCCCTTTACGTTGACGTAGTCAAGGTAGAAAGCGTGCTCCCACATGTCGAGCATCAGCAGTGGAACGCTGGTTGGAACGATGTTGCCCTGCTGGTCATAAAGCTGTTCGATGATTAGTCGCTGACCCAAGACATCCCAAGCCAAGAAAGACCAACCAGAACCCTGGATGCCCATTGCGCTGGCGTTGAAGTGCGCTTGGAAAGCTTCAAATGAGCCGAAGAACTCGTTGATCGCCGCAGCCAACTCTCCCTGTGGGCGGTCGCTGTTGACCGGAGCAAGGTTCTTCCAAAAAATTGAGTGGTTGATGTGCCCAGCCAGGTGGAAAGCTAGGTCCTTCTGGAGCTTGTTAACCCAGGTGAAGTCATTTTTCGCGCGAGCTTCTTCGAGCAGATCAAGAGTGGTGTTTGCCCCAGCAACATAGGCTGCGTGGTGCTTTGAGTGGTGCAATTCCATGATTCGAGCCGAGATGCTTGGCTCTAGTGCTGCATAGTCGTAGGTCAGTTCTGGAAGAACATACTTGCTCATTTTGTGCTCCTAGTTAGGTGTTGCTCTTAAAAAGATTGAATTCTGTTTGATTATTCCGAGCTAATCTTCGAGATCTTCGCTCAAGAACGCATCGGTGGCCGGAATACCTAGTTCCTCGGCTTTCTTGTCGGCCATCGCCAACAGTCGGCGGATTCGGCCGGCGATTGCGTCTTTGGTCATTACCGGGTCTGCCAAGTGACCAAGCTCGTCGAGGCTGGCCTGTTTGTGCTGCAATCGCAACTGACCTGCATAGCGAAGGTGCTCGGGAATATCGCTTCCCAAGATTTCTAGCGCTCTTTCTACGCGGGCACCTGCCGCAACTGCGGCCTGGGCCGAACGACGCAGGTTGGCATCGTCAAAATTGGCAAGTCGATTTGCGGTGGCCCGAACTTCGCGACGAAGCCGCATTTCTTCCCAGCGCAGAACCTGCGTGTGGGCGCCCATCTGGGTGAGCATGGTTGCGATAGCTTCACCTTCGCGAACAACTACTCGGTAAACGCCTCGAACCTCGCGAGCCTTAGCTTGCACGCCCAATCGACGGGCCACGCCGACCAGGGCCATCGCTGCTTCGTTACCCGGGGCAGTGATCTCGAGTGCTGCTGAGCGACCTGGGTCGGTTAGCGAACCATGTGCCAAGAAAGCCCCACGCCAGACCGCCTGAGCCTCGGGAATCGAGCCAGACACCAGTAATGCTGGCAAACCTCGCACCGGGCGGCCACGCTGGTCAAGTAGACCTGTTTGACGAGCTAAAACATCACCTTGTTTGATGACTCGCACCTGATAGCGGCTGGTGCGACGAATTCCACTCGGTGAAATGATCGCCAGTTCTGACTCGATGCCAAACAGTTCAACCAAATCCTTGCGCACGCGACGAGCAAGCTGGGCGGTGTCTAGTTCGACTTCGACGGCTACCCTTCCCGAAATCAGGTGTAGTCCGCCCGAGAAGCGAAGAATGGTAGCTAGTTCGGCCATACGAACCGAGTTCTTGTTGATTTCTAAGCGTGAGAGCTCATCTTTGAGGTCTGCGGTTAGTGCCATGGTTTTCCCCTATTCCTTGCCGAGATCGCGGTGCTTGATGCTCACGGCCACATCTGGAAGTTTTGCTAGCTCTGCTGCGATTCGTTTGGCTGTAGCAACCGAACGATGTTTTCCGCCGGTGCAGCCCACGGCGATGGTCGCGTAGCGCTTGTTTTCTTGAACATATCCGCGCAACACTGGCTTCAGCGCCGACAGGTAGTTCGTAATGAATTCCTCGGCTCCGGCCTGCCCAAGCACAAAATCGCTGACCGCTTGGTCTTCGCCGGTGAAAGGGCGAAGCGCTTCTTGCCAGAATGGGTTGGGCAAAAATCGCATGTCGGCTACCAAATCGGCGTCTGAAGGAAGGCCGTATTTGAATCCAAAGCTCATCACCGTGATTTGTAAACGCTGCGAGTGCTCGAGCGTGAATCCATCGCTGATTTTGTTAGACAGTTGGTGAATGTTGAGGTCGCTGGTATCGATAACTACATCCGCGGTTTCTCTGAGGCTAAGCAGGCGAACTCGTTCTTCACCGATTCCATCAAGGATGGTGCCGTTCCCCTGAAGTGGGTGTGGTCGACGAACCGACTCAAAGCGTTTCACGAGAGCGGCATCCGTTGCCTCAAGAAAGAGCAAACGCAGGTTGATGCTCCTTGTGCGAAGTTGAGCTAGGTGCTCTTGCAGTTCGCTGAAAAACTCGCCTCCGCGAACATCGATCACAACAGCCAGACGCGGCAACGGAGTCTTGGCAAGTGTGAATAGGTCGGCAATCGGTCCTAGCATTTGCGGCGGCAGGTTGTCTACGACATACCAGCCAAGGTCTTCAAGTGCGTTTCCAACAGTGGATCTGCCAGCGCCAGACATGCCTGTAACGATGAGGAGTTCGTGCTTCTTTTCGCTAGACACTCGCCCCTCCTTTGCCGGTCAAATTCGAAATCTTGCGTCTCGGCGTGTTGCTTGCTGTGACGCGGTTTGTAGAAGTCTAACCCTTTGCGACACGCCGATTGCAAATCGTTACTTTTTTAATCCTTCGACAATCTGAACTGCGAGCGAATTTCCAATTCCGGCAACCTCGGCAATTTCTTCAACCGAGGCAACTTTGAGTCGCTTCGCGGAACCAAATCGGCGCAGAAGAGCACTGATTCGCTTTTCACCCAATCCCGGAATATCACTCAAAATGCTGGCGATGCTGCTCGAGCGCTTTTTGCGTTGATAAGTAATGGCAAATCGGTGCGCTTCATCGCGAATTCGTTGCAGCAGAAACAGCTCGTCGGTTGCACGCGGAAGAATAATTGGAAACTCATCTCCGGGAACCCACACCTCTTCGAGTCGCTTAGCTAAACCGACAACTGTGAGCCCCGACACTCCAGAATCGTCAATCGCACGCTGCGCGGCATTTACCTGTGGCAAACCGCCATCGACAATCAAAAGCGATGGCCGGTAACTGAATTTACCTGGGTCGATGAGTTCTTCGTCGATGCTTGGGTCTTTCAGGTATTTCAATCGTCGCGACAGCACCTGGTAAATCGATTCGGTGTCATCGGTGGTTTCTTCGATTGAGAAACGTCGATAGTGATCCTTTTTAGGCAAGCCGTCTTCGAACACGACCATTGAGGCTACTACCCCGGTGCCGCCAAGGTGCGAAACGTCGAAACACTCGATGCGCAACGGAGCTTCATCTAGGTTTAGAGCCTTTTGAATGCCGGCAAGTGCGTCGGCACGAGCGGTGAAGTCGGCGCTTCGCCGGGTCTTGTAGAGCATGAGCGCGTGTTTTGCATTGGTCAGGGCAGTCTCGGCAAGAGCCGCCTTGTCACCGCGCTGAGCAACTCGAAGATCAACCTTTGAGCCTCGCAACTGCCCCAGCCATTTGCCGAGTTCTTTTGCATCGTCGGGTAACGCCGGCACAATCACTTCGCGAGGCACCTCTTGCGGTTCGGTGCCATCAATCGGCGAATATACGTTCTGTAAGACATACTCGACCAGTTCACTCAGGTCGCGCTCTAACTCTTTGTCGACCACCCAACCGCGCACACCTCGGATGCGACCGCCGCGCACGATGAACTGCGAAACCGCCGCAGCCAGTTCGTCATCTGCTATGCCGAACAGGTCGGCATCGGTGTTGTCACTAAAAACGACTGTGCTCTTTTCAAGAACAGCCTCAAGAGCCTCGACGTTATCGCGCAGGCGAGCCGCCAACTCATATTGCTGGGTTTCTGAGGCCTCGAACATGCGTGCGCGAAGGGTTTCTACGTGCTCGGTGTCACCGCCACCCATGAAGTCGACGAACTGTTTGGCAATTGCTTTGTGCTCGGTTGAGCTGACCCTGCCAACACAGGGAGCAGCGCACTTGCCGATATCGCCAAGCAGGCAGGCTCGACCGGCTGACTGAGCCCTTTGAAATACACCTGACGAACAACTTCTGACCGGATAGACCTTGAGCAAGGTGTCTAAGGTTTCGCGCACAGCCCATGCTTGGGTGTAAGGACCGAAATATTTGACCCCTTTGAGTTCGCGATTGCGGGTGATGAACACCCTCGGAAAGGCATCTGCGGTTGAAACCGCCAGGTACGGGTATGACTTGTCGTCTTTAAACCTGACGTTGAACGGCGGGTCGAACTCTTTGATCCAAGTGAATTCGAGTTGCAGGGCCTCATACTCGGTCTTGACGATGGTCCACTGCACGTCAACGGCAGAGGTAACCATGCGCCTCGTGCGTTCGTGCAGGCTTTCGAGAGGCCCAAAATAGTTGCTGAGACGTGCCCTAAGGTTTTTGGCCTTACCCACGTAAAGCACTCGACCGGTAGCGTCAAGCCAACGGTAGACTCCCGGATCTGTGGGGATTTCTCCGGTTTTTGGGCGAAACGACAGGTCGTTTGCCACTAGCCGAGCATTTCCTTCAGGAACTCTCCGGTGAAGCTCTTTTTGTTCTTCGCTACCTGCTCAGGTGTGCCGGTTGCGACAACCTCACCGCCTCGCGAACCACCCTCCGGACCCATGTCTACAATCCAGTCGGCGCACTTGATCACATCTAGGTTGTGTTCAATGACCAGCACGGTGTTTCCCTTGTCAACTAGTCCGTTCAGAACCAACAGAAGTTTGCGAACATCCTCGAAGTGCAGACCTGTGGTTGGTTCGTCGAGCACATAGATGCTTCGGCCATTGGAGCGTTTTTGAAGCTCAGTGGCAAGTTTGACTCGCTGAGCTTCGCCACCAGATAGCGTGGTCGCGCTTTGACCCAGACGCACATATCCAAGTCCTACCTCAACCAGCGTCACTAGGAATCGGGCAATCGAACTGATTGGGGCAAAGAACTCGGCAGCCTCGGCGATTGGCATTTCGAGCACCTCGGCGATGTTCTTGCCCTTGTACTTAACCTGCAGGGTTTCGCGGTTGTAACGCTCACCGTGGCAAACCTCGCAAGCCACATACACATCGGGTAAGAAGTTCATCTCGATGCGCAGGGTTCCGTCACCCGAACATGCCTCGCAACGGCCACCCTTGACATTGAACGAGAATCGGCCCTGCTGATAGCCGCGGGCCTTCGACTCTTGAGTGTCGGCAAATAGTTTGCGAATGTGGTCGAAGACACCGGTATAGGTGGCCGGGTTCGAGCGCGGCGTGCGACCAATCGGGTTTTGGTCTACGTGAACTACCTTGTCTAGCTGTTCCAAGCCTTCGATGCGAGTGTGTTTTCCAGCAACTCCCTTAGCTCCGTTTAGTGTGTTGGCAAGAACCTCGTATAGAACGTCGTTTACCAACGATGACTTACCCGAGCCGCTAACTCCAGTGACTGCGGTGAGGGTACCCAGAGGGAATTCGACATCCACGGTCTTTAGGTTGTTCTCGCGTGCGCCCACGACCTTGATTTTGCGGGCTGGGTCGATTTCACGACGTTTCTTCGGGGTCTCAATCCTCTCTCGCCCGGCCATAAATGCGCCGGTCACCGAGTTCTTGTTTTCGAGCAGCTCCTTATAAGGGCCACTGTGAACCACGGTTCCACCATTTACGCCAGCACCGGGGCCTATGTCGACAATCCAGTCGGAGGCCTTGATTGTGTCTTCGTCGTGCTCGACAACGATCAGGGTGTTGCCCAGGTCGCGCAGCTTGAGCAATGTGTCGATAAGTCGACGGTTGTCTCGTTGGTGCAAACCGATGCTGGGTTCATCTAGAACGTAAAGAACGCCGGTTAGGCCGGATCCAATCTGGGTAGCCAATCGAATGCGCTGTGCTTCACCGCCAGAAAGACTGCCGGCGGCACGTTCGAGACTCAGATAATCGAGGCCTACGGCAATCAAGAAGTCTAGACGGGCACGAATTTCGCGCAACACCTGTGCGGCGATTTTTACGTCGCGGTCATCCAAGGTGATTTTGTCGAAGAATTCGACTGCCTCGCCAAGGCTCATCGCGGCAACGTCGGCAATTGACCGATCGTCTACCTTAACCGCCAAGACCTCTGACTTTAGACGCTTGCCATCACAGGCCGAACAAGGCACCTCGCGCAAAAAACCGCTCCAGCGACCTCGGGCAAAGTCATTCTCTGATTCGAGGTACTTGCGTTCGATGTAGCTAAGAACACCTTCGAATCCGGTGGTGTACCGCAACTCGCGACCGTAGCGGTTCTTCCACTTGACCTGAACGTCAAAATTGTTGCCGTGCAGTACAGCCTGCTGAACTTCTTCCGGAAGCTCGTTCCAGGGCGTGTCCAGTGAGAATTCCATGTCGTCGGCCAGGCCCTCGAGCATGCGGGTGAAATAGCTGAACAAGCCTTTGCCCTGGGTAGACCAAGGCAGAATGACTCCCCCGTTGATGCTCGCTTCATGGTCGCCAATGACCAAGTCGCCGTCTACCGCCTGCTTAGTGCCAAGTCCAGAACAAGTTGGGCAGGCGCCGAAAGGTGCGTTGAACGAAAAGGTGCGGGGCTCGATTTCGGTCAAGCTCAAAGGATGTTCGTTGGGGCAAGACATCTTTTCGCTGAAGACTCGTGTCTTGTTTGGGCCTTCGGCTACGTCGACTAGGTCAATCAAAATTCTTCCGCCGGCCAGTTTTAGCGCGGTTTCGACCGAGTCTGCGAGTCTACCGATGATGTCTGGTTTGTTCACCAGGCGGTCAACCACCACAGAGATATCGTGCTTGAAAGTCTTCTTTAGTGGCTGAGCTTCGGCTAGCTGAACTACCTCGCCGTCTACCACGGCACGCGCGAAACCCTGGGCGTTTAGGTCGCGAAACAGGTCGACGAACTCGCCCTTTTTCTGGTCGACAATCTGCGCCAAGATTTGAAATCGAGTGCCTTCCGGCATCTCGAGAATTTGGTCAACGATTTGCTGGGGTGTTTGCTTGACGATTTTCTCGCCACACTCGGCACAGTAAGGCACACCAACGCGGGCCCAAAGCAGGCGAAGGTAATCGTGAATCTCGGTGATGGTTCCCACGGTAGAGCGAGGGTTGCGGTTCGTGGATTTCTGATCAATCGACACCGCGGGGCTCAGACCCTCGATGAAGTCGACATCTGGGCGGTCAACCTGACCCAAGAACTGACGCGCATATGCCGATAGTGATTCGACGTAACGACGCTGACCCTCGGCGAAAATGGTGTCAAAAGCGAGCGAAGACTTACCCGAGCCGCTCAAACCGGTGAAGACCACCATCGAGTCGCGCGGTATTTCGAGGTTCACATTTTGAAGGTTGTGAACGCGTGCACCCTTGATGATGAGCTTGTTGTTGTGGTGGATCTGGCTAATAGACACCATGAAAGTTTAACCTCGCTACTAACAGCCCCACGCCTAAGCGTGACCGGCTTTTTCCATTTGGCGAAGCTCGTGCTTCAATTCTGAAATCTCATCTCGCAAACGTGCTGCCAACTCAAATTTGAGCTCGACTGCCGCCGCTTTCATCTGCTCGTCAAGGTCGACCACAACGGCCAAAATCTCGTTGTATGCCATTCCCGCGATGCCCTTTCGAGCCTTCATAGGAATGACGGTCTTGCCATCCTTGTTTCTTTTATTCTTTTGGGCGGCCTCAAGCAATTGGGCCGTATCTTCTTCTTCACGAAGAATCTGGTCGGTGATGTCAGCAATTTTCTTGCGAAGCGGCTTAGGGTCAACGCCTCGTTCGAGATTGTAGGCAACCTGTTTGGCACGACGACGATTGGTTTCATCGATCGCTCTGGCCATCGAGTCGGTCACGTTGTCGGCATACATGTGAACTTGACCGTTCACGTTTCGGGCGGCGCGGCCGATCGTCTGAATCAAGGATGTGGTCGATCTCAAGAAGCCTTCTTTGTCGGCGTCGAGAATACTAACCAGCGAAACCTCCGGAAGGTCGAGGCCCTCACGGAGCAGGTTGATTCCAATCAGCACATCGAACAGACCGCTGCGCAGCTCACGAAGCAGCTCAACGCGGCGCAGGGTGTCAACGTCAGAGTGCAAGTATCGAACGCGAACTCCTGCTTCAGTCAAGAAGTCGGTCAATTCCTCGGCCATCTTCTTGGTCAGCGTAGTGACCAAAACGCGCTCGTCTTTCGCCGCTCTAACCCTGATTTCTTCGAGCAGGTCGTCGATTTGGCCCTTGCTTGGCTTAATCACAATTTCTGGGTCGACTAGACCGGTAGGGCGAATAATCTGTTCGACTACGCCCGCACCCAGGTTCATCTCGTATTTGCCAGGCGTGGCAGACAGATAAACGGTCTGGCCAACTCGCTCAAGAAATTCGCTGAACTTTAACGGGCGGTTGTCGAGAGCAGAGGGCAATCTGAAGCCGTGCTCAACGAGAGTTCGCTTGCGGCTCGAGTCGCCTTCATACATGGCACCGATTTGTGGCACCGTCGCGTGTGACTCATCGATGACGGTTAGAAAGTCTTCGGGGAAGTAATCCAGCAAGCAGGCGCCGGCCTCCCCCGGGCCGCGACCATCAATGTGACGTGAGTAGTTCTCGATGCCGCTGCAAAATCCGAGTTCCTTGATCATTTCAAGGTCGAAGGTCGTGCGCATCTTCAAACGCTGCGCCTCGAGCAGCTTGCCTTGAGTCTCTAGCTCTTTTACTCTCCAGACCAGCTCTTCTTCGATGGCCTCCATGGCCTTTGCCATGCGTTCTACAGGTGCTACATAGTAGGAGGCCGGGAAGATGGCAACAGCCTTTTCTTCGCGCTGAATCTCGCCGGTCAGAGGAGAAAGCGAATAGATTGCCTCAACCTCATCACCGAAAAACTCAATTCGCGTAGCAAGTTCGTCATAAACCGGGATGATCTCGATCGTGTCGCCCTTAACGCGGAAATTGCCGCGGGAAAAGTCGAAGTCGTTTCGTTTGTATTGAAGGTCGACAAACTTTCGAATCAGAGCGTCTCGGTCGATTCGATCGCCAACCTGAATGGCAACGCTTTGATTCAAGTATTCGGCAGGCGCACCCAGGCCATATATGCAGGAAACGGTCGAGACGACAACGACATCCCTGCGACTCAGTAGGCTCATGGTTGCCTTGTAGCGAAGTCGCTCGACTTCTTCGTTTATCGATGAGTCTTTCTCGATGAAAGTGTCTGTCTGCGGAACGTAGGCCTCAGGTTGGTAGTAGTCGTAGTAGCTGACAAAGTATTCGACCGCGTTGTTTGGAAGTAGTTCGCGAAACTCGTTGACCAACTGAGCCGCGAGGGTCTTATTGTGCGACAAAACCAAGGTCGGCTTCTGAACTGCCTCAATCAACCAAGCAGTCGTCGCTGACTTTCCCGTTCCCGTAGCACCGAGCAGCACAACATCTTTTTCACCAGCATTGATTCTTGCGGCGAGGTCGGCAATCGCGGTTGGCTGGTCGCCCGATGGCGTGTACTCGCTGATCACCTCAAAGGGCGCAAAAGATCTGGTGGGTTCCATGTCGATATCTTCAAGCGGAATGCTTGGCCAATGCTTCCCGTTCGATTTGATTCCAAATGGTGGTTGCATCGCCGAGCATAAGTTCAAGACTCTGGTTTGAGTTCAAAATTATGTCTGCTGCATTCGCTCGCTGGGCAGGGCTTGCCTGCGATGCAATTCGGGCCTCTGCCTCCTGCTTGGTCATGCCGCGATTTTGGATTAGGCGCTCAATCTGCTTCTCGACCGGGGCTTCGACGGTAATGACTTTGTCGAACGGTAAATCAACCGATGCTTCGACTAAAAGCGGCACGTTGTAGATCACGATCGAGTTCTCTGGCTGCGCGGCCACCATTTTCTGGGCTGCAGCTTTCACCAGCGGGTGAACGATTGCTTCTAGCGCCTGGCGCCTGCTTGCATCGGCAAAAACAATCGATCCGAGTTTGGCACGATTTAGCGAACCGTCAAGCTCGAAAATATCGTCTCCAAATTTGGCTCGTATGGCTGCCGCACCAGCGGTGCCGGGCGCAACCACCTGCCTAGCAAGCTGATCTGCATCAATCTCGTAGCCACCCAAGCTGGCCCAGTGCGCTGCGACGGTTGACTTGCCAGAAGCGATTCCACCGGTGAGGCCGACTATGTACATTCTCTAAGCCTAAATCTCTGTCAAGCCGAGTGTGACGATTCTGAAGGTTAAAGCGAAACGGGCCGACCAAATGGTCGACCCGTTTCGATTGCTGAGTGTTACTCGGCGCTCTTTAGCTTGTCGCGAAGAGCTGCAAGTGACTCGTCTGAAGCCAAGGTGCCGGCCTCTGATGACTCGCTTGAGTAGCTTGATGATGAAGACGCTGCTGCTGGAGCTTCGCTAACC
>JACCDW011814113.1_pt1 | contig 10601 bp, 11 predicted proteins | sample 7449781 | NCBI WGS metagenome assembly JACCDW01 (sample SAMN15323449, study PRJNA562643) | freshwater metagenome | isolation source: river surface water | place: USA:Blue River Watershed | collected 2017-08-18
AAAACTGGTCATCTGGATGTTCCGTCCATCGAGCACGATCCGCCACATCAAACACACCTTGATCGCCTCCATGGGCCCATGCGATAAAGCCAGTACAGCAGTTGGGACAGCCTTCTGCAAGACACGGCTCAGGATCCTTTTCATCGCACTGCAACAAAATCGTTTCTGGTTTGGCCTGTAAACGTTCTTTGATATCTGGAACAAAATCCTTGAAGACCACAATATCGCCGTCAATATATATACAGGTTTTCACAGCAGGATTCTTCGCGAATGCATTCAGGCAATAGAGCTTCATAAAGTTGTATTTCTGGAACTGTGGAGATCCCCATCGTGATATCGCATTCTCATTCGTATGCTGGGCATTTGGGTATTGGAGCGTTGCATACCCTTCACGTTTGAAGAAAAGATAGGCCTCTTTATCACATGCGACGATAACAAGTCGCCAAGGAACTTTCAAGCGTTCAATACTCTTCAAGAGATTCAGTGTGAGATACTTGTAGCCATTTGTCGTCATTGTCCAGACGAGTGTTCCCTGATGGAGAAATGGTTCGGGATTCATTCTCTTAGAGCCTTATAGAATGCCGACAAGAAAAAAACGAGGCGGTGCCTATTCCGTGAAATATGCAGGTCGTGAAGCCGCCAACAACTTGCGGCGGAGAGCCAATACCTTGCGGGCCCCTGATGTTCGATTAAATGAAATGGATCCGCAGAAACTCTATACTATCGTCATTTGGGACCCCGACGCTCCTCATTCGCCGAGTTTCTTGCATTGGCTTGTAACGAATATTCCTGGCGGAGATGTTGCCAAAGGAAACACCATACAAGCCTATTATCCACCGTCACCTCCTGCTGGTTCTGGTGAGCATCGTTACTACGTGGGCCTGTATGAACAGAGTGGCCGGATTTCCGTTGGCAAAATAGCTCAGACTGGTTTCAATATTGACTCCTTTGTGTCACGGTTTGGACTATTAAAAAAAGGAGTGAAGATGGTGAAGGTAGAACCTGGGTACTAAAAAATACACTTAGAAAAGGGAATGCCAAACTTCAAAACCTTTAGTGATGAAAAAAACATTTACTCGGTTGATATGATGATGGCCTATGTAAACACACATAAGGTGCCTGTAGAAACTGTTGACATTCAAGAAAATCTCTGGCAGCTGGAACAACCTGTATGGGGAGACTATTCTCCTGCTGATGTACTATCTCATCCAGAACGGAAAAAATATGCAGAAAATATTGAACGTATCTCAAAAGCTGACTTATCCTATCCTATTTTTATGACATCAAAACATCACATCATAGACGGATATCATCGCTTTTTAAAAGCTGTAAAAAGAAAAGAGAAAACAATAAAAGCCTATGTATTCGATTCTGCACTGATGAAAAAGTTTATCCTTCATAAAGGACTTGACTATCCTGCCGTTCATCAGAGGATGAGTATTCATGAAGTATTAGAACTATACTCAAAGAGATTTTGCTAGAGTTGAAGGAACTTCTGAAACTCCTCACGCCGTGCAGCAAGATTCTTCAGAGATCCATAATACCGCATGAGGCCAAAGGCCTCTGACGGCGAGATACTACTGTACTCGAACTCGGACCCGCACAGCGTCGCTACATCCGCCAAGGCCTCAATCGGTATATCCTCTTCATCACAGAGAATCGGTATGTCCAAATCAAAGGTGTCATATTTCGTATCTCGGAATCGTGGAATCCAGATACGATTTACTCCAAACCGCACGAAATCCATATCGGAACTCAGAATCACATCAATCTGCTTCTGCTTTTCCAGGGCCACTAGCTCCTCATCCGCTTCTCCCTTTGCAAACACAATCGGACAACCGCGGGCCTGAATCAGTGCAATCACTCGTTCTCTGTACTCCTTTGTGATAGACCATGTGGAAGCCCGCAACATCTTAATCTGATTTTCCAGATGCTGCCGAGACTTGAGGTCTAGATTCTTGCTTTCCTCAGTGGTCAGAAACTGTTCTAGGACATGAGCCTGGAGACCCGAGTGTTCCCGCCGTTCACGACGCTTCAGAAGAAGTTCTTTCTTTTCGGCGGGAGCTTCTCCATCGAAAACAAAGGTCAATGCATGCTGAGCCTGAAAGGCTTCTAAGAACTTCTGAAATCCACTCATATCCTCCTGCCAGACATAGAGGAGGCCGTGTGCATCTATACCAATCCGCTGACGCTCCACTTCCAGAGGATTTATGAGAGGAATCTTCCGTTTGACATAGGACAAGAATCCTCGTACACCCATTTACTGGCTGCTCTTTCTTTTTCATTTTGGCGTCAAATTTCCTAGGCGACCACCTCCAACTCTGGGGCTGTTAGGCGATTGGAGACACGAGCTTTTCGGATTTGAATCATTGGAACCTCGCATCCAAGTCGCATATATGATTCCTCTCGGCCTACAGTGTACCGCCACACATAATCTTCGGGTCCTTTCACCCCGTAAAATCTGAGAAGAGTCGCATGATTTTCTCCCATCCAGTGCAACTGCTTCTGGAAGAGTTCACGAGCCTTCTGCTTATTTCCTTTGGCTAGAAATGCGATTAAGACTAGCTCTGCCCACGACTCCGTTTCCGCTTCCTTCTCCTCTAGACAGAGCTCACGGTCACAGCAAGCTGCGTGGAATAGCTCATGAATAAGTACACGAGTTGCCTCTTCTTTCCTGTATATGATGATCGTGTTCGGGTGACACGGCATCGCATAGCCTCCATTGACATGTTCGGGGCCAATCGGTGTTCCTGGTGCTGGGAGCTGACGAACAAACTCAGAAGGAAAATACCCTACTCGCCATCCGTGAGGACCAAACATCTGAAAAATACGGGCCCATGTGGACCAAGGTGTGGGGTCTTGTGCACCTTTTTTGACAAATGTAAGGACTTTCCCATAGGGACAGACTTTGCATACAATCTGATAAACGCCTTGAAGGTATCCTTGCCATAGCAATCCCTTTGCACCCAGAGTATCAAACTTTGGCTCGGCCAGTGCCTCGTGTTTTAGCCACAGTAGATCCTCCTCGCTTGGTTTTTCCTGTATCCACTGTGGTTGTGGCCTTTTTAGGATCTGTGCGACTGTTTTGCACAGCTGTTCGAGTAACGGAGGAAGGCAATCTGTCCCCATCTACTATTGCTCCAGAAAGTGCTTCTCTCATTTGAAGAAACAGACTTTCCCAGGCCATAGGGATTCTGTAACTAGGGATGGTTTGGCCTGATGCAGTTCCTTCTTGTTTGGCCAGAATACGAAGCCCCGCCAGCCTGTAGGGTTCTGGAATCGGGAGTTTTAGTAAACTCACCATAAAATGATGAACACATTCAATCCATCGAACATTTCGTATGAGACATTCATAAATAAATCCTCGCAGTCCTTCTACTTCTTCTAGAGTTGGAGGCCCAACACGGCACAGTTGTCGTACAGCTTTATCGAAAAGTTCTTGGGGATCATAAAGTTCACTGGGATTTCCACCTACTTGGGTGATTCGGTTTCGCATACGTTGGAGAGCCTTATCTTGGCCTCCTACTGCGATTTCCCGAAAATGATGAGCCACACGAATGGGCATAGGGTGCTCAGATGTGACCCAGATTGAAATGTCTTGGCCATCTTGTTCTAGAATCGACTGCAAGATAACACAGGATTCTGTACTCAACAGATGAGCATGATAGAAGACCAGGATGCGAGCCTCTGCTCTTTCTCTGCCAGCTAGTACGTGGCTTCCTTTTCCCAGACGTTCTAGAATCGGCTTCAGAATATGTCTATCTTGAAGGCTCATGCGACTTACATCGAAGCCGAAATGCAGAATACTGCTTTCGAAAGGAATCTGGTCCTTCGACACAACCTTGTCATCATTGTCCTCCGTTTCCTCATCAGTTTCTTTGGGTTTTTCTAGACTCCAGATTTTGTTTGAGATTTTGAGCATAAGTCCTCGTTGACTGGCTTTTTCTTGAAGAGCTTGGTGAAGAGCAAATCGTTTCCCAGAGCCTGGAGGGCCTCGCCAGCAAATATTTTCAGCAGCCATATGGGATTTCCTGGGTTTAAACTTGCTAAGCCTTTACACCCAGAATGGAGTGGTGCATTCCCTTGCAAAAACTCGAACTCGGAAAAATAAAACTCGGAACCCTCGCGATTCGCCCCAATCGTGAGAAAAAACCAATGATTCCACTTTCCTATGTGGATGGCCAGATGAACATGCCGATCCTCACCATTTTATTGCCCCATTTGACCGTTAGTTCTTACAACTCAGCAAATGGTCGGTTGGAACTTGCACTTGAAAATACAATGATAACAACAAAACTCACATCGCTTCAAGAAAGTCTTCTAACGAGTCTCAGTGGTTCACAGATTTCATGGTTTGGTAAGAAGGATTTTACATACGATGACATCTATAGTTTATTTCAGCCTATGGTGGAGGGAAATAAGCTACATTTGTATTGTCCATCGACGATTGTTGAAAAGAGAAAAGGCAATGGTGTGATTAAGCTGTGGAAGGATGATTCTTTTATTGAAGGCGTGAGACCGGGTCTTTTAGTTCCTGGGCAACGGATCCGCGTTGCTCTTCAACTGCAAGGGATTTCACTTCAACTCGGCCTGACGGATAACCAATGGACTGGGCGATCTAGACTTCAGCATCGCGTCGTGTGTATTCTGATTCAAAATCCCAGGCCTAGCTCGTCTTCTGAAGGACCGACGCACTCACCGCAACCAACCCTACTTCCAGGGTGAGTACGTTCAACATGATCATGGCTGGTACGAAGACCTGCGGGTTTACACGAATATATATAAACAGCAAAAGCCCTGCAAGAAACAATAACACAGAGGATGTGCCCGTAATAATCGAGAGATTCTTTTGCACTTCCTGGAGATTGTCCTTATCGCCTGCAAAAAAACTGAGGGCAACAATGACACCTGCGAGGCCACCTAGTAAAATAATCAATCCGATAACCATGACTACGTTGAAGAAGTTCATCTTACTCTACACTTACAGAAGGTTTTGGAACTCAGGTTGATTAAACAGGTTTGCCCGCCGCCGTGGAACTTGCAGCATTGATTACTGCTACAGCAGCAGGAGCAGCAGGAGCAGCCATTGCTATCAGATCAGCCGGTAATGCTGGAAGGGAACCCACAGAAAGTTGTGAAGGAGGCAGATTAAAAAACACATACCAGCCCATCAAAAGAAGAAGGAGAAGCAACGGTACAAACACATATCTCCAATAGCGAACAAGACTGTATTTAGGGGAAAGTCTAGTATCTGCCATATCTGATGTATCGCTAGTAAAAACATCCCTGAATCAAATAGATGGCGAGTCCAAAGACACGTCGCGCCAGGAGAAAACAAAAAGGTGGAAGGTATAACAAAACTCATAAAAATCATGAGCAGTATCCACCGGGACCTTCACAATGTCGCCCACGTATAGGTGAGACGCGTCCGGCATACGGGTGTTTACCGGGTCAGGAGCTTGCAAGGATTCACCAGACCGTTATGGGCGGAGCGGGCCATCAAGGTGGTAATCGGAAGTCGAGAGATTTGTTACAAATGCGAAATGAAGTGGCCAGCAAAGTCGGTGTTCCAGCTGAGAATGAAGCCTCGTTTATTAATGCATTGCCAATCTCCACGGCTGAGAAACTTCGCCTGAAAAAAGAGTTTCTACGACCCTCGCAACCCACTACTTGGAAAGATGATCCAGATATGTGGCTTGATAGCAATAATATCCGAGATGTTATGGTCCAATATGAGGAAGATCGAAACGATTTTAAGTTTTTGGGCCCGTATCCGATTGATTTTGCAGCCCCAGACCCTTACAAGGAAGGATCGAAGGATAGATGTTTGATTGGTGAAATGTGTTCACTGGATATTCCAGGCCTCCGAGCCGAAGGCAAAGACAAAGTGGGCATTATTTACAACCTGGATCCTCATTACAAGAGCGGAAGCCACTGGGTCGCCAACTACATCGACCTTACCAAAAATCACTGTTACTATTTTGATTCCTATGGAATGGAGGCACCCGAACAGGTTCAAAAGTTCATGCAATGGCTTACAACACAAGAGCCAAAGATGAAACTTGCTTACAATGCTCGCCGCTTCCAGTTCAAGGGTTCCGAGTGTGGCATGTATTCTATGTACTTCATCATTCGCATGTTAATGGGTGAGGCCTTCCGTCATTTTTGCCGTCGTGCACCGAGAGATGGAGCCATGTTAACCTTGCGAGGATGGTTGTTTAGTAAGTAAAAAAGGCTTCCTCATAAATCGTACTGCGATGTAGATGTCACGAGAAGTCCGTGAAAACTTTTTTAGCCAAGGCAACGAGCAAATGCTTGACAGATTGCTCTATGACGATGTTCGTCGTAGAACAGGGGCTAACTTGGACGACCGCCAGAAACAACGACTTGTGAAGACTGTCAAACACTATATGGGGGAGGTCTATCGTGTCAATGCGAACCAGTCGATTCAGTTCCTCAACAAGGAGACGTTGACCGCGGTCATACCCGATTATATGGCCTATTTACGGCGTGAAACAGAGACAAAAACAACCACGCAGTCCGATGTGGAAGTGGTAACCAGCAGCGACCCCCTCCGGACTGACGTGGGAACTCGCTTCGCTATCATGCAGGAGGCTCGGAAGGATCAGAAAGAACAACCGCCTGCCCCTCCTGATTTCCGTATTCCTCTCGAGGCTGAGGAGGAAACCCCTGCACTGACTGCTTTTGAACAGGTGAAACGTCTGCGGCAAGCGGAAGCCGAACGAGATGCTAAGAATCTGGAGTCCATTAAACTCAAACAATCTACAGAGTTGGTTCCTCTTCGCCCCATGGAAGCCCCTGCCATCATTCGTCAAAAAACGCTTGATTCTGAACTTCCTATGCAAACTGTGCCTCCGGATCTGCGTTCCGTTTTGTTCGGCACAAACATTGCTCGCACCTACGACCAATCAAAGAGTGGCCTCGCTGAGGCAAATCCGACGATTGCTGTGCCTCAGCTTGTTGGACGTAAACCTATTCTGCCCCAAGACGTCATTCAGCGTGAGGATGACGTCATGAACTACAAAGAAAACGAGTTTAACCTTTTCTGTTACAGTGCAGATCGTAACTGGGTTGTGAACACTGGCGAAAATCGCTACAACTTCAGTGTGACATTCAATGGAGGCAACGCGATTGGACAAACCTTCCGCAATCAAACAACTACACAACAAAAGTTTAAGAATATCACTCGTATCGAGTTGGTCAAGATTTTGATGCCTGTAGAGGGTGTTGAAGTGATGATTGACGCGTCTGGTGCTGCAACAAGCAATAAGACAAGTTTGAATACAAATCTCCTTTCGTTCCCTTACCTCATGGTTTATTGCCCCGAGCTTGATACGAATAACGTTGGTACCAACTACAATCTCGATAATGCATTTGGTATTGTTCAGTATGATGCGAACTGGATTTCTGACAACGCCTATTCCTCACAACGCGGCGGATTTGTGGCCATGATTCCCAAGTTCATGAAGTGCCAGAAGGTATACTACCCTACTCCTCTCTCAACTCTGCAGAAACTCACCATTCGCATCCAGCGACCTGATGGAAGCTTGTTAAGCACTGTTCCTGACTCTCTTACGGTTTCTGGATTCATTCTCTCGCAGTCTATTTCTGGTAGCTCGATCGGAACAGGAAACTTTTACACCGGTGGCGGTGCTGGTCTCAGCCGATATATTTGGATCAGAACCTCCACATGGTTCAGTCGGTTCATGTTCACCGTAGGTGACCGTATTCAACTCGAAAATGTTGTGTTTGATAACTCCATAAATACGGCGGCGAACGGAAATGCACCTGGTGATTTCCTGAACTACATACAAAATCCTCAGGGCCTTTTGGTTGTTAATGTGGGGTATATCGTGCCTGGAACACCTGATGTCTTCTATTCTGGCACCAACAGCGTTGGATATGCGAACTACATCATTGTAGACGCTCGTTACAATGATCCGACTGGTGGCCTTACAACTGTCAGTCCTTTTGGCGGAAATACCACAGTGGCCGGTGCCTTTGACACTGCCATTTCCAATGTCGCAAATAAAGTCTCTACTGGCGGCGTAATCAATCTAAGTCATCAGACCCAAGTTGTTTTCCGCGTGATTACACGTGATATGGACGCGGCGAGCCGCTTACGTCCAGATAATCTAAACTAAAGTAGTAAAATGGACCCGGGTCTACTTACATTAGGCGCCATTACTGTTGGTGCAGCCTTGCTTCCTAAGTTTTTAAAATCAAGGAAAGAAGGGTTTGAGGTAATCCCTACCAGCGGGTATCCAGACGTAGTGGAAACAGGTCAGGAACTTTTCAATCGCCTGACTCTTGCTTCCGACCCCCGCTCAGAAGCTGTTCGCTTGAATAACCTTCCTGAAAATCAACAAGACGCCTACAAACGTGCTGTAGACAATATTACTGCCCCTACTGAAACCGTGGTGACAACTCAAGGTGTAATCAATGCACAAGGTCAAACTCAGACACCTGTACATCTCCCTAGTGAAGAATCCATCCTCAACCGCATTGCTTTCTGCCAGAATACTTCAATCACTCCATCCGTCTTCTCGAATCAGCAGTTTAAACGTGATTGTGGCGTCTGTGTAACCAAAGGCACGACTGCCGACACTAAGCCGTTCAATGGCCAAAAGGGACTGTTTATCTTGCCTGAAATGAAAGAACAGTATATTCAAAGTGCAACTGCGGCCGGTGAAGAATATACAAGAGGAAAACCCTCGTATGGATATTGTGAGGGTGCTACTTCTGGTGTTGATCACAACTTCACCTTTGCACTGAATGAAAAAGAATATAGCCTCTTCAGTCAACGAGTAGGCTGTCAACATACCAAACAACTGGATGGGAAATGTGCAGTCTGTATGAAGGATGGAGCATATACATTTGTGGGCAATCAGAATCGTAGTTTGGATCCCATCACATTTCAGGTGTTTGCCAAAAATGCGATTGTAACTGCTAGTCTCGGTGGAACCAAACCAGATTTTCAGTTCCCCAACAAGGTCGACCAGCTAGTTGCTGGTGCGAATGGATCTTCCTCGCGATTCAGTATTATTTTGACTGAAGGTGCATTCTTGAATTTTACTGTCAGTGGTTGGTCAGGGGTTCGCAATCCCTTGACTGGTTTTACTCCAAACAAACAAGTGGTTGCAGAGCTCTGGGGACTTTTGGAGTTCACAAATGCAACAGGAGGTACTGAGCGTATTCCTCTGGACCGTATTTTACTGAAGGATGATGCCCTTGGCGGTCCGCCGCGATTTGCAAAAGATTTTGCACAGGTCAATGGGATTTATTGCAGAAAAATGGTAAAACGTTCGGGACAAGAATCTATGATGTTGACTGGACAAGTGCCGTTCTTGCTCGTAAATAATGCCCCTTTCGAGGGTATTGATTGCAAGGCCTCACTACTTCAAACTATGCCATCGTCTGTGGAGAAGTTCGGTGGCGATCCGTGTTACAAACCTTCCTCTCAGGGACAAGGTACGTGGACGGATGCATGTCTCCGCGATCGTATCCAAACACTTGGCTGCACTACCAATGGACAACTCTTTCAAAATCCTGGTGAACTTCGGAATCTTTCCATGACAGGGATTGTGCAGAAGGTGCAAGAAATCGCATCCAAGCAATATTCTGAAAATGAAAGCTCTATGAAATGCAATGGCCGAAATATCAGCACACCCTGCGATCCCTACGTAAACTTTGATCCTGAAGAAACTCCTGAACTCTCCAATCAATGTATCGAGTTCTTGTATTACAATCGCGGTGCTGATAAACCGAATATTGGACCAACCTACAACGGCCCTGTTGATAAATACTACAGTCTTGATTCAAAAGGGAAGCGTATTATGTGTCTTCCTGGTGCAAAAATGGATCCTATCAATGGTGACCCTGCTATGCGAAATGCTTTGAAAAATCAATATCGAAATGGCTGGCCTCGTTGGGGACTCCCACCTGGGCTTGACACTGTAAAGTTCATGATGAACTGGAACTATAATCGTGCTATAAATGTTGGTCTTAATGCAAATGTTGTTTCTTGGCAAGGAGGACGAAAAGACAATGTTGAGGCCTGTTTTGCTAACTTAGCAAATATCCCTGACAATGTACTTCCGGATAGAAAACTCCCGAATGCTCGCTATTGTCGTCTTCGGTACCCTCCTGGTCGAGCTGAATGTATCCAAATCTCCCAGATTGCAGTATTTGATAATCGAGATCAGAACGTTGCCTTTGGAAAGCCTGTAAGTGCTTCTTCAGTGTGGGCAAATGGCCGTGATGGAGCTATAGCATCAAGGGCAGTAGATGGAGAACTTCGTGCGAGAAGACATCCCCAGCAGTTCCACAATCAATGTCGTGCCAATGAGTTCTGGATGGTTGATTTCACAAAAACCTACCCTATTAAACGTGTGGAATACTACAATCGTGCTGATTGCTGCAATGGAAGGGCCAATGGAATGTTGATTGAGCTCCTCGATGAAAATAAGAAAGTAATATGGTCACAGACAGCCGATTCAAACTTGAAACAAGTCTATTATACCTTCTTGAAGAACTTTAATGTTTAAAAAAATCATGTAGTGTAGAATGTTCAGGTCTCT
>JACCDW010529341.1_pt1 | contig 10598 bp, 7 predicted proteins | sample 7449781 | NCBI WGS metagenome assembly JACCDW01 (sample SAMN15323449, study PRJNA562643) | freshwater metagenome | isolation source: river surface water | place: USA:Blue River Watershed | collected 2017-08-18
GTCAACGGCCCGATCGCCTGGAGTACGGGGTGCGTGTGCAGGGTGACGTGACGAACCGCGTGCAGCGCCGCTCGCTGTCGCTCAAGGACTTGCCGGCCAGCCATTGGCGCAGTGGCTACGACCGCTTTGGCGACATCGACATCGCGGCCATCGAGGTCAGCGCACCCGCCGACTGCGCGGACAGTACCATGGATTGCTTCGATCAGGCCGATCTGGTGATGGCCACCGACCAGGTGGCCGTGGGCGATCCCGTGCTGATGGTGGTCTTCCCGACGGGTTGCACGGTGCGCGACGCCTGTGCGCCGGTGGTGCGGCATGCGGTCCTGGCGTCGAGCATGCCGGGCCGCTTTCAGGGGCAGAGCTGCTTCCTGACGGATTCGCCGCTGTTGCCGGGCACCAGCGGGGCGCCCGTGCTGGTGCGGCGGCTGCACGCCACCGTCAAGCCTGGCGATCGCGCCTGGCAGCTGATGGGGGTGCATTCGTCGACCTTCGATGAGGTGGACGGGATGGCCTTGCGGCTGGTGCAGGAGCCGGGGATGTCGTGCAACTGGTATGCCGACATCCTGCCGCTGCTGACCGGCACCGACCTGCATTGACCGGAGCACGCCATGGACCTGCCGGCCCGCACCGACGGGATGATCGAAAACCGCACCTTCGATGAGCTGCACGTGGGGGATGCGGCCCAGCTCAGCCGCACGCTGCAGGCCAATGACATCCTCTTGTTCGCGGCGATGTCGGGCGACGTCAACCCCGCCCACGTCGACCCCGACTACGCGCGCAGCAGCGCGTTCCACGGGATCATTGCGCACGGCATGTGGGGCGCATCGCTGATCTCGACGGTGATCGGCACCGAGTTCCCGGGGCCAGGCACGGTCTACATGAGCCAGAGCCTGTCCTTCCTCAAGCCGCTGCGCATCGGGGACACGCTCACCGTTCACATCGAGGTCACGCAGCGCGTGCCCGCCACCCGCGAGGTGACGCTGGCCTGCCGCTGCACGGACCAGCACGGCGATGTCGTCATCGGTGGCACGGCCCAGGTGCAGGCCCCCGCCGAGAAGGTGCGGCGCCCACGCATCCAGACCCTGCGGGTGCGCCTGGACGATGAGGCCTTGCGCTTTCGCCAGCTGCTGGCCTTGACCGCCGGCCTGGCGCCGCTGCCCACGGCGGTGGTGCATCCCTGCCGTGCGCAGGACCTGCGCGGCGTGGTCGAGGCCATGGCCCGGGGGCTGGTGCTGCCCGTGTTGATCGGCCCCGAGCGGCGCTTGCGGGCCCTGGCCGAGGCGGCACAGGTTCCGCTTGGGGGCATGCGCGTGGTGGATGTGCCGCACAGCCACGCGGCGGCCAGCATGGGCGTGGCCATGGCCCGTCAGGGCCAGGTGGCGGCGTTGATGCAAGGCAGCTTGCGGGCCTCGGAGCTGATGGCCGCGGTGCTGAGCCCCGATGCGGGCCTGCGCACCGAGCGCCGCATCAGCCATGTGCTGCTGGCCGATGTGCCCAGCTACCCCAAGCCCTTGCTCATCAGCGACGCCATGATCAACATCGCGCCCGAGCTGGACGACAAGCGCGACATCGTGCAAAACGCCATCGACCTGGCCCACGCCATCGGCATGCCGTCGCCCAAGGTGGCGATCCTGGCGGCCGCCGAAGAGGTGCACATCAAGATGCGCTCCACCCTGGATGCGGCCGCGCTGTGCAAGATGGCCGATCGCGGGCAGCTCACCGGGGGCGTGGTGGACGGCCCGCTCGCCTTCGACAGTGCGATTTCGCCGCAGGCGGTGCTGGACAAGGGCATCGCGTCTGCGGTGGCGGGCGTGGCCGACATCCTGATCGCGCCCGATCTGGAGGCCGCCAGCATGCTGGCGATGCAGTTGCAGTACCTCGCGGATGCGCAGGTGGCGGGCGTGCTGATGGGCGCGCGCGTGCCCATCGTCGTGCCCGATCGCTCCAGCACCCTCCAGGCGCGTGTGGCCTCGTGTGCGCTGGCCTTGCTGGTGGCGCGCCACCGCGCCGAGCGTGGCGCCAGGCTCGCCTGAGCGCAGCGCCTCAGCGCCAGCCAAAGCGCCGGGTGTAGGCCCGCTTCATCCAGGTCGTCAGCAGGGCGTAGCCCAGCAGCATGGCACCCAGCCACGCGAAGAAACCGGGGGGCAGTGGCTGCAGCTTGATGTACCCGGCCAGCGGCCCCATCGGCAGCCACAGCCCCAGCAGCGCGATGGCGCCGGTCAGGGCGGTGAGCGTGGCCGAGGCCTGGCTGTCGATGAAGGGCAGCTTGGGGGTGCGGATCAGGTGCACGATCAGGGTCTGCGTGAGCAGGCCCACGACGAACCAGCCCGATTGGAACAAGCCCTGATGGGCCGGCGTGTTGGCCGAGAACCCCCACCACATCACGGCGAAGGTGGTGAGGTCGAAGACCGAGCTGATCGGGCCGAAGCAGAGCATGAAGCGGCCGATGTCGTCGGGGTGCCAGGCCAGGGGCTGGGCCACCAGTTCGGCATCGACATGGTCGAACGGGATGCCCGTCTGGGAGATGTCGTAGAGCAGGTTCTGCACCAGCAGGTGCAGCGGCAGCATGGGCAGGAAGGGCAGGAAGGCGCTGGCCACCAGCACCGACAGCACGTTGCCGAAGTTGGAGCTGGCCGTCATGCGGATGTACTTCAGCATGTTGCAGAAGGTGGCGCGCCCCTCGATGACGCCTTCGTCCAGCACCATCAGGCTCTTTTCGAGCAGGATGACGTCGGCGGCTTCCTTGGCGATGTCCACGCCTGAATCCACCGAGATGCCGATGTCGGCGGCGCGCAAGGCCGGTGCGTCGTTGATGCCGTCGCCCATGAAGCCGACCACGTGGCCTTGCGCCCTCAAGGCCGTGACGATGCGCGCCTTGTGCATGGGCGCGAGCTTGGCGAAGACGTCGCAGGTGAGCACGGCGGCCGCCAGCTCGGCATCGCTCATGCCGTCGAGCTGCGCGCCCAGCAGCACCGGCTGCGCACCCAGGCCCACCTGGGCGCAGATGTGGGCCGTGACCCGGTCGTTGTCGCCCGTCAGCACCTTGACGCGCACGCCGTGGGCCGCCAGGGCGCGCAGCGCGGGCGCGGCCGATTCCTTGGGCGGGTCGAGGAAGGCGACATGGCCGATGAGCACGAGGTCAGCCTCGTCGGCGATGCCATACGTCGCCTGGTCGGGCGGCAGCGCCTTCATCGCCACGGCCACCACGCGCAGGCCCGACTGGGCCAGCTCGGCGGTGACCTGCTGCACGCGCGCCAGCATCGGCGCATCCAGCTGCAGGTCGCGCACCGCATCGCCCTCGCGCGTGCGCACGCGGGTGCAAACGGCCAGCACCTCTTCCAGCGCGCCCTTGCAGATCAGCGTGTGCCCGGCATCGCGCTGCGCCACCACCACCGACATGCGCCGGCGCTGGAAGTCGAACGGGACCTCGTCGACCTTGCGGTAGTCCTGCTCCAGCTTGAGTTCGGCCTGCTTTTCGACGTGGTCGAGCACCGCGCGGTCGAGCAGGTTCTTCAGCCCGGTCTGGAAATGGCTGTTGAGGAAGGCGAAGTCCAGCACCTCGCCCGAGGGCTGGCCGAAGGCGTCGATGTGGCGCGCCAGGGCGATCTGGTCTTGTGTCAGCGTGCCGGTCTTGTCGGTGCACAGGATGTCCATCGCACCCAGGTTCTGGATCGCGTCGAGCCGCTTGACCACCACCTTGCGGCGCGACAACTGCACCGCCCCCTTGGCCAGGGTGGAGGTCACGATCATGGGCAGCATCTCGGGGGTCAGGCCCACCGCGACGGACAGCGAGAACAGGAACGCGGCCAGCCAGTCGCCCTTGGTGAAGCCATTGAGCAGCAGCACGATCGGCACCATCACCGCCGCGAAGCGGATCAGCAGCCAGCTCACGCTGTTGATGCCGGCCTGGAAGGCATTGGGCGCGGCATCGGTGGCGCCGGCCCGCTCGGCCAGGGCCCCGAACACCGTGGCGTTGCCGGTGTTGAGCACCAGCGCCGTGGCCGTGCCGGAGACGACGTTCGTGCCCATGAACACCAGGTTGCGTTGATCGAGCGCGGCGCGGCTGTCGGTGCGGCGCTCGGCGAACTTTTCCAGCGGCAGCGATTCGCCGGTCAGCGCGGCTTCGGCCAGGAAGAGGTCGCGGGCGTTCAGGACGCGGCAGTCGGCCGGCACCATGTCGCCCGCCGACAGCCACACCACATCGCCCGGCACCAGGTCGTGGATCGGGATGTCCTGGTGAACGGGCCGCAGCACGGTGGCGTGGTTGCTGACCATGGCCCTCAGTGATTCGGCCGCCTGGGTTGAGCGGTGCTCTTGCACGAAGCGGATCGCGGTGCTCAGCGCCACCATCACGCCGATGACGACGGTGGCCTTGAGGTCATCGGTCAGGCCGGAGACCACGGCCAGCGCGCTGAGCAGCAGGTTGAAGGGATCGCGGTAGCAGTGCCACAGGTGCCGCCACCAGGGCAGCGGCGGCTCGTGCGCCACGACATTGGGGCCATGCTGCGCCAGCCGGGCCGCCGCCTCGCTGGGGCTGAGGCCATCGGCGTGCGCGTGCAGCCTGGCCAGCGCCGCCGGTGGATCCAGCTCGGCGAGCTGCAGCAGGTCTTGCGCGAGGCCAGCAGGCACGGCCGCGTGCCGACCATGCGCGGCGCCCGCGTCGTGCCAAGGGCGCCGCGCGAAGTGCCCCAACCGGTGGCGGCGCCGCAGGAAGCGGCTGAACGCGTGCTTCAGGCTGAGGGCCATGGTCGGTCAGCCTGGCGGCGAGCGGGGTGGCCAGGCAGGGGGCAGCAAGCGGGCGAGGCGGCGGGCGAGGCGGCGGGGGGGCACGGTGTGGACTCCAGGGCGCAGGCATGGCCCGGTGGCCCATTGCACCATGCGGAGCCCTCGGGTCGGTGCTGCGTCGCGTCACGACCGTGATCTGGCGCAAGGCCGCAAGGCGCCCTGGGGCCGCTTCAGGAGGCACCAGCTTGCAACGTGCAGGCCCTGGGCTGCACCCAAGTCGGTGCTTGCGATCGAGGGGGCGGGCTGGGTGCCGGCGACTTTGGTGCATCCCATGCCCGAAGTCGCCACCTGCTGGTGCCCAGGCCCGCATTTTCGGCCTGGCATCTTCCATGCATAAACCTGTTCAAGCATGGACAGCTGGTCTGCGTCTGGCGCAGAAGCTCGTGACAGGTCCACTAGGGTTCCGGTCGCCCCACTTGGGGTGATGTCTGGTCCGAGAGTGGGCCGGCCTCGTCGGAGGCTCCACGGAGGGACAAAAGCCCGGGAGAACGTCGGTCGTCAGACCGGTTCTCCCTGCGCTGGTCTCACCCTCACTTGGAGCTCACGCATGCGCACGAAACTGGCTGGTTTGTCCTTGTCCACGGCCTTGGCACCTCACACGCTGGGGCGATGGCTCAAGCCCGTGCTGGTGGGCACCCTGTCGTTCGCGGCCGCCGCGGCGATGGGGGCCCCCACCAGCCTCAAGCTCGGCACTGTGGTCTGGATCGGCTACGGCCCCTTCTATGTGGCCGAGGCCCTGGACCTGTACAAGAAGTACAACCTCAAGGTCGAGCTCAAGGTCTTCTCCGACCCGGCCATGATCCCGCCGGCGATCACCTCTGGTGCGGTCGATGGCGGCATGCTGACCTATGACCAGGTGGTTGGCCAGGTCGCGGGTGGCCAGGCCATGAAGGTGGTGATGCCCATCGATTACTCCAACGGCGGCGATGCCATCGTGGCCGATGCCAGCATCAAGTCGGTCAAGGATTTCAAGGGCAAGAAGATCGGCTTCAACCCCTTGTCGCCCAGCGATTTCCTGCTGTCGTATGCGCTCAAGGTCAATGGCCTGGGTGAGAAGGACTACACCGCCGTCAGCATGACGCCCGAGTCGGTGCCGGCCGCCATGGCCTCAGGCCAGTTGCCCATCGGGGTGACGTACGAGCCCAGCCTGTCGCAGATCCTGGGGCAGGGCGGCGGCAAGAAGTTCAAGGTGGTGTACTCCTCGAAAGACGCGCCCGGCCTGATCGCCGATGTGCTGGTCTTCACGCCCAAGGCGATCGCCGCCAAGCCCACCGAGATCAGCGGGATCATCAAGGCCTACCTCGACGGCATGGCCTACATCAAGACCAAGCCCGATGACGCGGCCAAGCTGATCGGCAAGTTCATGGGCGTGTCGGCCAAAGAGGTGAAGGAGCAGTGGTCCGGGGTCTACAACATCCCCCTGGCCGAGATGCCCAAGGCCTTCCTGCCGGGCAAGGAAACCACCTCTTACCACGCCAGTGGCGAGGTGATCGGCAACCTGCTCAAGGCCAAGGGCCAGATCAAGGCCCTGCCGCCGGCCGAATCCACCTTCGACGGCAGCATCGTCAAGACGCTGACCAAGTGACGGGAGGCCGCCATGTCAGGTGTGTTCCGTCAGGCCGATGGCCAGTGGCCCAATGTGCTGGCGCTGGGCGGTGTGCTGCTGGGCTGGCCGGTGGGCATCGCGCTGCTGGGGCAGGCCGCCTGGGGCTGGAACGCCCTGGGCGTGCTGCTGGTGGCGCAAAGCCTGGTGTGGTCGGCTTACTTCATCCACGAGTTCGCACACCACGCCATCTTCAGCTCGCCGCAGGCCAATGAGCGCTGGGGTGTGGTGATGAGTTGGCTCAACGGCAGCTGCTACGCGCCCTTCGAGGCGCTGCGCCGCAAGCACATGCGCCACCACGTTGAGCGCGCCGATGTGGTCACCTTCGATTACCAGGCTTTCTTGCGGGCGCGGCCCACCTGGCAGCGCGTGGTGCTGGCGCTGGAATGGGCCCACATCCCTGCGGTCGAGTTCATCATGCGCGGCTTCGTGGTGAGCCTGCCGTTCAGCGCGCAGGGCCAGCGATCGGCCCGATGGCGCGTGCTGGGCGTGGCCGCGGTGCGCCTGAGTGCCTGGGCCCTGCTGGCGTGGTGGTCGCTCAAGGCCCTGGTCTTGTACGCCGTGGCTTACCTGCTGTTCGTGCATGTGCTGCGCTTTGCCGATTGCTTTCAGCACACCTACGACGCCTACCCCATCCTGGGCGACACGCCCGTGCCCAACGACAAGCTGCGCGACCGTGCCTACGAGCAGGCCAACACCTACAGCGATGTGGTGGCCGTGGATGCCCGCTGGCTCAACCTGATCTGGCTGAACTTCGGCTTCCACAACGCCCACCACGACCGGCCCGTGGCCCCCTGGTACCAACTGCCAGGCCTGCACCGGCAGCTCTACCCGCAAGGCAGCGCGCAGGTGTTGACCGTGCGTGAGCTGCTGCGGGCCTACCACCGCCACCGCGTCACCCGCGTGCTGGCCAAGGATTACGGCGTGGTGCTGCCTGCGGGGGCGCCGCAACGGGCCGATGGCTTCGTGGGCGCGGTGGGCGTGTCCTTCCTGACGGCGGTGTGATGTCCGGCATGACGACCGCACCTCGCCTGGGCCCCGTGTGGGTGTTGATGGGCGCCTCGGCCTTGTGGGGCCTGTCGTGGTGGCCACTCAAGGCCCTGCATGGCACGGGCCTGAGCGCGCCGCAGGTCAGTGTGCTGGCCTATGGCGGGGTGGGCGCGCTGGGCCTGATCCTGCTGTGGCGAGCGCGGGCGGCCTGGCGAGCGCACCGGGCCTGGGTGCTCGGTCTGCTGCTGGTGGGGGGCTGGGCCAATGCCAGCTTCGTCAACGCCTTGATGATGGGCGAGGTGGTGCGGGTGATGTTCCTGTTCTACCTCTCGCCCGTGTGGTCGGTGCTCGGCGGTCGCTGGCTGCTGGGCGAGCGCATCACGCCCTTGCGCCTGGCCACGGTGGTGCTGGCCCTGTGCGGCCTGTGGCTGGTGCTGGTGGGGCCGCGTGGGCCCGAGGCCTTGCTTCAAGGCGAGGTGGGCCTGGGGCTGGTGGACCTGCTGGCCTTGTCGGCCGGGCTGGCCTTTGCGGGCAACAACCTGCTCGCCCGTGGGGCCACGGGCTTGAGCCTGCAGACCAAGACGGTGTCGGTGTTCGTGGGCAGCGCGACGATGTCGCTGCTGGCCATCGCGGTGCTGGGCCAGGGCTGGCCGCAACCCACGGCCGGGGCACTGCTGGGTGCGCTGGGCTACAGCCTGGGCCTGTTGCTGGCCACCGTGGGCTGGCAGTACGGCGTGAGCCACATGGAGGCCGGGCGCTCTGGCGTGATCGTGCTGGCCGAGCTGGTGGTGGCCGTGCTGACCGCGCTGTGGTGGGGCGATGGCCAGCTCAGCGCGGCGGGCTGGGTGGGCGGCGCGCTCATCACCTTGGCGGCGGTGCTTGAGGCCGCGGCCGGTGGCGGGGAGCCCGCATGAGCGCGCTTCACACCCTGCAGCCCCACCTGCCCACCGCCTTGGTGGTGATCGACATGCAGCGCGACTTCTGCAGCCCGGGCGGCTACGCCGAGCACGCCGGGATGGACATGGCCCGCATGCAGCCCGTGATCGCGCAGGTGCAGGCCCTGCTGGCCGCTGCACGGCAGGCCGGTGTGATGGTGGTGCACACCCGCGAAGGCCACCTGAGCGACCTGTCGGACTGCCCCAGCGCCAAGCAGGCCCGCAGCGTCGCCGCAGGCGCGCCCATCGGCAGCATGGGCCCCTTGGGCCGGCTGCTGGTGCGCGGTGAGCACGGCCACGACTTCGTCGATGCCCTGCAGCCCTGGTCGAGTGAGGTGGTGATCGACAAGCCGGGCTACGGGGCTTTTCACCGCACGGCGCTGGGCGAGACGCTGCAGCGCGCGGGCGTGCAGCAGCTCATCGTGTGTGGCGTGACCACCGAGGTGTGCGTGCACAGCACCGTGCGCGAAGCCACCGACCGTGGCCTGCGTTGCGTCACCGTGGGCGATGCCACGGCGGCCACCGACCCCAGCCTGCAGGCCGCTGCCCTGGCCATGCTGGGCGTGGAAGGCGGCATCTTCGGTGGCGTGGCCGACACCGCGGCCTGTGTGCACTGGCTGCGGGCCTTGCCGCCTGCGGTGCCGGCGGCCCTGCGTGGCCTGTGGCGCCGCACCCTGCTGGACAGCCCCGACGGCCGCGACACCACCACGCTGGTCTACTGGCTGCAAACCGAGCGCTGGCACGCTGACGTGCGCATCCCGGCTGGGGTGGACCCGGCCTCGCAGGCGGGCCGCGCACAACTGCAAGGCTTTTGCGGCATCACCCAGGTCACAGCCGGTGCACCGGGTCAGCCCGATGTGTGCACCTGGCACCGCCTGTGGGATGTCCAGCCGCCCGCAGCCCGTCCCGATGCGGGCTACCTGGTCTTCGAAGGGCCCGATCGCCTGATCGAAACCGGCGTACACAGCCCTTACCTGGAGGTGTGGGAGCGCGTGCCCGGCACCGGCCATGGCCCCTTCAGTGTGGCGCTGGCACCGCCACTCGGCCTGGGCCTGTGCGGTGGCGATGCGCGGCCCAGCCGCTTCACCGCAGGCCGCGCCAGCATGACGGTGCGACCACGCAGCGCGCCCTGGCCCTCCGACGTGCAGCCCGGTGAAGCCCTGCGCGAGGTGGTGGGCCGACACCCTGAGCTGGCTGCGGCCCTGCTGGATTTCGAGCTGAGCCTGGAGGTGCGCGATGGCGATTGACGCGATGAGCTTGCGGGGCCGGGTGGCCGTGGTGACGGGCGCGGCGGGCGGCATCGGCCAGGCCATCGTGGCCAGCCTGATCGATCAGGGCGCGCACGTGCATGGGCTGGACCTCAACGCCACGGCCCTGGCCGCCATGCAGCAACGCTGGCCCGCGTGCTTCACGCCCCACCGCGTCACCCTGGGCGACCGCGCCGATGAGGACCGGGCCATCGCCCAGCTCACCGAGGCCTTGGCGGGCCGCTGCGACATCGTCGTCAACAACGCGGGCATCAGCCGCGTGCAGCCCTTTGTGGACACCTGCGACGACGACCTCGATGCCCTTTTCGCGATCAACGTGACCGCAGCCTTGCGCCTCACGCGGGCCCTGCTGCCGCTGATGGTGAACCGGCCGGGGGCCAACATCGTCAACATCGGCTCCGGGCTTGCGCTGGGGGGTCAGTGGGGCTACGTCGCGTACTGCGCCACCAAAGGGGCCATCCTGGCGTGGACGCGGGCGCTGGCCATCGAGCTGGCGCCGCAAGGCATCCGCGCCAACGCCGTGTGCCCCGGGCCCATCGACACGCCCATGCTCGACGCCGAGTTCGCCCTGGCCGATGACCCCAATGCCGCACGCCAGGCCGAGGTCGCCACCGTGCCCGTGGGCCGCCTGGGCCGACCGGCCGACATCGCCGCCGTGGTGGCCTTCCTGGCCAGCGATGCCGCCGCCTTCGTCAATGGTGCAGCCTGGTCGGCCGATGGGGGCAAGACGGCGCGCTGAGTTTCGCTTCTGGATGGCTTGCAAGGAGTCCGCATGATCGCCAACCCTGTGCCCTGGCCCCATGGTGCGCGCTGCGCCGTGGCCTTCACCTTCGACATGGACGCTGAAAGCCTGCTGCAGCTGTCCCACCCCGAGCAGGCGCACCGCATGGTGGCCACGGCCTCGTCGTTGCGCTACGGGCCGCAGGTGGCGGTGCCGCGCATCCTCGACACCTACCGGCACTACGGCATCCGCCAGACCTTCTTCGTGCCGGGCTGGCGTGCCGAGCGCTATCCGCA
>JACCDW010860880.1_pt1 | contig 10598 bp, 7 predicted proteins | sample 7449781 | NCBI WGS metagenome assembly JACCDW01 (sample SAMN15323449, study PRJNA562643) | freshwater metagenome | isolation source: river surface water | place: USA:Blue River Watershed | collected 2017-08-18
GGGGATATTGAACTATTTAAACAGCATTTTTTGACAAGTGTTTATAATGATATACCAGTTGTTAATCAACTATATAATATAGATAATACTGGAAAATCTATATTTGATCCAATTCTTGTTTCGGATGCAAAACTGGTACCACCAACTCCAAGCATTTCCAATGTCACCAATGTTGGGAATGATGTTTCTTTCACCATAGAGTTCACTACTACACCTTCAACAGCTAGACTCGGATTTTTTACCACACTTGATGGATTAACAGGTGAAAATTGTTTCAGTCTTGAGAAGTATTTTGCTATAACTCCACAAGCCTTGCCTGTTAGTTTTGGTAATCTGGATGTAATATTTCATTCTAATAAGTCACTGATCAATTGGAAAACGTTGTCCGAACAAAACAACAAAGGCTTCGAAGTCCAACGCCCTATTGGCAACACCAACGATTTCAAGACAATCGGTTTTGTTGGAACAAGGGCAAAAGATGGCAACAGCCAGACCGAGATCAGCTACAGCTTTGAGGATACTGATGTGAAGCCGGGGCAAACACATTTCTACCGCCTGAACCAGATTGACTTCGATGGTAAATCTGCTTTCAGCCCTGTAAAAAGCATCAAGCCTGGTTCGATTGAATCCAACCTGAATGTTTATCCCAACCCAAGCCAGGGATCATTTACGGTGAATACCGGATCTGCTTCTGGCAAGTTGAACATCTTTGTGATGGACAACACCGGCAGGGTAGTCAATCAATACATGAACGTTTCAACAACCAATACCAAGATCAGCAACCTCAAAAAAGGTTTCTACACCCTCAAAATCGTCAACACCGAAAGTGGAGAGCAATCTGCACAGCGTGTTGTTGTTCAATAAAAGTTATTCATAACCATCCTAAGACTCATTCACACGAAAGTGTAACCTAACCGGACAAAGGGTTTCCACCCAAGTCCTCCCATCTAAACTCAATTAATAGTTTCCGATGGATGAAAAGCTCTCGCTTCACAGCGAGGGCTTTTTTCGTTTGATGCAATCAGCAAACCCAAAAATATAGTTCCTCATTTTTTACAAGATTCTTTGCCTCTTGTCATTGTTCGCGTGATGCAAGGTGGATAGGTTTACCGCCAATGCCAATCCTTATCCTTCGAATGACCTATTCTTCACGCTAAACCATGACACATGAGAAAGGTTATTGTCTTGTTCGTATTAGTTTTTTTGGGAGTTGAACTTGTTGCTCAGGTTCGACTCACAGAAGTTTTTCCTGCTGATGGGAAAAAACAGTTTGTGGAGTTGTATTCTAAGCCAGGCTCAGGCTATCTGTTGGATGATTATTTTATCGTGTCGTACATGAAAAATGCATCTACAGGTGCTGTAAGCGTTTATCTGATTGACTTCAATGCTGGGGTCAGTCCATTCACCGGTACCAATGCGTATGTGGTCTATTCAAAATATGCGGGCGATAAGATTGGAAATCAGGATTATGTCTTTACCAATTTCTCTAATGTGTCCACGGTTTGGAAGTATACCAAAACTGTTGCACAAACTGTATTTAGTGGACCTGTTGCCAATCCTGCTGAAGATTATTTCAGTGATAGCCAGGCTGAAATGGGCATCTTCCTTTTTAAAAAGAATAGTCCGACCGCTACAGCAGCCACGCTCATTGATTTTGTGACGCATGTCAAGGATGGTGGAAGTCAAACAACCAAGCATGCACTTATTACAGCATCCCTCAATGTACTCCCTGCCTTTAGTTATGGAGGACTCATTTTTAGTTTCAATAATGTCTTTGTGTCCAAAGCCAAACATGTGATTGCAGATCCTGGCAGTTTATCCTATAACCTTAAAATGATCAATTGCATTCCTACTTGGTTCAAAGACAATGCAACACCATGGTCAGGGCAACTGATTGATGCTGTGCCAACCTGGGATGCATTCAGTTTCTTTTACAAACAGACAGGGCTGAGAACGACTACCAATCTTGTTGTTCATGATTATTATTCCGCTGGTGAAATACCCAAAGAATCACTCTCCTACATCAACCTGATCGTCAATCCCAAACCCATGTCTTCCAGGTTTGAGTTTTTTCTGAATTTTCGGTATTTGCTGGATGCCACAGTAGAGAACATCAGGGTTTCTTTGTATCAGGATACAGACCGAGATGGTATCATTGATGTGGGTGAGCCAATCATTGGCGGTATCCAGGACCTGACTCCTGGTGACCCTGTTAATTTACCTGCGTTTACAGAGGGCACTGAGCAGTACTATAGGCTCAATTTTTCGCTGGTACCAGAAACCCCTACCGCAGAATTATTCTTTCCGGTAATTGTAAAGACAAATTATGTTAGCGTTACCAATGGTACTGCTTGTACATTTACAACCACAGAACAAATCAAGTTCGCCAGTGATCTGTTGCTTCCGGTAATCTTTGGTAACCTCAGCATCCATCAAGACAACCAGCACTTGAGGCTTGATTGGACTACCCATACAGAATCGAATAACAGTGGATTTGAGGTGCAGCGCTCTGTCAATGGCAGTTCCAATTTCAGGAAAATTGGTTTTGTGGATTCCAAAGCAAAAAATGGAAACAGTCAAACTGATCTGCAATACACTTTTACCGATGCACTGTTGGAATCAGGACATGCCTATTACTATCGCCTCAAACAGATTGATCTGGATGGCAAGTCTGCTTTGAGTGCTGTGGTGCATGCTCCTGCTAATTTTTGGACGACTGATCTCATGTTATATCCCAACCCAAGTTCAGGACTTGTCAATCTCAAAATGGGCATCCAAGGAAGCACAAGTGTTGAACTGCTGGATCATGCAGGAAGGGTGGTTCGCAAATTGGATAATGTAGCGGGTGTTGCAGACTTCACAGGCTTGCCCCAAGGGATTTATACAGTCAAGATCAAGTACAATTCATCTGGGCGGGAAGAGGTCCGTCGATTGATCATTCATTAAGACATCAATACCTGACCAATCCTTTAATTCAAAGACATTTGTTTTGTTACTTTTGGAACAAGAAACTGTTTTATGGATTCACTCACGCATATTGTCCTTGGTGCCTGCATTGGAGAAATCATCCTTGACAAAAATGCAGGGCGAAAGGCCATGTTATGGGGGGCATTGGCCAACAGTGTTCCTGATATCGATTTTATTGCTGGCATGTGGATGCCTGTTTCTACTGAATTGCTGGCACACAGGGGGATTACCCATTCCTTCCTGTTTGCCATCATCAGCAGTTTTTTTCTGGCCTTGGTTGCCGCCAGGTGGCACAAGGCTGAACCCATTAGCTTGCGAAAATGGTTCTGGTTTTTTCTGATTGAAATTGCCTGCCATCTTTTGCTGGACGCCATGAACAACTATGGGATTGGCTGGTTTGAGCCTTTCTCCTCCACCAGGATTTCCTTTAATGTGATTTATGTGGCAGACCCATTGTTCAGCATCCTTCCTGCCATTGCTTTTGGATTCCTTATTTTTTTGAAAACCGACCATGCGCATCGCCTCAAATGGGCCAGGGCAGGGGTTTTCACAGCAATGCTCTACATGGGATTTGCGCTTTACAACAAGTATTCCATTAACCGTGATGTTCGGCAGTATGCAGAGACAAAGATGGGAGCCAAGACGCCTTATTTTACCACACCAACCTTACTCAACAACCTCCTTTGGTTTGTGGTCATCGAAGACAGCACGGGTTATCAGGTCGGCTATCGCTCCATTTTTGACAAGCCTGGAGACTTATCCCTCCACCACATCGAAAAAAAAGAAGTCTTGCTCAAACCTGTTGCGGATCACAAGGAAGTCATGGAGTTGAAGCAATTCTCCCAGGGCTATTATACTGTTGAGCAATGGAGTGATACGCTCGTTTTCAATGATCTGCGTTTTGGTCAAATCAATGGATGGCAAAATCCCCAAAGTAGGTTTGCCTTTCATTATTACCTCAGCCACCCCGAAGACAATGACCTGATTGTACAACGTGGCAGGATGGCTGGGGTCAACATGGAGTCAGCCAAAATCATGTGGAGTCGCATGATGGGCAGGTGAGGGGTTGACACATAAAAAAATCCCGGTTCTTTCAAACCGGGACTGATTTATTTTTTCAAACCAAAACTCAAATTCCCATCTTCTTCTTCAGATTGCTATCAATCGCATCCAGGAATTCTTCTGTATAAAGGTAGTGGTCACCATGAGACACCTTGTTGCCATGGATACATACCGCCAGGTCTTTGGTCATTTTTCCTTCTTCCACTGTTTCAATACAAACAGCTTCGAGTGCATTGGCAAAATCAATCAGGGCTTGGTTGTCGTCCAATTTGCCACGGAAGGCCAATCCACGTGTCCATGCAAAAATAGATGCGATGGGGTTGGTGCTGGTGGGTTTTCCTTTCTGGTGATCGCGGTAGTGACGGGTAACAGTTCCATGTGCGGCTTCTGATTCCATTGTCTTTCCATCAGGTGTAACCAATACTGAAGTCATCAGACCCAGAGAGCCAAATCCTTGCGCAACAGTATCACTTTGAACGTCGCCATCATAATTCTTACAAGCCCATACGAACTTTCCATTCCATTTCAAGGCACTGGCCACCATGTCATCAATCAGCCTGTGCTCATAGGTGATGCCAGCTGCTTCGTAAGCAGTTTTGAATTCGTTCTGGTAGATTTCTTCAAAAATATCTTTGAAACGACCATCGTATTTTTTCAGGATGGTATTCTTGGTACTCATGTAAAGTGGCCATCCTTTTTGCAATGCCATGTTGAAACAGCTTCTTGCAAAACCCATGATGCTTTCATCGGTATTGTACATGCTCAGGGCAACGCCTGCGCCTTTGTATTGGTATACTTCATGTTCGATCAGGGTACCATCTTCACCTTCAAACTTGATGGTCAGTTTACCTTTACCGGGCACTACAAAATCTGTGGCACGGTACTGGTCACCAAATGCGTGGCGTCCAACTATGATGGGGCTGTCCCAGTTGGTTACCAGACGGGGGATGTTCTTGATGACAATCGGCTCGCGGAAAACGGTTCCGTCCAGGATATTCCTGATGGTACCGTTGGGGCTCTTCCACATTTGTTTGAGGTTGAACTCCTTTACGCGTGCCTCATCTGGGGTGATGGTGGCACATTTGATGCCGACACCAAACTCCCTGATGGCATTTGCTGCATCAATGGTTACCTGGTCATTGGTCTCATCGCGGTACTCCACACCAAGATCATAATACTTGATGTCAAGTTCGAGGTAAGGAAGGATCAGCTTGTCCTTGATGAATTTCCAAATGATTCTAGTCATCTCGTCCCCGTCGAGTTCTACGACCGGGTTGTGCACTTTTATCTTTGCTGCCATGGTTTTGTTTTTTCAGCCGCGAAGTTACTAAGTAGCACCCAATATAACAATCATGCCGTCTTGTTTTTATACTTCAGCATGCTGTGGAACAGCCAATGGCATGGCATGTCTTTCGGCAATCTGGCGAAGTTTGTCTACAGCAATGTATTTGAAGTGTTTGGCCCTGAACCGGATCAGCTGTTCCTGGTCAAAGTCTGCCAGAATCCTGGAAACCTGTTCCTTGGTGGTGCCTGCCAGATCAGCCATTTCCTGGCGATCCACATGCACCCGGATGCCCATTCCGGTCTGCTTGTAATTATAGGTTTCTGCAAGGTGAACCAGGATTCCTGCCACTTTTTCCCTGACCGTTTGCTGGGCGATTTGCAGCAATTTTACTTCGGTGGTGCGGATTTCCTTCAAGAAGATCTTTCTGATTTCCTCCTGGAGCAGTTCGTTTTTCTGCATCAGGTTCTTGAAAAAGCCCAGCTCAATGAAACAAACACGGCTGTCTTCCACGGCTGAGGCTGAATAAGGCTGAAGACCAGTGTAACTCAGAAAACGGTGTCCCATTGTTTGTCCGGCACCCACAAGACGGAGGATGAAGGGTCTTTCCGTTTCTGCATTCATCTCCAGTTTGATGACACCAGACTGGATAAAGTAGAGACCATTGATTTCATCTCCCTCACGGAAGATCAGTTCCCCTTTTTTGAATTCATAGTGATGTTTGTAAGGCTTGTAGAGGTGATGCTCTTCTTGTCCGAAAGACTTGAGCATGATACAGTTTTTCACTGTGCAGGTCTGGCAATAGGAGGTGATTCTGGTCATGATGGTTAGGTTTTAAAGTGATGAATTAAGTTCCCTACCAACCAGAGCTTTAACGGTGTAAATATTTGATTTTTTACTAAATGCTACGAATGACAAAAATAGCCCGGCTATATGATATTTGTCAGTTTTGGGAATACCCTTTTTGTGGTATGCAGGTGTTTATTTTCTGCTGAGGGCAGCTATGTAATTCAGTTATTTTGGTTAATATTAAGTATGGTTGATGAATTGGGTTTGGGAGAATTCCCATCAGGACGTCATCAATCTTTAGAATCATTCACAAAAAACACTATCATGAAAGGCAAGCAATTTCTATCCATTTCAATCATCCTAATGATTGTTTCATTAGACCTGGCTGCCCAGCAAGCCAGGAAGCCTAACATCCTGTTTATTGCTGTTGATGACCTCAAGCCCATCATGGGCTGCTACGGGAATAAGCTTATCAAAACCCCCAATATTGACCGCCTTGCAAGGATGGGTACAATGTTCTCGAACAACTATTGTCAGCAATCTGTATGCGGACCAACCCGAGCCAGCGTAATGACTGGAATGAGACCTGACTATACAAAAGTTTGGGACCTGAAGACACAGATGCGCGACATCAATCCTGACATCCTCACCTTGCCGCAATATTTGATATCACAAGGGTACAATACCGTTGGAACAGGTAAAATTTTTCATCCCAGCAGTGCCATAAAAAAAATTGATCCTGTTTCATGGAACTTGCCTTACATGGAGGCAGAGGCCACTGATTACGCGAATGGCCTTGGGAAACCGGCCAACAACCAATACCAAAAGCCTGAAAACAAGGCCATGTTTATTGTCAAAAAGGAACGGATGCAGCGAGACAATGATGATGAGATGCCGACTTCCATAAAGGGCCCTTCAACCGAAAATTATGACGTTCCGGATCATGCCTATGAGGATGGTGTTATTACCATCAAGGCCAAGGAGCAAATGGTTAAAATGCACAAAGATGATAAACCTTTTTTTCTTGCAGTCGGGTACCACAAACCTCATCTTCCTTTTGTAGCTCCCAAGAAATACTGGGACCTTTATAATCGTGTAGACATGCCATTGGCCAATTTTGTGGAACATGCCAACAACGCACCCGAAATTGCTTACCACAGATCAGGAGAGCTGAGGAATTATACTGATATCCCTGCATTTGCGACCTTCAACGAACCGGGTAACTACATCAGGTTAAAAACAGAAAAACAACAGGAGCTGATCCATGGGTATTATGCTGCGGTTTCCTACCTGGATGCACAGGTGGGCATTCTCCTGAATACACTGGACTCATTGGGGACCTTGAACAATACGATCATTGTTTTATGGGGTGACCATGGCTGGCACCTGGGAGATCATGATCTCTGGGAAAAGCATACTAATCTTGAGCAGGCAACCCGTGCTCCATTGATTATCGCTGCACCCGGAATGAAACCCGGTCCCACAAAATCCTTGTCAGAACACCTCGATATCTTTCCTACCATTTGTGATTTGGCTGAAGTGCCTGTTCCCACTCATTTGCAGGGCAAGAGCCTGAAACCAGTCATGCTGAACAAGAAGGCCACTGTCAATGAATTTGCCATGAGCCAGTATCCCAGAAGGATTAGCAAGGAGGAGATGAAGAAGAAAAATTATACCAGCAATGCCATGATGGGATACAGCATGCGCACAGACAAATACCGTTTCACCATCTGGATGAATGATTTTACATCAAGCACTCCGTTCAGTGAGAACAAAGTTTATGCTTCAGAGTTGTATGACTTTGTTGCTGATCCACTGGAAAAGCGCAATGTGATTGATGAAAAAGCATATGCAAAAGATGCGCTGGCATTGCGCAAGCAAATGATTGCATTTTTCAAATCTCAAGAGAAAAAATAAATGCTGCGCTGAGAAGCAGTTTGCATTTTTAGATATTTCAATGGTTTTAAATAATACAATGAGAAAATATTCACTCTTTTTTGGGTTGTTGATCTTCGTTTCAGTTTCATTGTTTTCCCAAGAGAAAATATCTTTTACTGATCTTGCCACCATAGACTTCAATCAATTGGCAAAAAGCAAAAAGAGGATTCAAGCTAACGACATTGAATATACAAAAGCATTTGATCAACTGATGCTTGATGCTGAAAAGGCATTGCGGTTCAAGCCTGTGACCGTGATGAGCAAAACGGATCTCCCTCCAAGTGGTGACAAACATGATTACATGAGCATAGCGCCTTATTGGTGGCCCAACCCTAATACTCCCAATGGAGTTCCCTATATCAGAAGGGATGGCGAGATCAACCCTGAAGTGAAAAACTTCCCAGACAAGGTGGTTTTGCCAGGCCTGAGTTCCAGTATTTATCACTTGTCTTTGGTCTATTATTTTACAGGAAAAGAAGCCTATGCAGACCATGCAAGCAAACTGATCAGGGTCTGGTTTCTTGATGAAGCAACCAGGATGAATCCCAACCTGAAATATGCGCAGTCTGTCAAGGGGGTTACTGATGGTCGGGCAGAAGGAGTAATCGATACACGTCATTTTATGCACATCATGGATGCCATTCAGTTGTTGAAGTCATCAAAAGCCTGGACAAAAAAGGATCAACAGGGCATGGAAGGATGGGTAAAGGAGTTTATCCAATGGTTGGGCAATAGTACAATAGGAATCGAAGAGATGAATGCGCCCAACAACCATGGCGTCTGGTACGACGCCCAGCTCTTGGCTTATGCAGGATTTTTGAAGGATACCAGCCTTATCAAGACCATCTACGCCAGGGCAATGAAACGACTTGATCAGGAAATGGATGCCCAGGGCTCCTTCCCATTGGAAATGAAAAGGACCACATCCCTGCATTACTCGGTATTCATTTTGAATGCCTACAACAGCCTGGCCACGCGGTTTCAACAGCTTGGGCTGGATCTCTGGCAAACCAAAACGGCATCAGGAAAGTCACTGAAAATGGGATTCGATTTTATCCTGCCGTATTTGCTGAGAACCAAGCAATGGACCGGGCCCCAGATCAATGAATTCAAGCAGGCAGAAGCCATACCATTGCTGAACAAAGCCGTTTCACAATATGGCTGCTCAAGTTGTTCCGAGGAGATGAAACGGCTTGCGGGAGCTGCCTATCCATCTTTGTTGATGAAATTGCTCTAGTTGGTTTGCGTCGCAAAAAAATGACCTGCTATTGTATGAACAGGGTTCTTGACCTCATTTTGCCATTGACATCCACCCTGACACTGTAAATGCCTTTTTTGGCAATATGCAATGGAACATAGATTTCACGGCCAGTAACCTGTAGCAAAGGAGATTTATAAACAATTGTTCCTGTGGCATCAAGAACAGTAATCTGGATGTTCATTTTTTGTTCCTTGGGCAAGACTACTGCTACCTTGAATTCGCCAGCGCTGGGATTGGGGTAAACTTTTACAGCAAGAGAGTCTGATTCAGGAACAAGGCTACCAATACTAAGCTTGAACTCATTGGATGAAGTCCAGCATATTTCATCGGCGCTGGTCTCAACCCTGTATGTGCCAATCTTTGTGGCCTTAATTTGCTGGGTCTTTTCTTTCAACGGTTCACCATTGAAAAACCACCTGTATAGGGGTGCTTTAGTGCTTGAAAGCGTGGAATCTTTGAAAGACAAGGTAGGCTTTTCAAGGGTATTCCTGATAAACCGGACAAGGGGAGAGGACTTTGAAAAACATCCAAGTGCAGCATTCCCAACTGTTACAGAGACCTTTTGGGAACTTTTGATCCAAATGAATGATGTTGTGTCTCCAGTGCTCCATCGGTAAGATTTAAACTCTCCATTGCTTACAGTAAGCTTGATCATGCTATCCCTGAAGCAATGAGTAGACTCAACTTCGATTTTATTGATATAGGGTACAAATGCCTTAATCAAATCGCAATTCAATGCCACTGGCACCGTATAGATAAATTCTCCCAATGCAGCTTCTCCGAATTCTGTACCCACCGAGACCATCCCTGTTGCACCGTCTCCCACCATCGCAATGACTGTAGTATCATTCATCACCTGAAAAGCGCCTGCAGGAATATTCTTGAAGTAAACTGATTTTGTCGATTTTAGGTTTTTGCCAAATATGTAGACTTTTGTGCCTTTCGTTCCTGTTTTTGGCTCAAATCTTAGTATTACAGGCTTCTGCGCAAACGTTGAAAGTGTAATTATTCCTGTTAGGAGCAAGAGCAATAACTTTGGTTTCATCATGGATATTTTGAGCTGGTTATGTAAAATTAATCCTTTTTTTACGCCGTTTAAGCCACTTACGCAAGTTAGAATCCTTTTTTCATTAAAACCTGCTTCAATCTGATTCCAAAGGGATAATTGGTTCGATTTTTTTATGAAAAATACATTGCTTACTTTTGCCACCCAAATTCACCCATGGCGAGGTAGCTCAGGTGGTTAGAGCGTCGGATTCATAACCCGAAGGTCTCGGGTTCAACTCCCGATCTCGCTAC
>JACCDW011318049.1_pt1 | contig 10597 bp, 23 predicted proteins | sample 7449781 | NCBI WGS metagenome assembly JACCDW01 (sample SAMN15323449, study PRJNA562643) | freshwater metagenome | isolation source: river surface water | place: USA:Blue River Watershed | collected 2017-08-18
ACAAGCACAATGGCTTGGTAACTTAGCGTGTGTGGCACAGTACCAGGATCAATTACACCGTAGTTGTCCACATCAGCAAAATAAACGTCCCAGCCTGCACGAACAAAAGCATTGGTCGTGGCCACATAACTCACAGCAGGCAACACAACCGTGGGCGGATTTATGTTTTCGTTTTGCATCCAATAGTCAGCAAGTATTTCCAGTGCATTGGTGCCTGAATGGCAGGTGACAGCATGCTTGACACCATTCTTGGTGGCCAACCATGATTCAAATGCCTGTGTGTATTGGCCATTCATAAGCTGACCAGATGATAACACCTGATCAGTCGCATATAGTATTTCTTCTTTTAAGTTCTTATACTGTCTTTTTAGACCAGTAAACGGAATTTGATAACCACTCATAATACTTCTGGAACCCTTCTTCAACGTCTACTTTGGGATCGTAACCTAAAATAACCCTGGCACGATCAATGTTCAATGCACCACGGCTGGGAAAGTCTGCGTCTTTGTCGCGCACTTCAATGTTGCCTTTGCCCACAATCTTAACAATCATTTCAGCGGCTTCGAGCAAGCTAACTGAATGCGATTTGGTGATGTTGTAAGTGTTGTTTCGAGCCATGATTCGAGTTGCAGCCGCCACAATGCCATCCGCAGCGTCATCAACATAGGTAAAGTCAAGCGTTTCCCCCGCGCCGTTTACCTTGAGAGTTTCTCCGCGCATAGCGGCGAGCATAAATTTGGCAACCACTCGATCTTCCACGTCAAGTGGACCATATACAGCAGAGGGGCGAATAATAGCGTAATCAAAAGCGCCACGACGATGATAGTCTTTAACAAGATCTTCTCCACATAATTTCATAATACCATACTGTCCAATAGGGTGGCAGTCGTCATCTTCTAGCACTTGATCTTCAAAGTCACCGTACACCATTGAGCTACTGATGTAAACCACACGCTCAACTCGATGTTTTTTGGCACTCTCGCAAATATTGATCAATCCTTCCATCATGACTCTAGCACCATTGGCAGGGTTTGCATTGACAACTTTTTGTCTTGGGAATGAAGCCATGTGTATAACAACCTCAGGCAAAGTCTTTTCAAATGCTTTATCTACTGCTTCTGCGTCAGCAATGTTCTCCATGAACACCAATGTGTCTGGCGAGATCTTTTTGTTACGCTCGGTCATCAAGTACTCTAGCTCATCTTCTGGGATGATGCCATAGTTGGTGCAGTTGTCAATGATGTTGACATCGTGTCCCATGCCTTGCAATTTGTTGACAACATTGTGTCCAATGAGGCCCATGCCCCCAGTTACTAAAATTTTCATTTCTTACTCCATTTCATTTGATACCACACATATACTTTCTCATCCATCACAGTAAAGTTTCCTGCTTTACTGTAGTCCCAGTAGCTTCCGTTTTTGTATATTCCTGCATGCCCAAAACTTTTGAGCAACCAGTTTTCTGCTTCCATCCCTGGCCATCCTTTTATTTTGTACAGCGTCATTGGTACAAACTTTTCTCCGTCCCAAACTTGTTTCTTAACAGGCGGCGGGAGAGTGACCTCTGCATCGACAAATTCGTAATCAATCTTTTGAGTCCACATACTTGAGCCTCCAAAACATCTCGTTTTGTTCACTGAGTCTAGCCACAATGTCATAACGATGACCGTAGCTTGCATGATCCATTGTTCTGTGCCAATACGGCTTTTCTACAGCATGTTCCATCACAAACTTACCAGCCGGAGTTTGTTGCCACTCCCATATAGGCTGTGCTATCCACAAGTCCGGATCTTCTACATCGCCTAACTTAATAGTGTGTACTATGACATCGCGAAACGCCACAGGCTTGTTATCAATAATCTTGACTTGGTATGGTTGCCAGTGTCTGGGTTTGGGATAATCTCGGTTGCCGTCCATGTGCTAGTATAGCAGTTATTGATACAAATTGCAATATTGTTGGTAATACTCATTGACTCTGCTGTCCAGACTACGATCCTGTATTCCGAGATCTAGCATTAGTTGATCTATGTGGTTGAAAAACACTTCGCGATCAAACATAGTGCCTATGTCAAAATCTATAAACGGTGTTTTGATATTTGATAAGTTGACCCAGCGTGTTTTGGTATTACTGACCTTGAGTGCTTTGGACTGTTGGTTAATAGCTTGGTCGTTTACAAACTTAACCACTTGGCAGTTTGGGAATACTGTTTGAATACGTGCCATGTGCTGATATTCATGCACCATCAAAAAACATTTGACACCTTGTTGCAATAACCAAACAGCTTTGGGATTTGCTGGAGTATTTATATCAACGTCATCTGCGAGAAAGCCCCAAAAGTTCCAACAGCCTAACTCGTAGTCTAACCAGTTCAGCGTTTGTTCCTTTTGGGGCAGTGTCAGCATGATACTATCATGCTTGCTATCCATTAACTCACTAAGTGACATTGCATCATATGTTTCCTTGCTAGGATGTGCTGGGAGATTGCCGTCTAGTGCAAATTGCGGTACAAAATTTTTATTGTGAGCCAGAATGTTGCTCACAAACTTGCCACAGCTATATGCATTGTAAAAGAAAACTACAATGTTATCGCTGTCTCTCCAAGACATTATTCAACTATGCTTGCAGCCATGGGGAAGATTGCAGCAATGGCCTGAGCACATGCTAGAGCAATTTGTTGATGCTCTTTTTGTGTGCCATTGGCAGCACGTAGTTCCATGTAATGGATCCAACTACGCAAAGTGCCATTCATGTACATGCGACTGATTGTAAGACCTTCAGGCAACACAGCACGGGCTTGTTCTTTGGCAATGCCATTCTTGATAGCCCAAGAGTATTCTTGCTTGACACTGAACAACACACGCTTCTGAGCACGTTCCCATTCGTAGGCCAAGAGCTTTTGCTCTTCGTCAGTCATGTCCAGCTCTACACTGTTTTGTCTATTCTTTGTGTCCTGGAATCTTGCCTCACGTAACACAAACGCTTCGTCAAGCTCAGCTGTAGGATCAGCATATCGCTGGGAGAACTCTTGGAAGCTGAAACTTCTGTGACGTAGAATCTGTCGGGCGATGTCACGGGTTGTGACGATCTCCATGCAGGCGGAGACCATTTCGAGTGGACTCCAGTGTTGGTGTTTGACCAAGTACCTGATGAGTCGTTCACTTGTTTCTGTGTTGAACTGATTGGCTGGGTTGCTGACACGGGCGCAATACGCAATAAGTTCTTGAGCGTCGTCAATACCTTGAGATCTAAATTCCTCAGTGGGTTGACTGTAGGATAAAAGGGTAACATTCATTTGAGGCTACTTAGTAGTTTATCAGTTTCGGGTTGAACAATCTCGGCAACAAGTGCGGCATCAACTACAAAGTCAATGTCGCGAACAGTGTCACCTAGATCGCTTAGTGTACGGGTCAAGACTATCTCTAGTTCTTCGATGTCAAGTCCCTGTCGACGTAGTGTTGATAAGTTAATGGTTTTCTGACGTTTACCATGTAACCTGACCACTACCTTTTTAATGCATTCAAGCGGGACTTCGGTCTTGTTTACTTCATTGATGATGTGTTCCCACTTGGCAAGGAACTCATCACTGAACTGCATTGGCGTCTACTGCCTTGACTTTGGGAGGACGGCCACGACGTGGTGTTGTAGCAGGCGCTTCGTTCACTACAGGCGCAGAGTAATCATTTAAGTTTACGCTAGGATGCATACGTTGTGCTTCCTTTTTCATGCGAGCAGCTTCAGCAATCATACCTTTGGCTTCTGCTTCCATGCGCTTGGCTTGGTTTAGCATGTTAACTGCCAGTGTTTTGTCATCAAGTGCAGAATTAGGATCGCTACGCAATGGCTCAACAGGAGGAACATCTTGTTGACCGCGTTCTTGGCTACGTTTGAATTCAGCTTCGGCTTTGCGTTTGGTATATGGATCAACAATGCCACTGCTGTCATCAAGTTCTTTGAGCCTATCAATTGCGGCCTGGCCACTTTCCATTTCTTTGATGATCTTGTTCATCTCATCTAGTTTCACTGATGCAGTAGCAGTTGGTGTAACAATAACTTGGTTAGTTGGGATCTTCTTGATCATGCCTTCGCGGTGCAAGGCTTCCAACTGTGGGCGACCATCTGGCAACAGATTGCGATGCAATGCGTCTGCTAGGTTGGTGGCCTGTTGACCAACTTCACTTTCCAGTGTCTTCATGATAGAATTATGGATGTGTGTTGGCAGTGTTTCAGGATATACCACGAGACACATGTGGTCTTCGTTGGGTACTTCTCTAAATAAAATAGCAACCTTGCGGTCACCGTGTCGTCCGATGTGTTTAAGCATTTGTTTCTCCTTGAGTTTGAGTCTGCTGTTGAGCTGCCTGTGCCGCAGCCAGGAAGCCAGTTAGTTTTTCATGTATTTCACTAACAGCTCTTAGTTCCGCAATACCTTTGAATGCACTGCGAGCAGCGGCTGCTTCTAAAAGCTGATGTATTGAAGCCAAATCGGCGACAGTAAGTTGTGCGTTTTCCATGTAGATATTTACTGTCTAAATACCACAGGAATTTATTTTAATCGGTGTTTTGGAGAAATTCGTTTAATCGATGCACGGCTTCATCAAAGTCTATAGCCCAGACCTTGGCTTCTAGGATGTTGCCGGTTATCTGCATATCAAAAGGAACAACTCCGCGAAAAGCAAAGTCGTCAGGTAGTTCAGTGGTTACTGTAAATTCTTGCAGGTGCCGTGCCCTGAAGATCAAATTGGTTGCCATGTCAGCTGAGTTCATTTAAAAGCCTTTACGTCTTTGTGCTTAACAATGAGCATGTTATGCACTTTGTCGTTATACTTAATGGGCAAGTCTAAGTGAACTGTAATTTCAGGACCGTCCCGTTCGTTGAGCATGCGATCATTGCCCACAGTGCCAACAAACGGGATCTTGTTCCAGTGACCAAACACACGATCGCCAATAAACCATTTTGGTTTGTAACCAATACGATTGAAGTAATCTGTTTGGGTGCCCATTACAGAATCTTCTTGTCCTGGATCATTTGTTCAAAGTGGTCCCACAGCACATTGAACTTGACTTCATATACTTGTGCAAGAGCTTGCCATTGCTCAGTACCAACATCTTCGCGAGCGGCAAATGCCTTGATATCATCAACCACATGCCAGCAGTGCATGATCTCTTGTTCAAAATCAAATCTGTCCATCACCATTCTTCCTTTGCTTTCTTAGCTTCTGATACAATCTTCTTGCCCAGTTCCCACAGCGGATACCAGAAGTATCCGATCGCAAAACCCCAAGCAAACGGTCCTAGGGCGTCTAAAAAGGCACTCATACAAATTTTCCAATTCCTAGATAGATCAGTTCATCTAGTTCGCGTTGATAGTCCTTGCCCAGTCGGCGTTTTTGATATATTGCAGTAAGCAGTTCAGTGCCAGTCTCACTACCAACCTCCATGCCCATACCACGCTTTTCTAACTCTTCAACCAGATCTTCTGTGTCAAAGTCATCTAGATCTACATCAACATAGGTTTCAACTAGGACTTCGGGCATTTTACTTTCCTACAGGCAAGTTAGGCACAACACCTGCACCAAGCACCAGTGTGCCACCTTTGAAGTTGCGGATACCTTCGGCCATGATCACAGCGGCTTCAGCTTGCTTCATACGAGCTTGTGCATCCATGTACTGAATAGCACCAGCATTTGAGTTCAGTGCGGCAATGCGTCGAGCTTCGGCCTGTGCAGTTGCTACTTCAACTTCTTTCTGCTTGAGCTCGTTCTTGGCACGAACCAACTCGTTTGCACTGGCAACAACAGTATCTGATGGCACTACGCTACGCACCATAACCTGCGTGATAGAAATACTACCGTCCAACTTTTCTTCAGCAAGGTTGCGATTGATTTCTTCCTTGATGAATAATTCCATATCGTTGCGATTATCGGCCATGTCCAAGGCATCGTGCTTTCGTGCTGCCTTGTAGATAGCATTGCGAGCATTTTGCACAATGTAGTTATACATTACATAAGTGTCGCCTTTGAAGTCTGCGTGGAAGCTCTTGTTCTTTGCGTTGTAAAGTTCAGCAACCTGACTTTGATTGACGTTGTAAACAATCACAGCGTCAAAGTCTTTCATGGTTGAGTTGTCTTTGGCAACAGGAGTCATATTTTCAATGACCACGTTAACGTCCTTGACAGGGAAGGTCATAACCTCACCAACAAGAGTTTGATTCCAGGAACCAGGCAACAGTTCTTGATTGCTGACCTGTTTATTGATGTCACGGCGCAGACCAACTTCACCTGTTTCAATTCGAGTGCAACCAGTTGTTAGAATAGAAGCAACAACAAGACCGGCAAGAGCAAAACGTTTCATATTAAAGAACTCCAGTAGAAAAAAGATAAAAACACGCAACAAAGCCCAGTGCAAAATACAAGGGCCGGAGCCAGAAATCGTTGATCATATCAACTCCTTAAAAAAGAACAACAATAAAACCCAACAGCATGGAAGCAATTAGTCCACACATTATAGCAAAGGCCACAGTTTTTGTCAACTGCCATCGCTCCTTGTTAGTACCTTCTCTAAATAATGTGACTAGCACACCAATCACAACACTGAGCAGTATCCAAACACCGATCATTCTAATCATTTGCACACCTTTAAGATATCATCTGCGGGCATTTGTGCTTTGATAGCTTCAAGACGGCACTGCGAGTTTTGATATTCTGACAAAGCCATTCCTGCTATCGGCAGACCAATAAAAACTATGCACAACAGCATTACCCATTTCATATCACTATCCATATCTACTCCTTAAGGATAACTTGGATCACGTTCACTTTCCATGGGCACCGTACGCCACTCCGACCATTGCATGTTTTTGGCACTGTCGGGAAAAGGCCCCATACCAGCATAGATGGTCATATCTACTTTCTGCCGATACTGCAAAACCTTTTCACCTACCACAGGCACCAACCAACGCATTTCAATCATTGCTTTGCCTCCTCGTAGTAGGCATATTGACCCCATGGTGGAACAATACTTGTGGTACCATGCAAGATGAACACAGTTTCAGTATAGTTCTCATCGCCCCAGCTACCGAATGGGTAACCGTCTGTGAACATAACCAGTCGCTTGGGCTCAATTTCGTTTTCTTTCAAGTAGTTGTAAACACAGTCAAAGTCTGTGCCACCGCCACCTTTGACTTCGTAGTCGCAGATACTATCCAAGTTGTCTGAGTCGTATTGTGCAGGGTTGTATGCATCAGTATCAAAAGTGATCACGTGGATCTTGTAAGCAGGGAACGAGTCCATGATGCCTTGGATTTCACTCAAGAAGTCCTTCAACATGCTTTCGCTGATACTACCAGATGCGTCCAATGCCACAGCAATATCAATCATTGGATCAACATTACGACCAGGCATAACAGCATCCATGTGCCAACCTTTGCGGCTTGCTCGCATCCAAGTATAGTCTGACTTGATAGTAGACTCTAATTGCATACGCAACAGTTCACGCCAGTTCATCTTGGGCTCAGTCAAGTCCTGGATCAGACGCTTGACACCTGCGGGCAAGTTGCCTGCACCGTCCACAGTTGCGGCCGCCGCCAACATAGCTTCTTTGATCTCGTCGCGGATAGCTTGTTTCTCAGCATCGCTTAATTTGGGACGACCTTTGCCGTCTTTGTCATCGTCGCCGTCGCCTTCGCCGTCGCCTTCACCATCCAAGTGCTCGTCAATCAGTTTGTTGATGAGATCGTCCATGCTAATTTTTTGGGCGTTCTTCATCAATTCATCATAGACTTCTTCAGAGCTCATGCCGTCATACTTGCGATCATACAATGCAGGCACTGTGGTAATCAACTCGCCAACATTGTGTTTGACCAAGTCGCCATTAACACAGAAGTCGTTAGCAATGTTCCAAATCTGTGGATCACGATCACCGCGGCGACCAAAGTGATCATATACACAATGCAACACTTCGTGTCCAAACAAGAACTCAATCTCGCGTGGCTTGAGCATGGCAATGAAACGCGAGTTGTAATAGAAGTGGCGTCCGTCTGTGGCCGCTGTACCGCACCATTCGTCAGCGTTCACTAGCTTCAAACGAGTTGCCAAGTTACCAAAGAAGCTGGCTTTCAACAGCAAGCCCACACGAGCAGTGATCAATTTTTCACGCACTTCACGGTCTAGCTTGGCATCCATGGGGCCAATAAGATTGGCAAATTTTTTCTTGTCTTCTTTGTTAGCAGTGGTATTGGTCATGTGTGTCCTTTGTTTCAATGTGTTATTATAACTGATTGTGAATTATTTGCCAACTGGATCTTTCAGTGCATGCCACACTTCGGGATCAGTACCCAAGTAGATGCGATACTTGACAAGATCACGCCAACGTGTTATTTGTCGTACCTTGCGTTCAAACCAGTTAAAGGCACTGTCGCGGAACCAAAACGGATTGATCAAACACAGTAACATTACCACCATACTTGGGGGCAACACAATTGCCACGGTGGCAAAGTGAAACGCCATTGCGCGATAATAATTGCCGCCTTCTCTAGTAAGAACAACCTCTTTGGGTAATGCCATGTCAAGTCCTTTGTTGTTTATGTGTATATTATAGCAGAACGTGATTTATTGGTCAATGCCACTCGTTGCCACGGTTGATTTCTTCGTCAGTAAATGCACCACCACTGCGGTCTGGATTCAGTGCCCAACTATCCGCTGTGGCTTTTTCGCAACACTTTTCAACGTCAAACAAAATCACTTTGAGTTCGTTGATGTTGATTGTAAGAAAGTCAGCTACCGCTTTCAATGCCATATCCTCACCATCACGCAAGCCAACAAAGATGCGTTCTTTCTGAATGTCATTTAAGTAGGCTTCCTTGCCGGCGATTGTGTTTTTTAGATTGTCTCGGACGGTGTAGATATTCATACAGTCTCCATCTTGCCATTGAGTTGTTTTGCAACCTTTTCTGCTTGAGCACGGCTCCGGAATGTTTGGGGCTGACGCACAAAAGTGATCCGGCCACTGCGATCATATTCGTTACGACCAACTGCAAACTTTGCATCATCTTGGCCTAGTGTAATCACGTAAAACATATCGGGTCCTTTTTGCTGTCTATGTGTATATTATAGCATTTTGGGCATTTTTGGTCAACCAAAAAGTACTACCCAAAAAGTAATACTCAAGTATTACAAATTCAAGTACTTTAGCTGGAACCAACTTTGGGCTTGCTCACTGTAAAAGTCCAAACAAATCTGTTCCTCGTAGTGCATTTTGGGCTCGCTGGGGTGACTGATTTCGTGCGGGACTAGGCCTTTGTGATAGCGATATGTAAACCCTAACTCACGGCGCATCCGCGGCCTAATGGCCATGCCCATACCAAAGTCTCGCAAAATCTTGGCGTAGATGTCTGACCAATCTCCAGGCTTATGGAAGATGATTAGGTTCTTTTTAATCGTTACTTTGTGCATGGGCTAACTGAAACCAACTGAGTTCTTTGTCGCTTTTCAAGTAGATACGATAGTCATTGTATTGCACAGAATACGCCCAATGCAGATTGATATCTTCATCTTGTACCGCAGTATTGAGAGGATCCATTCTGCGTTTCAATAAAGTTGACCGGGTAGTAACATCCTGCGACCAACCCCAAGTAGTGTTCATCCAACGTCTTGCACGATCAAAGTCTAGCACGCCTGTGCCTTTCCATGTGCTCTTAGAGAACTCCAGCATATAAGCAAATTGGGCACACCAACTGTGTCGACGATCTAATTTGGTTACTTTGTATCGCATAGTATAAAAAGGAAAGGGCTGTGTAGTCCACAGCCCGTGTATTTAATCTACACAGCCCTTTGACCTTTAGGCGCTAGCCTGCAAGATGTACTTGCCAAAACGTGAGTGGAACTCGTCAAAGTTCTTCAACTTGGTTGGGAGGAAGGGCAAGTCGTATGTAGTCAACGCAATACGAGCACCCATCACAGTCAACTCAGTCTCAAAGTTCTTCATCATGTAAGCCAGGAAGTTGTCGGCCATTTCGTGGAACTCTTTTTGCTCCACTTTGTTTTCAACAGCAGCCTTGAGCTCGTAGCACATGGAAATCACCAGCGAGTACATTGCTGACACTTCTTTGACTTGCAAGTCCTTGACCTTGCCCTTCAAGATGTCTACAGGGCTAGGCATGCGGCTTGCAACCTTGCGGTGCGCCATAAACTTCACTGCTAAGCCTTCACCCACAGTACCAGCAACCAAGTTGGTCAGGGTCTCGTCGTCCACGCCGTCATTCAACAGCTGGCTCACAAAGCTCCATGAGCGTGGAGTAGCGAATGCACGACTAGCCGATTTAGCGTCAAAGTCGTACAAGTCTTGCTTGGCAAAACTCAAGTAACCCACAACGTCTTTGTGGATCTTGTTCATAACAGCCCACTCTTGCCACGAAGCAAAGTCCACCTTCATCTCTTGGTGGATGAAGCGGTTTGCCAGCGGAGTCGGCATGCGATATGTAACACCCTTGTCGCTTTCACGGTTACCTGCGGCAACCATAACAACATTGTCAGGCAACACATACTTGCCTACACGACGGTTCAAGATCAGCTGATAAGCCGCGGACTGAACTGAAGCAGG
>JACCDW011687585.1_pt1 | contig 10597 bp, 10 predicted proteins | sample 7449781 | NCBI WGS metagenome assembly JACCDW01 (sample SAMN15323449, study PRJNA562643) | freshwater metagenome | isolation source: river surface water | place: USA:Blue River Watershed | collected 2017-08-18
AAATGTTATGTTTCAACGCACCATTTATGTCCATCATGGAGTTTTAAGACTTGAAGCCCGTCATCAACCTACGGCAAATTGAGGCGTTTCGCGCCGTCATGCTGACGGGCAGCGTTGTAGGGGCCGCAAAATTCATGAATGTCACCCAGCCGGGCGTCAGCCGTACGATTGGCCTACTGGAATTGCACTTGGGCTATGCGCTTTTCGAACGACGTGGTCGCAGACTTATCCCGACCCACGAGGCCGAATCTCTCTACCGTGAAATCGAACCCATCTACAGTAACCTTGAGCGCGTTAGCCACGTTGCACAAGACATCCGATTCCAACGGGCAGGCGCACTGCGCATTGCAACCCTACCAGCACTTGCGCACTGGCTGATTCCCAAAGCAATCACTCGATTTTTAACGACGCGCCCGAACGTGAGCGTGTTTGTCCAAAGTCTCCCCTCTCGTCAAATCGGAGAGCTTGTGGCGACTCGCCAATTTGACGTCGGTGTCGTCGAGTTTCCATTGGTCAAACCCGCCATACAAGTGGAGCCTCTTGATCCGATACAAACAATGGCCGTGATCCCTAGAAGCCACAAGCTGGCAAAGCAGAAAGCGATTTCGCTTAAGGACCTTGCCGGCGAGCGAATGGTGATGCTTTCGCAGCACACGTACATCCGATATCAAATTGACGAGGCCTTTGCCAACCTTGGTGTAGCACCAGTGGTTGTGATAGAAACACCAAGCTCATCTATTGCGTGCGCTCTGGTCGCCGCTGGTGCTGGGATTTCGTTGGTATCGCGTTGGACAGTGGAGACCTTCACCGGTGTCGACCTAGTCGCGATTCCAGTAAAGGAGAGTCTCACCTCACGGTATGCAATTATTTATCCAGACGGACAAGCACCGATGATGCTTGCGCACGCTTTTGGTGAGGAACTACGTGCTGTGATTGCCGAGACCGACAAAGCACTGCGTAGCTAGACGCATTTCAATTCGTGGTGCCCCGAGCCGGAATCGAACCGGCACGCCCTAAGGCCTGAGATTTTAAGTCTCATATGTCTACCGATTTCATCATCGGGGCAACAGACAGAGGCGCCATTGTAGCGAAAGCGCCAAAACTGTTCAGACGAGGCTTAGCAGGGGAAGCGAACGGGCAAAAACCGCATGATTGTGACGGCTGCTTTTTCCTGGTGATACTGGGGGCGATCCATGGCCCATTTGATGAATTCCGCAAGGACTTCGTCGCGGGCAACACCCTGAGGAGGCAAACAAACGGTGGGGGCTGCCTTGGGATCACGGCCCAATTGATAGCCCTGGTAAACGCCCTCGCCAAAACCATAACAGAAGGTTTGACCCTCAAAATCAGTGCGGCTTTTGCATAAGTCGATCATAGCCTCGGTTGTGACACCAGAACCCGGTACATTTTGTGCGAAGCTAGTCGCAAGAGGCGATACCGCCATCAAAAGTAGTGCTAAATATTTTTTCATCGTATTGACTCCAAGTAGGTAGAAGGTTGGCCTGCCGTTGGCACTAGCGCCGGAAACCGCCGCCAAAATGTCCGCCACCAAAACTGCCACGACCACCACCAAAGCGATCACCACCAAAACTACGATCGCCACCACCAAAACTTCTATCTCCACCAAAATTGCGGTCACCACCACCAAAACGGTCGCCCGAACCAGCATTGCGCTGGAACTCATTTTGCGCATTCTGACGAGCCTGATCCGCGCGCTGTCGCTCTTCTGGTGTCGCGTTGTTCTTCCAGTTGTTGACGGCACTTTGCTGGCGAGCCAAGTTATTGCGCTCCATGTCGCTCAGGTTGTTGCCACCAAAACGGTTGCTGAGCGCAGCGTTGTTATAAGGCACGCCATCACGGTGAGCTGGATTATGAGCCCATGTATTTGCATCACCTACAAAGTTCGACCGCTGATTAGCTACCGAGTTAAAGCGATTATTGAAATTATTGAAATTGTTGTTATTGATCGTGATCGATCCGGAACCCCAATGTGGAGTCGACCAAAGCGCTGCACCAACGGCCATGCCAACGCCAAAACTCATCAAACCCCATGCAGGGTTATACATAGGATAAGGGGGATAAGCTGCATAAGGCCAAGCGCCGTAAACCATCATAGGGTTGTACGTTGGCACGTACACAACCTGGGGGTTCGAGGGCACGATGATAATGTTGGATTGCGGATCGCTCGACACAGTCACTTGCGAGTTTGAGCCTAAGTTACCTGCCCGCTTTGCCTTGGCGCGCAATGCCTGCACTGCTTGCATCAGATCCTTGGGTTGTGCCAAGTAGGCATCACCCAATTTTTGTGTCCAGCCCAACTGGTTGCCCATCAAGTTCAGTGCATCAGGGAACGTCACCAGCGATTTCACGCTGTTGTCCCAGGTCTGAGGCTTGAGTGCATCTTGCAATGCGGTGCCCGTGAGATGCGAGTTGTTGCGTAACCAATTCGATGCCTCGGCTACTTCAAGCGGATAGGTTGACGCCATCAACATTTGCGAGAGCAGAGAGTCAGGATAGAGCGCAATCGACGAAACGAGGGACTCAAGTTGGGGCTGCGTTAAGTTCGCAGACTGAGGGGCTGACTGCGCAAAGGCTGGTGCGACTAGCGTTGTGCTTACTAGTAACGTTCCGGTCGCGAGCGCGACGGCAAACGCTGCCGAAGCAGCTGTGCGTGCAAATGTGTGCATAGGAGTCCTTAAATGCATTGATTTAGGCCAGAGCCTTAACTGCTTGATAGATTTTACCGAACACTGCATCGGCATGCGCCGAATTCAACCAGCGAATGATGACCACCATGTTTAGTTCTGGCTCAATCCAGGTGAATGAGCTGCCAGCACCCACCGCAAAGTAGCTTGAGGCCGGCACGCTTGGAAACACTTTCTGGTCGGCATTGAGCCAAACCAGATATCCGTAGAACGGCGCAAGCGCACAAGGCACTTGCATTTGCTTAATCCACTCTTCTGACAGGACACGCTTGCCCTTAGCCATTCCCTTATCAAGCATCATCTGGCCAACAAGGGCTTGATCTTCGGCGCTGACCGACATACCACCCCCCCAGTGTGTACCACCTGGAACCGACTGTACGCGTTGCCCAGCGATCTCAACCCAGGCATTGTCATAGCCAACCCACTTCCAGTCTTCGCTTGCACCGACGGGACGCATGATGGCTTCACGAAATACATCTGGCAATGGGCGTTGGAACAGGTGCAACAGCGCCAAAGACAACTGATTAATACGAACGTCGTTGTATTCCCAGTAGGTTCCTGCTTTTTGCAAAGGACGCGCATCGCCCTTCACACCATCCGGAGCCTTCGCAAACGTGACGGCACGATAGCGGTCGACCTGATCAGGCAAACCAAACAAGGTTCCCTCCCACTCGCTCGTCTGCTGCAACATCTGCGCCCAAGTGACCAGCGCATTGTTACCGGTATCAAAACCGATACCCTTTATTTTTTTGCCGATTGGCTCATTGACATCGGTAATCAGACCACGATCCACAGCAACGCCAGCCAACAGGGCCAGATATGTTTTGGCCACGCTAAACGTCACGTCCGCACGTTTTGGCTCACCCCATGAAGTCAGGGTTTTCCCTCGTAATAGGATCGTACCGGAGTTAGGTCCGCGCGATTGCACGGGACCATATAGTTTGTTGTACGGCGCTGGATCGCCGTGATGCACACCCCAATTGTCGCTCGTGCAATCGCGGTCCCACGTGCTTTCATGGTCAATCGCAAACTGTACTGCCTGGTCAAGTGCTGGGTTCTGCATATAACGCCTTGTGATGAGTATGAGAGTTGTGCGTCAGGTCTGACACGTCTAGAGTGCAAAGATAACCGAATCATAGAAGTTTGGCACAGCTCTTGCTTAAGGTATACAGTTGCCTGATTACGCAATTGACGGTTAAATGAATCTTTATTGGTAGTAAACCCAGATCGAGGAACGTTATGACTACAGTAAGCACTGCTTCCAAACAACCTTCGGCCAACAAACCTCTGCGAGCTGGCCTCGTTGCCTGTGCACTAGGTTTGTGCATGGCCTTGGCCCAACCGGTTATGGCGGGTAAGAAAACCAACACCCTGGGCATGGCTTACGACCAAACGCCAGAAAACATTGATCCTTACTTCAACAACGTCCGGATCGGCGTCATTATCGCGGCGAACGTTTGGGATACGCTGGTGTATCGCGACCCAAATACAAACGAGTACAAAGGCCAACTTGCAAAAAGCTGGAAACAAATCGATGACCGCACGCTCGAGTTTGAACTCCGCGAAGGCATCAAGTTTCACAACGGCGAAGAGTTTGATGCAGACTCCGTCGTTTATACGCTGAACTTCGTCTCTGACCCAGCCAACAAAGCAACAACGCAACAAAACGTTCGTTGGATTCAGCGCGTCGAAAAGCTCGACAAATTCAAAGTCCGCATTATTAGCAAAGAGCCTTTCCCTGCCGCGATTGACTACCTCGCGACGACATTGGCTATTCATCCCGCGAAATACTACAAAGAAGTTGGTCCAACCGGAATGAACTTGAAGCCAGTCGGCTCCGGTCCATACAAGATTGTTGAACATATCCCCGGCAAGTCGGTAACGATGGAGCTGAACAAAGACTACTTCAAGGATTCGCCTAAGACACAGCCCACGATCGGCAAAGTCCGCATTCGCTTTATTCCTGACCGTCAAACACAGATGGCTGAAGTGATGTCGGGTGGTGAAGACTTCATCATGCACGTGCCTAAAGACCAGGCAGAAAAACTCAAGAGTGTTCCACATCTGCAGGTTGAAAGCGGCAACACCATGCGTATTGTCTTTTTGCAGATGAACACGCGTGATGGCACGCCTGCACCAGAGCTCAAAGACATTCGCGTACGCAAGGCCATCGCGCACGCAATCGATCGCCAAGCTATTTTGAAAAACATCGTAGGTGGTGGCGAAATCATCAATTCGATTTGCACACCCTCGCAAGTTGGTTGTACAAGCGAAGGGATCACGCAATACAACTACGATCCTGCCTTGTCTAAGAAACTTCTCGCAGAAGCGGGCTTCCCGAATGGCTTTTCTGTTGACATCATGGGCTATCGTGAACGTCAGCAAACTGAGGCGATGATCAACTACTTACAAGCTGTTGGTATCAAAGCCAAGCTCGGTTTTATGCAATACGCAGCAATGCGTGACTTAGCCCGTGCGAACAAGACTGCCCTGACGCATCAGACCTGGGGTTCAAACCTCGTGAACGACTTGTCAGCATCTACGCCTGTCTACTTCGGTGGCGGTAGTGACGACGTCAGTCGTGACCCGAAGGTCATCGAACTGCTTAACAAGGGTGATAACGCTGTTGAGCTTAAAGATCGACAGGCCTATTACAAACAAGCGCTGAGCATCATCGCTGACCAAGCCTACGCCCTACCGCTCTGGTCGTTGCCTGTCTATTACGTCGCCAGCAAAGAAGTTAAATTCAAACCCTACCACGACGAACTCGTGCGCTTCTGGGAAATGAGCTGGAAATAGGTAGCACTCCATGCTGGGATACATCTCTAAACGGCTAGGACTCGCCGTCCTAGTCGCGCTGACGGTTTCAATCATCGCGTACATGCTGTTATATCTCTCTGGCGATCCTGCTTTGGCGATCGCCGGGGAAGGTGCGCGTCAGGCTGACATCGACATGGTCCGAAAGACCTATGGTTTTGATCAGCCCATCATCGTCCAGTTCTGGAATTGGGTACTAAAGCTGGTCAGCGGAGACTTAGGGACGTCGATTTATTTCAAAACAGATGTGGGCCCCCTGATCCTGAGCAAGCTCAAGACAACAATGCTGCTGGCCTTGTACGCGCTTGCTTTTGCATTAATGATCTCGGTACCCTTAGGCGTCCTCGCGGCTATCTACAAAAACAGCTGGATCGATCGCTTGTGCTTGGCCGTCGCAGTCGTCGGTCAGGCGATGCCGAACTTCTTTTTCGCGCTGATCCTGATTATGCTGTTTTCAATTTCCTGGCGGCTCCTGCCTGTTTCGGGCAGCGAGACTTGGCAACACTTTGTGATGCCTGCAATCACTCTCGGTTATTACGCTGCGCCTGCCTTTATGCGCTTAATTCGCGCAGGCATGATTGAAGTCTTGAGCGCCGACTACATTCGCACAGCGCGGGCAAAAGGCTTGCCAACGACAACCGTCGTTTTTAAGCATGCGCTGCGTAATGCGATCGTGCCAGTGGTTGCGCTCGCTGCGGTTCAATTAGGCTTTTTGCTGGGTGGCTCAATCGTGATCGAAACGATTTTCGCGCTAGATGGTTTAGGCTACCTTGCTTATCAAAGCATCACACACAAAGACTTTCCAGTGACACAAGTGATTGTGCTCCTTTTATCGGTAATCTATATCTTGTTAACACTGGCTTCTGACATCGCCAATGCTTGGCTTGACCCACGCATCCGGGTGGCCTGACATGTGGAACAACAAAGCTTTGGTATTTGGTTGCGGGCTCCTTATTTTTATCGTTGCGTGCGCCTTGCTCGCTCCTTGGATTTCCCCGCACGATCCTTATTTTCAAGATCTCACCAATCGAACTGTTCCACCATTTTGGTACGAGAAGGGAACTTGGGTACACCCTCTCGGGACCGATCAGCTTGGCCGAGACTACTTGTCCAGACTTATTTACGGCGCGCGTATTTCTTTATTAATAGGCATTAGTGTCGCCATCATTTCGGGACTTATCGGTACAACCATGGGGATGTTAGCTGGCTACTTTGGCGGCAAGATCGATATGCTGGTGTCCTTCTTTGTTACGACTCGCTTATCGATGCCCGTCATTCTGGTTGCACTAGCAACAGTCGCTTTGGTCGGCAGCTCGCTGTGGATCGTGATCATGGTGCTCGGCTTGCTTAAGTGGGATCGCTTCGCCGTTGTCATGCGTAGTGCGACACAACAAGTACGCTCCATGGAGTATGTGTCAGCCGCACAATCAGCGGGCGCCTCAACATTGCGCATTATGCTGACTGAGGTCCTCCCCAATGTGATGCCTCATCTTATTGTGATCGCCACGCTCGAAGCGGCCAGCGCAATCCTACTGGAAGCCGCGCTCTCGTTTCTCGGACTCGGTGTGCAGCCTCCACTGCCTTCATGGGGGCTGATGATTTCAGAAGCCAAGTCCTATATGTTCTTCTCTTTCTGGTTGATTGCGATTCCTGGCACCGCTCTGGCCGTGTTGATTTTTGCGATCAACCTAGCAGGTGATGGCTTGCATCAATTGTTGACTCCGGGTGAGCGGGCATGACCATCGACTCAAACGAAATCGTCCTGGATGTCCAAGGCCTAACCGTCGACATCAAAACACCACGTGGCGTGTTGCATGTGGTGCGTGATATTTCTCTGCAGGTTAAGCGCGGTGAAACGCTTTGCATCGTCGGCGAATCTGGTTGCGGCAAGTCCATCACTTCACTATCCATGATGGGTCTGCTTCCCAAGACCGCCACGCGTAACAGCCGCGTCTTCAACTTTTTGGGCGAAGATATCGCCCGTGCAGATAAACACCGTATCAACGATTTACGCGGCAACCGGATGGCGATGATTTTTCAGGAGCCCATGACGGCTTTGAATCCTGCCTATACTATTGGTGACCAACTCACAGAGCACTATCGTCATCACAAGCATGCTTCAGCAGAAGAAGCACGTGCACGCGCTGTCGCTCTGCTCGAGAAAGTCGGCATTGCCTCAGCAGCAGAACGGCTGGGACAATATCCGCATCAACTCTCCGGCGGTTTGCGCCAACGCGTGATGATCGCCATGGCGCTGATGTGTGGTCCGGAGCTCTTAATCGCCGACGAGCCAAGTACCGCACTCGATGTCACGATTCAAGCGCAAATCTTGCGTCTATTGGCTGACTTACAAGCCGAACTCGGCATTGCGATGGTGCTGATCACGCACGACCTGGGTGTTGTAGCTCGCATCGCAACGCGTGTCGCGGTGATGTATGCTGGACAGATTGTGGAAGAAGGCTTCACAAAAGACATTTTCGCTGCTCCCCAACATCCCTACACGCGGGGTCTGATTAGCTGTATTCCGATTCCAGGACGGACAATGCCCGGCGGCAAGCTTGGGACGATTCCCGGCGTGGTGCCCTCTTTAATCGGTGAGATCAAGGGCTGTGCGTTTAAGGATCGTTGCTCGCTTGCGCAAGAGCGCTGCAGTGGCGACATTCCCTTACGACAAAATGCGCAAGGACAGCAATGGCGTTGCATTCATGAACACGCGGAGGTCGCGGCATGAGCGCCCTAATTCAAACTACAGATTTACAGCGCACCTTCACGGTTAGTGCTGGCCTGTTCAAACCAAAGCAAACCCTTCATGCTGTAAATGGCGTTGATCTATGCGTCAATCGTTCAGACGTTTTGGGTGTCGTTGGCGAATCAGGCTGTGGCAAGTCGACGCTTGCGCGTATGTTGCTTGGGCTGACTCCTCCCACACGCGGCAGTGTGCAGATCGACGGGCAAGATATCAGCAAGATTGATCGACGAGAGCTTGCCCGCCGTGTACAGCCGATTTTTCAAGACCCATACTCCTCGTTGAACCCAAGACGTACGATCGCCTCCATCGTATCCTTCCCGCTCGATGTGTTGGGCGTTGGCTCGCCCGCAGAGCGACGCAAAAAATCGTTGGAGATGCTCGAACGTGTTGGTCTGCCGGCACGGTACGCCAACAACACGCCCGGCCAGTTATCAGGCGGTCAACGACAGCGCGTTGCGATCGCTCGCGCGCTTGTGATAAATCCTGAAATCGTCATTTGTGATGAACCTACATCTGCACTTGATGTATCCGTACAAGCGCAAATATTGAATCTCTTGTTAGACCTGCGCAAAGAGTTCAATCTGACCTATGTGTTCATCAGCCATAACTTAGCGGTTGTCGAGCATATCGCTACACAGGTAGCAGTCATGTACTTGGGTCGTGTCGTTGAGTTACGGAAAACGGCGCAGCTCTTTAAAGATCCGCATCACCCCTACACCCAAGCACTGCTAGCCTCGGTATTGACACCAGAGCCTGGGCTGGGAATTCCAGATACGGGCCTAGGGCTTTCGTTTCCAGACCCGCTGCATCCGCCATCGGGCTGTGCGTTTCACCCTCGCTGCGCGCAACGCAAGCCCGAGTGCTCAGTCACACACCCAGCCCTCAGGCGCGATGCCCAAGGCGAGGTTGCCTGCCATCTTTACCCATCGAACCGGTAATCAAACGCCCAGTAGTACTGCCACGTCGTATACGAAAACTGTCGCGAAAACGAGGACACGAGATCGGACAACTCGAGCTCGGTTGGGTAATTTTTTAAGACCTTGTGCGTCGAGCCATCTGCAAGCGGTCGTGTTTGGTAGGTATTGCCTGCTGCATCACGCTCTGAGAGCGGCGTGCTGTTACCCTCAACGTACAAGTTATCCAAAAATATGACGCGTGCACCTGGTTTGAGGAACCCATTGAGGTACTTCACATAAGCAGGTAGTTTTTCTAGCGGTATATGCGAAAACCAGAAGCCCGCGAAGACTGCATCAAATTTCTGTCCCGCTAGCGGCATCTGATAGGCGTCTCCAACCACCCAATCAACGCCCGCACATCCAGCTCGAGTTTTTGCAATCGAGAAAGTCTCTTGTGATGCATCCAACGCGAGCATGCGCTTTGCAACAGGCGCAATGAATTGCGTCCAATAACCTGTCCCGGCAGCAACCTCTAGAACTTCAGCATCGGCAAATTTCATTGGTAGCCATTGCTCGATAGCGCGCAGGTCCTGCTGTCGCTCGGGCTTAGCGTAGATCTTGTCATACTCTTTAGCCCGAGCGGCGTAATAGTCTTTCATTTCTAAAGACATAAATCACCCTACTTCATTGCACCAACAAAAGGCACTAACTCTTCACGAATCACTTCAAGCGACTTAGTGAATTCGGCACCTGACATATAGGCCAACACAGCTGCGTCGTTTTTAACGGTCGCAACAAAGGCGGGGTCAGCGATCGTATCTTTGATGGCTTGCTGAAAACGATTCGCGATGTCATCAGGTAACGCCTTAGGGCCTGCAATCGCACGCTCAGACGTGACGCGCACCTTAAGTCCCGCTTCGTAGATTGTTGGGACGTCAGGGATTGCTGACACACGCGTTGGGTTCATCACTGCCACGGGCGTGATGGTTTTCATATCGCCATAACCGGCCAAGTACTCGCCAACACTGGCAATCGCAAAGTCGACGTGTCCGCCAATCAACGCACTCTTGAACTCGCCAGCTCCTTTGAACGCGATGTCAGTGCCTTTCACGTTGGCAGCGGATTCGATTTTGAGCAGAGCCTGATGTCCGCTGGTGCCGCGACCACTTGTTGCAAAGGAAAGCGAGCCAGGGTCTTTTTTAAGTTGCTCAAGTATCGCAGGGATGGTTCGATATTTCGCATCCGAGCGCACCATCAAAACGGCTGGATCATCCACAACGCGCGCAATGATTCGTACATCGTCGGTTTTATAAGAGGCCTGCTTGTACATCGGAATAAATACAAAGCCCGGCACATTGATAAAACCTACTGTGTAGCCATCAGGCTTCGCACGGGCCAAATATGCGGTGGAGATTTCACCGCCAGCACCT
>JACCDW011982187.1_pt1 | contig 10595 bp, 10 predicted proteins | sample 7449781 | NCBI WGS metagenome assembly JACCDW01 (sample SAMN15323449, study PRJNA562643) | freshwater metagenome | isolation source: river surface water | place: USA:Blue River Watershed | collected 2017-08-18
CAGCCAATTTTTCATATTCATTTACTAAAGATAATGGTAAATAAGGTAATGGTTTATTGGTTACTCCACCACCACGTGCTACTTTACTTTTTTGATGAATCTGCTCTTTTTTATATTTTTTTATCCATGATGCAAATATTTTCATTGCGCCACGCATTTCTTTTGTTTGATGTTTATGATATTTTGCTCGTTGATACAATGTATTTATTACTAAAAATTGATAAGTTTTTGGTTTATTTTTAATTAAAAGTAAACTTTTTTTAGCAATAGCAACATTTTTATAACCAGTGCCTTTAGTAGTACTTTTAGGATGTGCATTTGTATATAATTCAATTGATTTTAACTTTTCCATTTTTCCCAATATCATAGAATCTATTTTTTTGATAATCGTTTGAAAAGGATTTGATTTATTTGTAACATATTTTAATTTTGTATCATAACCATATAATGAAATATTAAATAATTGTGCTCTTTTATTATTTTTTTTTATACTTAATTTAACATTTCTTACTTTTAATTCTTTTTCATAATCTTTATATTTTTTAATAAATAACTTTTTCTTTTTAATTTGGTCACTTGAATAGGATAAAATTAATTTTCTATAAAGTTTCATTTTTATATATTTTCTATTTCTAATAATGATAATAATTAAATAAAAATTTTGATTTAATTATTTATAAAAATATAAAAATTACAATAATTTGTAAAAAAATTACATATTTTGATTTGGAACGCAATAAGGAACATTTACAGTACGTACAAGTTGATAGCAATTGGTAGTACCATTTTTTTGATAAACTTGAACAATTGCAGAATTATCTGAATAATATGTTATTCTATAATCTGTATAATTTGTATTATCGTGTAATACACGTCTTGAAACAACGGTTTTAATAGGAGCACCAACTGCAATCATATTTTCACTCATTGGTCCAATTAAAAGACGTGGTGTAGACCCAGTATTTTTAGTTTCGTGATATAATCCTTCGGAAAATATATAAGCAGCTCCTTGAGTAATAGGATAAGATGAATTTTCAACAATAAGTGAACCAGAACTATTTGTAAGATACATTAAATAAGTATTTTTAAATAAATTTGAATTTGCTTCTTTATCAATGTGAGGTTTAGTATCGCCTTTAATCCAACGCATTGGAATTGATGAAATATGGTCTAAATTTAAATTAAAATGTATTGATAATTTGTTTTTAATATTATTTAATTTTTCTAAATCTTTAGTATTTTTATTTTTATTTAATGAAATACTAAAATAAATAGCTCCATTTTCTTTTGAATCAATATTTTTTTTTGCATTTAATACTTCAGAAGTTTGTAAAAGATAATCAATCTCTTCATTTGATAAAATATTATAATATTGGTTTATTGACATATTTTTATATTATATATGTAATATCTTATATAATATAAATAGATTATTTATTTTTATTATTTTTAATTAAAAATAAAAAGAATAATTAGAGTAAAAAAAAATGGAAAGTACAGAAGATATATTATTAGAAATGAGTGAAACAGATAAAAAGAAAGAATTTATAAGAAGAAATCTTGAACGTGAATTTTCAGAAAAAGAGTTTGAAATGATTGATAAATTAAATAAAGAGTTTCATGAACAAATGTTAAATAAAGAAGATATGCGTCGGTGTTTACCAGCTTTTGAATTTAACTTTACTTTAAGCAAAACGCCTAAAAGAAAATCATTACAATATGAGATTCCAAATATTAAAAATATACGTAATGAATTTTTAATTTTATTACGAAAAAGTGATTATAAAAAACGTTACTATTTATGTAATAAAAGTTATTATGATTTATTACAAGAATATGAAGAAGAATTTGATGGGATTCTTCATTTAGTAAATGTAAAATCTATTGAAAATGATAAAAAATATAAAATTCACGGAATGGTTTATTCTCATATTGTTTATATTTTATTACCAAAAGAGCAAATTTATGTACTTCCTGAATTATTTCCTTATAAATATATGGAATCTCAACACGAAGAATTAAAACATATTTTTGCACTTCTTGGTGCTAAATCAATTAAATGGAAAATTATGGATAAAAAAGATGAAAGTAATGAAGTTAATGGAAAAATAAATGCAAACACTGGAGTTATTAATGGTGGTTTAGAATTTGAAAATAGTGAAAATAATAGTGATTTATTCAAAAATGAAGGAATGCGAACATTTCCAGATAAAAAAATAATACCAAATATAAAAAGTATATTAAATGATAAATCTATTTATTATTTAATGATGGAAGATAGTTGGAAAGAGATTATAAAACGTCGGATTGAATCAAATATAGAATATGATAAATTTAGTTATTTATATCAAAATAAAATGGTAATACAAAAAGGTTTTGATGCAAATTTAGATAAAATGGGGATTCAATTTAATTATCAAAATAGTATTATGAAAAAATGTGAAATATATTATGAAATTATATATTATCCAATTATTGAAAATTAAACAATTATTTACATAAATTATTTTTGTATAATAAAGCATATGAAGCAATACACATTTTTGTAAATAATTCATTTTTCTTATTTTCAAATTCTTCATTTACACTTTTTGTTTCTTCTTTTTTTGAAATAAATGAATTACAAGATAAGCATTTATTTTCATTAGATTCTATATTATTTTTTTCAAAACAATCTTTACAATAAATATGATTTTCCGAACTTTTACATAAACGAACTATATTTTTAACATTTAATTTTTTATTACAATTTAAGCAATGCATTTTTATATAATTATTTTATTAAATCATTATATATTTTTTTTATAAATATTACTTAATTTTTATTATTTTATTTCTTTTATTTCTTTTATTTCTTTTATAGCACATCTTTTTGTATATGTTTGAATTAAAGTATATAAATAAAATAATGACTCATTTACACTAATATTTTTAGATGCTTTAAATCCATTATTTGCTATCTTTTTATAAGCAAATTCATTATGCTCTAAATAATTATATGTTTCTAATATATCACTTTTAATTTTTTTATACATTTTTTCATTTAAAGGTTCATCATAATCACAATCATATGTTAATTGAATATAATCACTATTTGGTTTTAATAAATAATCAAACCATAAACGCCAAAATCCACTTTCTTGATATGTTGAATTATATAATGATATGCGAATAACTTGTCGTAATGTACTTAATAAAAATTTAAATCTAATAGACCATGGTTTAAATCCGGGCAAATCTAATAAATATTTATGATTTTTAAATTCCATCATTTCAACCTTTGTTGCACCAGATAAATCAACATTAAATGGTGCACTTTCAGCACTTAATAATTCGCGAAGTTTATTTTTACTTACACTTTTATTTTTACTCATACTTTTATTTTTACTTACACTTTTAGTTTTACTTACACTTTTACTTTTAGTTACACTTTTACTTTTAGTTACACTTTTACTTTTAGTTACACTTTTACTTTTAGTAGTATTACTATTTATTTTTTTCTTCTAAATAGTCTTAAAAATTTTTTTAATAAATCCATTTTTTTATAATAATCTATATTAAATATATATTTAATATATTTAATATATAATATTCAATAAAGATTTTAATTATTTAATTTCTATTTCCTGAATTACCACTAACACTAACATTATTTAAATTATTATTATTACTGATATTAGTCATTGTATTTTTATAAAATTTTAAAAACCCTAATATTAACTGAAGATTACCTTTAAGATATTTAACATCAACTTCATAATATTGTTCATATTCAATAACTTTTATAAAATTTTTTATTTTTTTTAATTTTTTTTCATTCTTTTTTAACTTTTTTGTAGATTCATTATTTGTTTCTTTTATATTAATGTTTATATTTTTTTCATAATTACTTATACTTTTTTTTAGATAATCAATGGTTTCAAAAAAATTATAATTTTTTTGTTCTGGATTTTTTGATCGAATATATTTAGATGATAAGCTAATATTATTATTATTTATATTTTTAATTTGGTTATTAATTTTTAAAATAATATTATTTATATTAATTATATACTTAACAATTTCTTTTAATTCATTTTTTATTTCTTTTGTTTTCTCATCAGAATCACGAATATGTCTACACGAATTAAAAATAAAACGTGAACTTTTTTTTATATTTTTTTTATTTAATGTTTTAATAAATTTTTCCATACTAATACGATGATTTTTATTAATTAAATTATTTGTTGTAAATATTTTATTATCATTAAATTTATACATTTTTAATTGAATTTTATTAATAAGTTTTTTTATAGTTGCATTACTTGTATTATTTATATTACTTGTATTACTTCTATTACTTGTATTACTTGTATTACTTCTATTACTTCTATTACTTGTATTACTTGTATTACTTCTATTACTTGTATTACTTGTATTACTTGTATTACTTGTATTACTTCTATTACTTCTATTACTTGTATTACTTCTATTACTTGTATTACTTGTATTACTTGTATTACTTGTATTACTTGTATTAATTTTAGTATAACGAAATTTTTTTATAATATTTTTGTTTGTAATTTTACTTCTTAAATTTTCAATTATTTTACTACCAATATATAATTCATTTGAATTTAATGTATCATTATATTTAATGAAAGCATTATACAAATTAATTATACCACTGTAAGTAATTTTATTAATATAAGTATTATCTTTTTTCCACATAAAATTAAAATTAAAAGTCATATTTGGTATAAACATTCCTTTATAATAATTTTTAGTATCTTTTATATTTTTAAATTTTATTTCATTATTATTTCTACTTACTGAAGCAGTATCAACAACAGTATTATCCATTATATTAAGTTTTCCGTAATAATCAAAATCGGTATAAAAAGATATTATATAATCATCTCGTAATAAATATAATCTATTAAACGTATCTATACTACCGTGTGTATTAACAAAATATATATTATTTATATAATCATCAATTTTTTTATATATTTCATTATTTACTTCTTTATTTACAAGTATTTTATTTAATTTTTGTTTTATGTTATTTGGCTGTGTATTATTTGGCTGTGTATTATTTTGATTTGTACTATTTAATTGTATATTATTTAATTGTATATTATTTAATTGTATATTATTTAATTGTATATTATTTTGATTTATATTATTTTTAAAACTAAATATAATAGGTAATTGTTCATATTTTTCTTGGAATTCTTGGAATAAAATAAATATATTTTCAAAATTACCTAAAGATAAATGATTTACATATGGTTTATTATTTTTAACTAAATTAAGTTTTTGTAAAAAATAATTAAAATATTTATTTTCATTATATATTTTTATACAAACATAATATTTTATATATGTAATTATTTTTATAAAAATAGCTGACTCTTTTACATCATATATAACTGCATCAAATTTATTATTTATATGTGTACAAAATATATAATCATAATCTATTTTTTTTGATAAAAAGTAATTTTTTATAACTTTATATAGTAATGAATATTCATCTACTATTTGAATATAGTTACCCCTATTAAAATCAAAAACATAATATAGCTCTTTATTTAATAATTTTAATAAATCTTCTTTACTTAAAAAATTTAGTTGATTATTATTTTTTTTATTTACTACTTCTACTAAAAATACTTTTAATATGTCATCTAATACTTTTAGATGATATCTTAAAATATTATTTGTTTTATATTTTTCAATTGTATTTTCATATATTTTATTTTCTATAACTATTTTAAAATTATTAAAGGCTTCTTCATTAAAAACTGGTTTTTTATTAGAATAATCAATTCCAAAAGATAAAAGTTCTTTATTTATATTATTTTCCATACTATTTTCCATACTATTATTTTTTTTATAATAATCTATATTAAATATATATTTAATATATTTAATATATAATATTCAATAAAAATTTTAATTATTTAATTTCTATTTCCTGAATTACCACTAACACTAACATTATTTAAATTATTATTATTACTGATATTAGTCATTGTATTTTTATATTTTTTCAAATATGATAATATTAACTTAATATTATTTTTAATATATTCCACTTCATATAAATTTTTTGATTTATTATTTTTTATATTATTTATAAAATTTTTTATATTTTTTATCTCTTCTCTTTTAATATTATTATTTGTAAAATTTAAAGTAAATATATTTTCAATATAATCAATAATTTCAAAAATATTATAATTTTTTTGTTCTGGATTTTTTGATCGAATATATTTAGATGAGAAGCTAATATTATTATTTATATTTACTACTTGATTATTAATTTTTAAAATAATATTATTTATATTTATTATATCTTTAACAATTTCTTTTAATTCATTTATAATATTTTGTTGTTTTTTATTAATAGATCTACATATATTAAAAATAAAACGCGATTTTTTTTTTATATTTTTTATATTTAATACTTTTATAAGTTGATAAAGTTCAATATTATGATTATTATTAATTAACTTATTTGTTGGTAGTATTTTATTATCATTAAATTTATACATTTTTAATTGAATTTTATTAATAAGTTTTTTTATAGTTGTATTACTTGTATTACTTGTATTACTTGTATTATTTACATTATTTTTTGTATTATTAATTTTTGTTTTTCTCAATTTATTGATAATATTTTCATTTGTAATTTCTCTTCTTCTTAAATTTTCAATTATTTTACTACCAAGATATGATTCATTTGAATTTAATGTATCACTAGATTTAATAAAAGCATTATATAAATTAATTATACCACTGTATTGATTATTATTCATAAAATAATGAGTCTTATTTATGGACATAATATTAAAATTTAATGACATATTTGGTATAAACATTCCTTGATAATAATTTCTAGTATCTTTGATATTTTTATACATATGTATATTATTTAATTCTATACTAGATGTTCCAACAATTGTATTATCATAAAAATTATTTTTTCCAAAAGAATCAAAATTACCTTGAAAGGATAATATATAATCATCATTTAATAAATATAATTTATTTATATATAATCCACCGTGTGCTTCAACAAAATATATATTATTTATATAATCATCTATTTTTTTATATATTTCATTATTTACTTCTTTATTTAAAAGTATTTTATTTAATTTTTGTTTTATGTTATTTGGTTGTATATTATTTACATTTACACTATTTAATTGTATATTATTTAATTGTATATTATTTACATTTACATTATTTAATTGTATATTATTTTGATTTATATTATTTTTTAAACTAAATATAATAGGCAATTGTTCATATTTTTCTTGAAATTCTTGAAATAAAATAAATATATTTTCAAAATTACCTAAAGATAAATGATTTACATAAAGTTTATTATTTTTAACTAAATTAAGTTTTTGTAAAAAATAATTAAAATATTTATTTTCATTATATATTTTTATACAAACATAATATTTTATATATGTAATTATTGTTATAAAAATATTTATTTTACTATAGTGTGAGTTTTCTGCAGATTTATTAAAATATATTTTAAAATTAAATTTATTATTTATATGTGTATTAAATATATGATCATAATCTATTTTTTTTGATAAAAAATATTTTTTTATAACTGTATACAATAATGAATCTATATTTAATGTATTATTATTTGGAAAATATAATAATTTATGTAATAATTGTAAATCTTTATTTTTAACTACTTCTATTAAAAATAACTTTAATATATCAAATGATATTGTTAAATAATAATTTAAAACTTCATCATTTTTTATTTTTAATTTATTAAGTTTTTTTGAAATATTAATTTCAATATTTTTCTTTAATTCATTAAATCCATTATTACTAAAAATTAATGTATTATTATTATAATTTAATGCTAAAAATAATGTATTATATATTTCATTATATAAATTATCTTTTTCCATACTATTATTTTTTTTATAATAATCTATATTAAATATATATTTAATATATGTATTTTTTTATATAATATTTTTTATATAATATTTTTACATTTTTTTATAGAAATCTTCATACATATAAATATATGAATTTAACTCTTCAATCTTTTCCATATTATACTCTTTTTCTAATAATACATGATTGTACTCTTCTTCAAGATCATTTCGAATAATTGAATTTGCATCCATATCTTCAAGAAGTTCATATTTAGCACATACAAAAGCAATTGCATAATACTTTGCTCTATATGAACGTTCTGAAGCATAGTTAAGAAGTGAAAGCCAATCAGAATTAAATCGAGTATCAATAAATGTAAAAAGTTGAAGTGGATTCATATCATAAATTATTTGTTTTGCAAATGCAAATATATAAAAAATGTTTGTGATTTCTTCATAAATCATTAAATCATATTGAGTATTTGCGGTTTCATCATATTCTGTAAAAAATTTTTGATAAAATTCACGACGTGGTGAATTTGTATAAAAATAAAAAACAATTTCAAGAATATCCGTATTGGACATAGTACTAAAAATTGAATTAATATCAATTTCTTTTACGTTAATGTTAAAGTTAACCATTTTTGAAGATTAGTATATACTTTTTATATAATAAATACTTATTATATAAATTGTTTAGTAAATTTTTTATGATTTTGCATTTTTATTCCTTTTTGGGGTATATATTGCTTTTTATTCTTTTTTTTGAATATATTGCTTTTTATTCCTTTTTGGGGTATATATTGCTTTTTATTCTTTTTTTTTGAATATATTGCTTTTTATTCCTTTTTGTTTAGTGAAGTTCAACTGCAATATGACTAACAAATGTTATCCATATAATCTTCTTCACAAGCATTTGACATTTCCAATTCTTTTTCATGTTCCATTTTTTGATAATATCTATCACAGTAATCTTCCACAAAAACTGAAATCTCATGTGAGGAGCAATCGTCATAAAACTCTTTACGCTTCAAAGCGTTTTGGAATTGGATGTGTAGCTCTTCTTCACTTTCAAAAGCAGTATAAGGGTCAATGTATTGAAGCATAACATTATATGAAGCTACAAAAATCATACTGTAATAGTAAACCTTTCGTGAATCATTGTTGTCATAAGAAATGGATGCAAGGATTGCTAACCACTTCTTGTTAAAATGTGTCTCAATAAAGAGAAAAAGGTCATATAATGACATATCGTAAATGACTTTCTGGGCAAAGTTGAAAATGGTGAAAATGTTATTTACCATATCTAATTTGACTTTGTCCATATATGAAAGAGATGTTTTAGGAAAAAAACGAAGGTTATATGCATCACGATAACGTGACTCGTAAACTGCGTAATGAATAACGCGTGAAAGCTCAGGTGTTACTTCCATATTGCTTTCTTTTGTAATCATATAATATAAAATACTTTACAAATATAATTTACTATAAATTTTTTTGTAAAATATTATCGTAAATAAAAATAATTATAAAAATGAGAATAAAAATAAAAATTTTAATATAAATATTATATTATAATAAGTTATAAAAATATGAATTCTTGTAATAATGAAGAACAAAAAAATTATTAGAATCTATATTAAACAAAATAAATAATCCAAAAGAATTAAAACTTCAAGATACAATAGTAACTTTTTATGATAATGAACATAAAAAAATAAAAGAAATATATGAAGTAAATAGTTGTGATGAAAAATGTGGATTTTACAAATTATTTTACAAAAATGGAAATTATAAGAAAACAATGGAATATTGGAATGATAGAAAACACGGATTATGTTATAATTATTATCCAAATGGAAGATGGAAAAAAATGCGTTTTTATGATGACAATATATTAGAACGTGAAATTGTAACTTATTATAATAATAAAAAAGGCAGTATTAAACGTACTGTTGATTATCATGGTGGTCAAAAGAATGGTTATTGTTTCAAATATTATAAAAATGGTAATAGAAAAGAAGTATATGAATATAATTATAATGTAAAAGTTGGATATCATTCTTATTATAATAAACAAAATAAACTTGTAAAAAAAATAAAAATTGGAAAAAATGTTTAATATAAAAGAAATTAAAATATTATTATATAAATTATTTTATATAATAAAATTAAAAATGAGTATAAAAATTCATTATTTATCAGATATTCATTTAGAATTATATGATATAACAAAAATACCTCGTCTTCTTCAGCTAATTATTCCTCAAAGTCATATTTGTGTTTTAGCTGGAGATATAGGATATGTATTTCAAAAAAGTTATGAAGCATTTTTGCGTGGTATTCATTCAAAATTTGAACATATTTTTCTAATTCACGGAAATCACGAATATTATCAATTAAAAGAGAATAAAGGAAAAAGTATACAAGAAATTGTTGAAAAAACTGAAGAAATTATAAATATATATAATTTACATAAAATTCATTTTCTAAACAATTCATATTATGATTTACCAAATTCAGATTTTCGTTTTATTGGTTCAATATTATGGTCAAATATAGAAAATCCGCGTTATTTAAGCAATGATTATGAACTTATTTATGAAAATGGAATAACTCAATTAAATGAAAATCATATATTATGTAAAAATTATTTAGAGTCAGCATTAAATCAAGCAAAAAGTA
>JACCDW011984436.1_pt1 | contig 10595 bp, 9 predicted proteins | sample 7449781 | NCBI WGS metagenome assembly JACCDW01 (sample SAMN15323449, study PRJNA562643) | freshwater metagenome | isolation source: river surface water | place: USA:Blue River Watershed | collected 2017-08-18
AACCCAGAACTAGCCCCTTTAATTTATCTTAAAAATGGAAGATTATCTTCTAGAGTAGAAAATGTTATTGGTGCTTTAGAAATGTTAAATGCTATTGGTGGTGATATTACTACTAATGAAGAGGGAGATATTGAAGGTGGAATTGCTTCTTTACAACAAATTGCTACTAAAGCATTTGGAGCAGGAGTAGAGCAACAAGCTGTTTATATGGTTATTAAAAATTTATTAGCAGCTGGTATAGTAGGAAAATCTGATAAAAAATACTATCGCAACCCTATTACAGATAAACTTAAATCTTTTGAAAAATCAGAAAAAGCACCTTCTACAGGTTTAAGAGGTCGCCCCATTACTACAGATAAAGATCTTAAAATGTTAGGTGCTCAAATTACTTTAAAATTTGCCAAAGGAAATAGTGATTATACTCCTGAAGAGGTAGCTTATATCAAAAACTTATATAAATCTTTAAAAAAGTAATCTTACTATTTCCTAATCTAAATTTGGGAAGGTTTATCTAACCAGTTATATTATACCAATTATGAGCCAACCTAATTACAAGGAAATAATTAAACAAGAATACATGAAGTGTGTTCAGGACCCTGCTCACTTCATGAAAAAATACTGTTACATCCAACATCCCCAACGTGGGAGAGTTGTTTTTAATCTTTACCCATTCCAAGGTCGAGTTTTAAATCTATGGAAAGATAATCCATATTCTATAGTATTAAAATCCAGACAATTAGGTATTTCTACATTAGCCGCAGGATATTCACTGTGGCTTATGTTATTTCATAAAGATAAAAACGTGTTATGTATAGCAACTAAACAAGAAACTGCTCGTAACATGGTAACAAAGGTTAAGTTTATGTTTGATAACTTACCTTCCTGGTTAAAGGTTCCCGCTGAAGAAAATAATAAATTATCATTACGACTAAATAATGGCTCCCAAATTAAAGCCACCTCAGCAAGTAGTGATGCTGGTCGATCAGAAGCAGTATCACTGCTATTAGTTGACGAGGCAGCTTTTATTGAAGGAATTGGTGAAATATGGGCATCAGCTCAACAAACCTTAGCTACGGGTGGTGGTGCAATTGTATTGTCTACACCTTACGGAACTGGTAATTGGTTCCATCAAACGTGGGTAAGAGCAGAAGCTCAAGAAAATGACTTCTTACCAATTAAATTACCTTGGTTTGTTCATCCTGAACGAGATGAAGCTTGGAGAAAGCGCCAAGATGAGTTATTAGGTGACCCTAGATTAGCATCACAAGAATGTGACTGTGACTTTAATACCTCAGGAGATGTAGTATTTTATCCTGAGTGGGTTGAATTTATATCTCAAACTACTATTAAAGAACCATTAGAACGAAGAGGAGCAGACCAAAATTTATGGGTCTGGGAACCTGCTGATTATAGCAGAGATTACATGGTAGTAGCTGATGTAGCTAGAGGAGATAGCAAAGACTTCTCAGCATTCCATGTAATGGATATAGCTACTAACACCCAAGTGGCTGAATATAAAGGCCAAATGCCTCCTAAAGATTTTGGGTATTTACTATGTGCTATAGCAACTGAATATAACCAAGCTCTTTTAATAGTAGAAAATGCTAATATAGGATGGTCAGCTATAGACTCTATAATAGAAAGAGGTTATAAAAACATATATTACTCACCTAAAGGAGATATTACTATAGACTCATTTTTTGACCAATACAGTGATACATCTAAAATGGTACCTGGATTTACTATGAGTTTACGTACTCGACCTTTGGTTATTAATAAATTTAGAGAATATATAGGTGATAGAAGTGTTACCATCCAGTCTAAACGATTGCTTGAAGAAATGAAAGTATTTGTTTGGAAAAATGGAAGAGCTGAAGCTCAATCTGGATACAATGATGATCTAGTTATGAGCTTTGGAATTGGAATGTTTCTTAGAGATACATCGTTAAAATTTAAACAACAGAATTTAGATGCTACTAGAGCAGCACTAAATAATTTCAAATCAAATAACCCACTTTCAGGAGTTTATTCCCCAACCTCAAATGGAAATAATCCATATAACATGGAAATTAACGGGAATAAAGAAGACATTAGATGGTTATTGTAATATTTATAAATAAAAATGGCAGACATAAGTGTATTTTCTAGACTCAGGAGACTTTTTTCTACAGACGTAGTAATTAGAAACATTGGTGGAGACCAATTACGAGTTTTAGACACCAATAAAATCCAAACCACAGGGGAAATTGAAACTAATTCATTATATGATAGGTTTACTCGTTTGTACACAACAAACTCTTCTCCCTATTATAATCTAAATGCCAATTACCCAACATTACGCCTTAATCTTTATCAAGACTATGAAGTAATGGATACAGATGCTATTGTAGCATCAGCATTAGATGTAGTAGCAGATGAAAGTACTTTAAAAAATGACTTAGGAGAGGTACTTCAAATTAGAAGTAGTGATGAAGATATACAAAGAATACTTTATAATTTATTCTATGATGTATTGAATATAGAATTTAATCTATGGTCTTGGACTCGCCAAATGTGCAAGTATGGTGATTTCTTCTTAAAACTAGAAATCGCAGAAAAATATGGAGTATTCAACATAATCCCCTTCTCAGCTTATAATGTTGCTCGAGAAGAAGGATTTGATAAAACTAACCCAAGCTCTATCCGTTTCAGATATGACCCAACAGGTAATTTAGGAGCTAGTGGCTATTATACTCAAACTACATTAAATCGCTCTGATAACCCATCAGCATACTATTTTGATAATTATGAAATGGCCCACTTTAGATTATTGGCTGATTCTAATTATTTACCATATGGGAGATCATTCCTAGAACCAGCTCGTAAATCATATAAGCAAATGGTTCTTATGGAAGATGCTATGCTTATTCATCGCATTGTAAGAGCCCCAGAAAGACGAGTATTCTACATTAACGTAGGTTCAATTCCACCAAATGAAATTGAACAATTTATGGAAAGAACAGTTTCTAAGATGAAACGAACACCATATATGGACCCTCAAACTGGTGAGTATAATCTTAAATATAACATGCAAAACATGTTAGAAGATTATTTTATCCCTGTAAGAGGAGGAGATGCTACTACTAAAATTGATACTGCAAAAGGTTTAGATTATGATGGTATAACAGACGTTAATTATCTAAGAGATAAAATGATGGCTGCATTAAAAGTACCTAAAGCATTTATGGGATATGATGCTCAATTACAAGGTAAAGCTACATTAGCAGCAGAAGACATTCGTTTTGCTCGTACAATTGACCGTATTCAAAGAATTGTATTATCTGAACTATATAAAATAGCATTAGTTCACTTGTATACTCAAGGGTATACTGGAGAAAGTTTAGCTAATTTTGAATTAAATTTAACTAACCCTTCAATTATATTTGAACAAGAGAAGATTGCCCTATTAAAAGAAAAAGTTGATTTAGCTAAAAATATCCTAGACGCTAAACTACTCCCAGCAGATTGGGTATATGATAATATATTCAATTTCAGTGAGGACACATTTGATGAATATAGAGACCTAGTAATCCAAGACCAAAAATTCAAATTCAGATTATCTCAAATTGAAACTGAAGGTAATGACCCTCTAGAATCAGGAAAATCATATGGAACTCCTCATGACCTAGCATCATTATATGGTCAAGGTAGATATGCATCTCTATCAGCAGATGTCCCAACTGGATATTCCTCAGATTTAGGTCGTCCTCAAGAAAAAGCATCATTTATAGATACTCAAGAAGATCCTTTAGGAAAAGACAGATTAGGCAAAAAAGAAAATGGAAGCGTAGGTCCTGAAGATAATAGATTTAGAAATAGAAAAAAAGGCCCAAATACCTTTAACGAAACCGCTAAAGCTACAGTATTAAAGAATAAACTTATTTTTGAAACTATGGATCAAAAAATAAACATCTTTAATAAAAATAACGGAGATGGGTTTTTAGATGAAAATCTATTAAAAGATTAATAAAATATACATATTTATAAAAAAATATATTTGATGCAACTTAAACATTCAAAGTTTAAAAACACCGGAATTCTTTTTGAACTATTAGTTAGAAGAGTAACAGCTGATACTTTAGAAGGTAAAGAATCTAAAGCCCTAGGGCTACTTAAAAAATACTTTACTAATACTGAGCTAGGTAAAGAATATAAATTATTCGAAACCCTATTTAAACACACTAATGTTAGTGAAACTAAGGCTAATGTAATATTATCTACGGCTTTGGATGCATCTAAAAAATTAAATAGAACTTCTTTAAGAAAAGAAAAATATAATTTAATTAAAGAAATTAAAGAATCATATAATCTAGAAGAATTTTTTAAAATTAGAATTTCACATTACAAAGCATTAGCATCTTTTGCTACATTGTTAGAAATTTCTAATGGAAATAATAACGTTAATCCTAATATTATAGTTGAAAATAAACTTACATTGTTAGATTTTTTAACTAAAGGAATTATAAATAAAAATGTAACTAAAGATAAACTTTTAGAGGAATTTCAAAATTATGATAAGGATACACGCATTTTAACTTACCATGTTTTGTTAGAAAAATTCAATTCTAAGTATGAAAATCTTAGTAACCCACAAAAATTAATATTAAAAGAATATATTAATTCTGTAGATTCTACATCTAAACTAAAAGATTTTTATAATAATAAAATCAACGAAATACGCTCTAATTTAGCTACTCTAAATAAGCGAGTTACAGATAAAGTAATTCAAATCAAGTTGAACGAAGTCATGAAATTTTTAGTTGAAATAGATAAAACTCAGAAAATTAAAGATAATAATCTGATTGATCTTCTTCAATACTCTGAACTTGTAGAAGAATTAACCAAAGCTGCTAACTCATGACCAGAAAAGACCTTACAGAGTTTATAAAAAATAAACTCCAAGAAATGAACATTAGTGGGGGCACTGCTGCATTTACTGCAGGTACGGGGCCTCAATATGCTACTCCATATTTTGCTTCTAAAAAGAAAATTAAAGGAGTAAAAGATACAATGTATGCTTCTTTAGGTTTTAAAGATGCTACTCCTGATAAATTAGCTAAAAAACAAAAGGGAGTTGAGTATAAACACTTATGGAAATCTAAATTAAATGAAGAAAATTTTAATGTAGATAGTTATGTTGATAATTTAGATACCCAAGATGCTGAGGTTAAACAGCATATTACTACAAAAATGAAAGAATTTGAAGAGATAGAGATTAAATTAAATGAGTTGATCCCATTACTTCAAAGAGCTAAACAAGAATCTGTTAATTTTTATAAAGAAAGACCCTCTACTGAGAATCTTTATGGGACAGAGTTAGCAGTTGATTACTTAAATGATTTAATAAAACTTTTTAAAAAATAAAATAACATATGATTACCAACATTAATGGTGTTTTCGTAACAGCAGGTAACTCAGCAACAGGATCATTCTCAGGAATTATGTCTTTGGGAACAGGATCTCAAAATGCAATATCTGGATCTACCATCACAGGACTAAAATATTATTCTGGGTATAATGCAAGTGGAACTTTAACAGAAGGATCATTTGCTACCCCATTCACTCTCCCAGCTGGGGTAACTTTACCATTAGCTGTTACTTCATGTAGTTTAGCTGCTGGAAGCGCACCTATTATTTTATTTACTTCTTAAAAACATTAACATGAAAACACCAACTCTTCAAGATCAATACACTTTAATTAAGGAAGGAAAGGGAAATAAAGAAATATTTCTTAAACAAGCTAAATCTTTATTCCCTCAATATATTACTAATGCTTCAACTTTTCAAGAAACTACTACCATCTTAAAACAAAAAGGTATCCTTTCTGAGAATATTGGTGGTGTAGTTACTACAGGTACTACTCCTGATTGGGTTTCTATTTTTAAAGATAACATAACTGAAGCTGCTAAAGAAGCTAAAGCAATAGAAAAGAAACCTATTAAAGATGTAACAGATGCTGAAACTCATAATTATGATTATAAAGATGAGAAAAATATAAATAATGCTTCTTTCAACCAATATCTTTTAGGTTTATCTGTTGAAATTGATAATCCTAAAAATGTTGATAAAACTCTTGAAGAATTAAAAGCTTTAGTTACTAAAAATTTAACCAAAGACCAGCAATATTATTTTAAAAATGGCCAATTCGGAATTGAAGGTTTAGGATACACAGATGAAATTCCTGGATTAGGTAAATCAAAAGAGGCTAAAGGTAAATATAAAGCATCTGGATATGGTAATTTAAAAGAATCAGTATTAGCTGAGGGTATTCATGATAAAGATATAACTTCTGCTTCTCATACTAATGTTAAAACTCCCCCAAAAGGAGTAGGTGATTATGATCCTAAAGCACGTGCTGCCAGTTTAGCTCGTCTAGCAAATTTTGGTCCTAAATCAAAACCTGAAAATACTAATAATGATTTAGAAGAAGGATTTGGAGAAGAAGATAGATCAAATTTAGTTGATATACTTCTTAAATATATCAAAAACCCAGATGATGCTGAAAATCAAGCAGATATTTTCCATGACACTGGTGAATTTTCAGACCCAAGATTATTCTCAATAGAAGATGATGAAGATTTTATTGAATGGTTAAAAGGAGATGAAGAACCATATGAAGATAGTAAATACGATGGATATGTTACTAAAGATATGGGCGGTAATCCTGATATTTATGAGTCTAAACTTCGTAAAGTAATATCTAAATTAATTAAAGAAGCTATCGATGTTAAAGCTATTGAGGATGCTGGTAAGAAAGCCTCAGACAATGCTAAGACTAAATTAATTGATAAAGAAATTTTAAAACGTAAAAAGAAATTAAAAGCTTTAACTACTTTAAAGGAATTAGAAGAAGATTCTATTAATCCTAAAAAGATTAAAGAATTAAATGATGATATTAAAAAACTAGAAAAATTAAAATCTAAACTTGGTGAATCTAAAAAATCTTCTCCTTCTGAAGACAATGTTATTACTGAAAGAAGTAAAGAAGAAATAGCAGCTGCTGGAGCTGAGATTGATGCTGAAATTAAAAATAAAGAAGACCAAAAAAAAGCCATTGATAAATCAATCCAAGCCCTTAAAAAAGCTCAAAGCACAACCAAATCGGAACAACCTACTGATGCTGCATAATTATGAAACAAGTACTTATTGAGACTTCTAATTTTAATTTCAAACCAGTTTCTTTAACTGAAGGGAAACTTTCTGAAGGAAAAAATCTTTTAGTAGAAGGGATATTAGCAACAGCTGAAGTTAAAAATGGAAATGGTCGATACTACAAAAAAGAACTCTGGGAAAGAGAAATCGATAAGTATCAAAAATGTATAAAAGATAACCGCGCTCTAGGTGAACTTGACCACCCAGATTCTTCTATAATTAATTTAAAAAATGTATCTCACAATATTAAAAAAATTTGGTGGAATGGTGATAAAGTAATGGGTGTGATTGAAATTTTACCTACACCCTCTGGAAATATATTAGCATCATTATTATCTAATAACATTACTGTAGGAGTATCTTCTCGTGGAATGGGTTCATTAAAGCAAATAGGTGAAACTCTAGAAGTACAAAATGATTTTGAATTATTGTGTTGGGATTTTGTATCAACTCCTTCAAACCCTGGCTCATACATGCATGTTGTTGGTAACTTAAATGAAAATAAACACTCTGCAACTCATAATCCTTACACTAAAGTTAACTCTATTATCACAGATATATTATGTGCTAATGGGTCATGTCCAATATTTTAAATAATATGAAAAAACAACCATTATCTAAAGAATTTGCTAAGATGCAAAAACTTGCAGGAATAGTAAATGAAAATTTAACTCCTGAAGAAACCTTATTTTGGGAATTAAGAGACGAATATTGGGAAGGAGATAATTTAAAAGGTTTAGTCAAAGATGAAAGATTTTTATCTTTACCTAAAGACATGCAAACACGTCTCCACACTATTGTATTCAATAACATGAGACAAAATTTTTATTAAACCCCTCCTAGAATAGTATTTTAGGACTGATGCCTCGTAATAACGAGGCATTTCTCTTTATGTGCGACTTTGAAGAATCTTCATATATGTATATTAGAATATGCCATTATTCTCTATATGGCATCAACTACAATTAATCGCTATTACGTTTTCCTATCTAATAAACGTATTTCCAAAAAATTAAAATTTAAGGACAAATGAAAAACAACAGAGAATTGCTTAAAGAAGCTATCGCTGATGCTAAAGCCGTTAAAGAAACTGCTATCGCAAACGCTAAAGCTGCCCTTGAAGAAGCATTTACTCCACAAATCAAATCTATGCTATCTCAGCGCCTTTCAGAAATGGACGAGATGGACGAGATGGATGAAATGGAAGAAATGGATGAGTACACAACTCCTGCTCCTTCAAAGAAAAACAAAAAGTATGTTGAACCTGTATCTGAAACTGAAGAAACAGACGAAATGGATGAAATCTATGAAACTGACGAAGCCGATGAGATGAATGAAATGGACGAGATGGATGAAATGGATGAAATCTATGAAACTGACGAAGCCGATGAAGCAGATGAAACAGACGAAATCGATTTAGAAGAACTTTTAGCTGAATTAGAAGAAGAAGATGAAATGGTTAATGAAGCTGAAGAAGAAGAAACTGAAGAAGAAGGTGGAGAAGAAGAAACCGAAGAAGAATTAAATATCGAAGACATGGGAGAAGAAGATTTGAAATCTTTTATTGAAGATGTTATTAAAGATATGGTTTCTGCCGGTGAATTAGCTCCTGGAGAATCTGAAGACGAATCTTCTGAAGAAGAATCAAAACCAATTGATGAATATTCACTTGAAGAGCTTCTTGCTGAGATTAAAAAAATTAGTAAAAAGAAAGAAGTTGAAGAAGGTTTCTTGAAAAAAGCTGGAGAACTTTTTGGTGGTGCGCCACAAAAAGCTATTAATGATTTTAAAGACAAATATAAGGCTGACTTTACTGCATTGACAGCAGCTGAAAAAAATGTCAAACAAGATCCACAAGCTTTAAAAGATCTTCAAGACAAGTTACTTAAAGCTCTTGACGCTTGGTCTAAAGATGCTGGGAAGAAATTTAATGTAGACCCTGCAGATTTTAGAAATGTAGTAGAGAAAGAACTTACAGACAAAATTACCAACATTGATCCAGACGACGTTAGATCTCTTATACAAAAAGTAGCTAGCGGTTCTAAAGGTGCTGTAGGTAGTGGAATGTCTAAAGGAACTTTCCAAGAAGAAAAAGAACTTAAAAAAGAACTTAAAGAAGCTTATTCTGTAATTAATACTTTAAAGAATGAACTTAATGAAGTTAACGTTCTAAATGCTAAATTACTTTATACTAATAAGATTTTTAAAGATCGTTCTTTAAATGAAACTCAAAAGGTTAAAATCTTAACTGCTTTTGATAAAGCAAACAGTGTTAAAGAAGCTAAATTAGTATATGAAACATTATTAGAAAACTTGAAAACTACTAAGTCTTCTGTTAATGAATCATTAGGATTTGCTTCTAAAGCAATGGGAACTTCACCTAAAGCTCCTATTGTTGAATCAAATATGATGGTTGACAGATTTAAAAAGTTAGCTGGTATTATTTAAAATTAATTAAAAACAAAACAACCCTAAAAACCAAATAAATAAAATGAGCACAGTTCAAAATTTATTAGAGTCTGCTGCTGGCGGGTGGAAAAATTTGCAAAACGACGCCGCTAGATTAGCAAACAAATGGGCCAAGACAGGGCTTTTGGAAGGTTTAGAAAACGAAACCACCAAGAATAACATGTCTCTTATGCTTGAGAATCAAGCAAAGCAATTAGTAGTTGAATCTTCTGCAACTGGTGGAACAGGTGCATTCACAGCTGGTACTGGTGAGCAGTGGGCTGGAATCGCTTTACCATTAGTTCGTAAGGTATTCGGACAAATTGCTGCTAAAGAATTCGTTAGTGTACAACCAATGAACTTACCTTCTGGTCTTGTATTCTATTTGGATTTCCAATATGGTAGTGCTAAGAACCCATTCACTCAAGGTGGTTCTATGTATGGTAACACTAGCTCTCAATATCCATTCTCTACTGCAGATACTGCTGGAGGTTTGTATGGTGCTGGTCGTTTTACCTACTCTACTAACCAAACTGCTTCTACAGTTACTGCAGTAATATCTACAGCTTCTTGGGCTGATGTTAACTATGATTCTTCTCTTTCTGCTTCAGCCGCTTCAGCTGCTACAAGCACTATTAAGAAGTTCTCATTCTCATCATCCTTAATCCCAAATTTTGACCCAGAAGCGGTTCGTGGATTTGTATTAACATCTGGATCTACTCAAACTGTAGCTACAGCATTGCCTGCATTTACAACTTTAAGTGATGCAAATACTGTAATTAACTTCTTCTTTACAGCTTCAACAGCTCAAACTAATGGTACTGCTGCTGCTGCAAATAGTGTTGTAGTTTATAATAAAGCTACTTCTTTAGGATCTACTTACAATGTAGGTGATTTTGAAGATGGAAGCACATTTGCTGTTCCAAACTCAGCTAGCTCTTCTACAATCGTAATCC
>JACCDW010237376.1_pt1 | contig 10594 bp, 9 predicted proteins | sample 7449781 | NCBI WGS metagenome assembly JACCDW01 (sample SAMN15323449, study PRJNA562643) | freshwater metagenome | isolation source: river surface water | place: USA:Blue River Watershed | collected 2017-08-18
ATGATACGTTTGATCTATATTGACTCTATACGATTCTTTTCAGCTCTATTGGGACTTGAAATATGCTATTCTATCTCTTTAATACGACTGCATGTCCTTCTCACACAGGTTCCTTCTACACTTCACTCCTTATCATCTCTTTCTGGATTTCTGGATTTCAATGTAAGTACCTCAGACACACAGACACATCATCTTGGCACCTTCATATCCACTATCATGCAACCTCATGCAACCTTATGCAACCTCATGCAGTTCCATGCAGTCCCATGCAGTCTTATGCTGTCTTATGCATCATTCACGACTGGATGAGCAGCCTTGTGACTAGCATACAAGCATTATGCAGTCATATGATCCTTGCAAATACCATGGTGTACCATGAGTATCATTATGCATCCCCGCGCAACTATCATGCAGCCATCATGCAGCCCCGTGAGTGCCATGCTGTCCCATTATCATCCCCGTGAGTATCATGCAGTCCCATTATCATCCCCGCAAGTATTATGCAGCCCTCATGCAGCCCCTCATGAGCATCATTATGCATCTCCGTGCAACTATCATGCAGCCCTCATGAGCATCATTATGCAGCCCCGTGAGTGTCTCATGAGCATCATGCAGCCCCACAAATACCATGCTGTACCGTGAGTATCATCCCCGCAAGTATCATGCAGTCCCCATGCAGCCATGTGAGTGAGTGTCATGCTGTCCCATTATGATCCCCGCGAGTATCATGCAGCCATCATGCTGTCCCATGAGTAGCCCTGCAAGTATCATGCAGCCCTCATGCAGTCATGTGAGTGTCATGCTATCTTCATGAGCAGCCTCAAGAGTATCATTATGCATCCCCGCGAGTATCACTCACACTACTTTTACTATCCTGTCCATCCAGATGGACGTTGACTTCAATCTTGAGGAGCCTTTCGTGGAAGAAGATGCTGATCTACTGGAACAGCTGCAAATTAATGGCTTGACCCCTAATAAGCGCCCTTCTGGACGTCGTCCCAACATTGACTCCTGCATCTACCACATTGCTGCCAATTACCAGCACAACAAGAACATGATCTCTGAGCTACAAGACCAGAAGAAGGCATTGACTCAGAAACTCACTGATCTACAGCGTGAGCATGATATCATGGTACAGTTATACGAGGGAGTCAAGGCCATCAAGGAGCAGCAGCAGGTATCTTTGACAGAGAAGATTGATGAGCTAACTGAGCTTCAAGAAGAGCTCTCAGAACTTACAGATGAGGTTCTCACCTTACGGGACAGTGATAAGAAGCAGAGCAGCACCATCATTGTCCTCAATCAAGAGAAGATTGAGCTCAAGAAACAGCTGGCTTTGTTCCGTGGTGAAAACGTGGAGGACTACAGCACCATTGAGCTTGTCCACAGCATAGCTGATATGGCCACAGGGACTTCTCGGATCACTGCTGAGATTGAGAAGAGGCAAACACCCCGGAGTGTCACACCAACATGGAGCATGCGTCCCTGCCCAGTGTGCTTGGACAGCACCAATCATCCCAACACTGTGTTCACTGGGTGTGGTCATGTTGTGTGCTCTACCTGTGCACCCAATCTGGATGTGTGCCCTCAGTGCCGTGTGTCTAGCCCTTCTGTTAAGATCTATGGGCTGGAGAGGCTTGAGCGCTAAATGTTCACCTCATGCTGTAGCAGTTTGCTGTTTGTTTGAGCTCTATAATGCACCATTGGTGGTGTACTACTGAGCCATCCGTTGTTTGGACCCTTGGTGGTTTAAAGCTGTGTATACTGTTGGTGCTGTAGGTTTAGAGTGGACCTGTTCATCAGCAGTTTGCATGGCACCCTTGGTGCTGTAGGTTTAGAGTGGACTGTTCATCAGCAGTTTGCATGGCACCCTTGGTGCTGTAGGTTTAGAGTGGACTGTTCATCAGCAGTTTGCATGGCACCCTGTAGTATTGTCAGTGATGTGTACCCTTGGTGGTGTATAATTGACTCTCAGTAGTGTATACCATTGGTGTGTACCATCGGTGGTATAGAATGGACTGTCAGCGGTGTGCACGCTTGGTGCTGTAGCTTTAGAGTTGACCTGTCCATCAGCAGTTTGCACGGCACGCTTGGTGCTGTAGGTGTAGAGTCGATCTGTCCATCAGTCTATCAACTTATATCCCACTTGGTCTTTGCATCGTGGCGTCTCTTGTGCTACTTGTGCACCCCCTGGTTTGTGCTCACTAGATCTGACGGCCACTCGTTTAAGCCCCTTTGTATTTTATCTCGCCAGCGCCCCTCTCGGTCTATCAAAATTTACTAAGCGCGTCTGGCGCCATCGTTCCTATAAATAAAATATTTAAATCCTACTCCGCGGACACTACTATTCCTTACCGACTCTACTATGCAATTTCTACTTTATTTATCATATGTAGAACTTCACTTCGAGTATTACTGCGAACTCGATTATGTAAAATGATCAAAATGATTTAGACTAACACTTTTTCAATTTCAATCTGATCCCGGCATTCATAACCTAATGTCCGTAATGAATCGTCTACGACCTTGGTACCACTTGCACTCTGTTGGATGCTTTTGGCTTTGATCGCACGTGGTATTCTGGCATGTTTCTGGCTTGATCACATTGCTATTTAAGAGTCGATCGTCTGGTTCAGCCAGATACTATCTTGCAAGTTGCAACCGCTGGCCTTGATATTGCTAGGCTCGATCCTTCAGTCACGTTTGCGCGCCTCTTTGAAGCTTTCCAGCCGAAGACAAGATGATGCCTGTAAGTCGCTTGGTTCTTAGGACCTTTAGCTTTGTGCTTTACAGTCGTTACATGCATTCCAGTGCACTTGACATGTGTTTAACGAAATACCCGCCATCTGCACATGTTCTTGTTTGCTCACGAAAATGGCTGGCCTTTAACGCAATCTCCATGTTCGTTACAAGTCTACTGGCAGTTATTATCCATTTCTACAGCCAATCGCAGTCGCTACGTACATTTCATCGCACTTTACATGCGTTTAACGAAATACCCGCCATCAGCACATGTTCTTGGTTGCTCACGAAAATGGCTGGCTTTTAACGCTATCGCGCGCCACAGCAATGTTGCTTAGGAGTTTATTGATACTTATCTCGCTCTATGCTACCGCAGACAGCCTTCATACGTGCCCAACATGTAAATTTCGACACTGGCCAACTTGACACGCACTTCACAATATGTTACTCAACCGCTCGCTGTGCTTTTGTGCTTTACCGCAGTTCAACGCTCAGCCTGCTTTTGTCAACCCTCTGGGTGCCACTCACTTGGCTAATGCTCGCCAGGTCGTCAGGCATATCCATGTGACACGCGCATGTGCTATCGCCTCCAACCGCTCTACACCTGTGGTAAGTCCAAGATCAGAAAAATATTTAGATTCTTCACAAGCTTTATGCATTTCTTATATGACACTATGCCTCTGGATGCCGCAGCGGTTTGAAGACATTCAACAGGAGGTAGAAAGGACGAATGATAGCGCGGAAGTTGTTGGGATTCCCGTGAGCATGGGAATGACCAGTCCTTTCACTCACCAGCTGGCACTTCATACCACATTAGATTCTATCTCTATGGCCACTACTGTCCTTGATCGTTTGTGTCAGGAGCAGCCTGTCAAGGACACTGATACCATCAACAAAGGGATCTCATGTGCATGCATCAGTATCTGTCACTTGACTACAGCTAAGAAGAACAGGCACATCATGTCTTTTGATGGCTTCATCACCCGGGAAGAGCTTTGCGACCTGGAAGATATGATGGAGACAGTCATTGATAATGTCACCAATATCTTGTGGGGCATTTCAATCGACAACTATGTTGCTGTTGCTCACAACCTAGCAAGCTTGGCCACTGGTATCATTAATATTCAGCAGATGATGATCAGCACTAAGATTCCCATCTTATGGGATATCAACCTGCTACAGACAAACCTGACTGTCACACAGTTCAGGTTCATGGCTTTCTTAGCCAGTTCCATCAGTGCAGCAGCAGCTAATGAGGAGCATCCACCTGCACCCCCACCATCTCCTCTGGCAGCACCTGCTACTTCATCCAACATCAATCAGGTTTGTACTTGCAACTTCATATGCATCATCTGTTTCATCTGTTTGCCGCCCTGCGTTGTATCATCTGTTTGCCACCCTGCATTGTATCATCTGTTTGCCACCCTGCATCTGCATTGTATCATCTGTTTACCGCACTGCATTGTATCATCTGTTTGCAGCCCTGCATAGCATCATGTCTTTTTACTATTACTGACTTGCTTGCCACTAATTCTGCTTATGCTTGCTTGTGTAGGACCACGACATGGACATCCTCAACCTAATCACCACTGCAGCCAGCAACGAGTCAACTTGATTTGAGATGGCACAGCACAGCCAGCATAGTTTCCTTGTGGGATGCACTGCATGGTACATCATCATTGGTACATCATCATTTGTTCAAGTGGGTGCTTGGTGCTTGTGAGATATACTGACTGGAACATCACGATGGTGTTTGCGGGATGATGAGAGACCATGGCATATGGGGTGTTCATTCCTTGATGCACAAAGATGCTTGGCTATAAGATCTTCATTACTTGAGGCGCAAAGATGATATGGGATGTTCATTCCTTGATGCACAAAGATGCTTGGCTGTAAGATCTTCATTACTTGAGGCGCAAAGATGATATGGGATGTTCATTCATTGATGCACACAGATACTGTAAGATGGTATGGGATGTTGGCCACTATGTAAATTGCAAGTTGCTTTGATTGTGACTACTACAACAGTTGTCCAAATGATAGTCAGGCAGTCGACTACGTATTTGAGTCACAACTCATCAGATCAACTCGGACAGTCAGCTATGTATTAATTTGAGTGATAGCTGGTCGAGTCTACTCCGGCAGTCAGCTATGTATTAACTTGAGTGATAGCTGATCAGGTCGACTTCGGCAGTCCGCTATGTGTCAACTTGAGTGATAGCTGGTCGAGTCTACTCCGGCAGTCAGCTATGTATTAACTTGAGTGATAGCTAATCAGGTCTACTCCGGTAGTCAACTATGTATTAACTTGATAGCTAATCAGGTCAACTCCGGCAGTCACCTATACATTAACTTGTGTCAGTGATAGCTCATCAGGTTGGCTCCGTCAGTTAACTATGTATCAACTTGATAGTTGGTCGACTCCGGCAGTCAGCTATGTACCTAGCTTCTTGAATCATAGTCAGGTAGTCAGCTGCATACACAGGACACTTATTACACCAACATCATCCCACTAGCGTGTGCAATCACTGTGCCATACATATCAGCACATTTCAAAGTGGACACCTTCTTCCCCTTTGCACACTCCAAACATACCAACCTGCCTTCACATTTATAATACCTGTTGACAAAGCCCAACCCGCACAACTCACATTGAGCATCAGCACCAGTGTAAGGAATGCCAGTAGCATCACCCTTCACAGATGCACAAACAATATGCTTCTTGTGCTCATCTTCCCAATACAACCACCGAATTGCACACCTGACCTCTGATGGCATCATCTCAATATTCAGTTGCCTCTTCACAAAATTCAACATTAACTCACTTCTAAGCACTGTTTCCCTCAATATCTCCTCACCACCCTTGTTAAGTTCTTTCCATGCTTTGTTATAAGCACCCTTTGACTTCCTGACTGCTGCTGCCATCATCTCTTCTGCTTTAATATACATAGCTAATGATCCTGTCATGAGAATATTGCATGCAAATGAGAGAAAACCACAGCCTGTCACACTGTGAGGCAGGTCTGAATGCACATACTGTCCAGGATACTGTGTAACCACCTTGAAATCAGGATCATCATAAAATGCGCGTGGATCCAAAACATACATCCTACTCGCCAACAGCTCATCAACAACTGGTGCAACATTGAACAACTTAGCAACATATTTGTTCAACTCAATGCCGCCATCAACACCACCTTGATTATAAAACACCCACACCTTGCTGCTCAGCATCATGTACTTGGTCACCAATCTCTCTAACAAGCTGCCTGATGCTAAGCTGAGCTCTAATGATATCAAATGATGTACAAAGTGTAGAAAACCATCTTCTAAATGTACCCCTGCTAATCCTTGCCCACCTGAATATACCCAGCTATGCTTGTATGAAATCCCAGAAGCTTCTGGCATCACATACTCCATTATATCTGTGGTGTAGACTGCTTCAAGTTCAGGTGTCCACTTCGACCTTAGGTCTTCTTGTATCAGGGTCTTGGTGATACCTGTGTCCTGTGAAAGCAACAGTTGATTGTTAGAAGGTGTATACTGTTGCATGGCATAGCATGGGAGTGCATGGCAATCGATTGAATGGTGTTGCATGAGAATGCATGGCACCGCAATGGATTGATGGCACGGCAGTGGATTGCACGGGAGTGCATGGGAGTGCATGGCAGTTGATTGAATGGTGTTGCATGAGAATGCATGGCACCGCAATGGATTGATGGCACAGCAGTGGATTGCATGGGAGTGCATGGGAGTGCATGACACTGCTATGGACTGATGTCACGGTAGTGGATTGCATGGCAGTGGATTGCATGGCAGTGGATTGGATGGTGTTGCATGGCACAATATGAGAGTGCATGGCACCATAGTGGATTGAATGCTGTATTTTTGATTTCAGCAGTGGATTGGATTGCATGGCGCCGCAATAGATTGATAGCACACCAGTGACTTAGATGGTGTTGCATGGCACAACATGAGATTGCATTGCACCGCAGTCAGTGGATTAGATGATGTTGCATGCACGGCAGTGAATTAGATGGTGTTGCATGGCACTGCATGGGAGTGCATGGCACGGCAGTGGATTGCATAGGAGTGCATGGCACAGCATGAGAGTGCATCACATCGCAATCGATTGCATGGAAGTGCATGGTGCACCAGTCAATTTGATGGTGTTGCTTGCATGGCGTACCAGTTGATTGAATGGTGTTGCATCACACAGCATGAGAGTGCATCACGTGGCAGTAGATTGCATGGAAGTGCATGCACAAGTGGATTGAATGGTGTTGCATGGCACTGTGTGATGTTGTACATGATTATATGCCATTGTATAGAACTTCATGCTGTTGCATGGCATTCAATACAACTCTATTTAGTTCTATTGTCTATATTTACCTGTATCTTGATATCCTTAGTATAAAAGCCCAGGTCCTTAGATGTTCCGTCGAATACATACTCATAGTAGAGACTATTGAACTCATCAGCGGTTGCTGGCATATACTGCAGAGCCATCTCCAGAATGCTGTCTGAAGGTACTTCTCCAGCTCTAAGTGTGCCCAAACTAATACCCATGACAGCTATTACGAACCAAGCTGTGATCATCTTCATGAACACCAGACGAGACATGCTGCCAACCTTCTTATGTGTGACACACACAGCTTTTGCTACTCTCTGCAATACTGTCTGTGAATACACATCAACTTGTTCATCAAGAAACGCTTGAGTTTGTTGTGCATCCAAGCGCACAGCACTGGTCTGGCCTAGACCCAACATGTTGTCACATGCGCGAACGCAACTGCAAAAGTTGTCGGATAACAACAACTCACATCGATTGAGTAGCAAGAGCGTGAATAATTACATTGATAACTCTGTTTGTTGAGCCTTTTAGCGGTCCGATCCAGGTTAGCGATCCTGAATGCACATGTCGTCGAATGTAAAGTCGCGCTTAAAACGCGTCTGATCAACTTCCACCGAATTCTCCCATCCTGGCGAGCTGACGGACGGTTGTTACATTGTTGGCTGCCTATTATAAACCTTCTTTTTGCGCGATGAGCATTTCCATAGCTTCCCTGTATTGCTAGTATCCTAGTCGATCATTTCCACACATCGCGTTGCCTTCTTTCTTCTGCGCGCAACTCTGCATGTCCAACATGTCTCAGACTCCCAAGTTTGCAACTCCTTCTAATCCGATTGGACGTTCTGGTAATGTTCCTGTGCGTTTTGACGGGACTCTCAACATCAGCCGTGCAACACTCAAAGAGATGGCAAGTATTACTTTAACTTTGGCAACATGTAGGAGTATTGGCCTCTAACCTTTGTTTTTTGTCCTGCAGTTCTATGAGCTGATCAACCATGAGGCAAACATGAAGATGTTGATCGAAGTTTTGGTAAACAATCCTCAGTTCCTCGACAAAGTCGTTGATGAACTAGTTAAGAAGCAAAGTGGCATCAAGGTATACATGTCAGCCAGCCATCTCATTTGTGCAATTTTGTTAGCAAATATTCATTCACTAAACATATCTTCATTGTACAGGATCTGCCTAGGCGCCGGGCAAGTAAGCCACAATATGTAGTTAGTGAGGAGGAGCATGATGAGGAGGATGATAAGCAGCCTGAGCTGGATGAGCTGGATCATGAGGCAGAGGCAGAGGAAGATGATGATATGCCGCTGGAGGAGCACGAGGATGAGGTAATCTTTGTTCCCAAATCATCAAATGTATTTGTATTCTAAAACCCCCTTGATTCATCTTTGTTATTACCACAGGCTGCTAGTGCCAAGGGCAAGAGCAAGAGCAAGGGCAAGGGCAAGCGCAAGCTTACAGCAGCTGATGAAGATGATGCTGGCACCATAGTAAGTGATTCATGTCATTGACACTTACTGTATTCTGCTCTTTTATCTGTTTTGACCCTTGTTTTTACCACAGGCTGCTCTCACCAAGAGCAAGAGCAAGCGCAAGATTACAGCAGCTGATGAAGATGATGCTGGCATCATAGTAAGTGATTCATGTCCTTGACACTTACTGCATTATGCTCTTTTATCTTGGTTGACCCTTGTTTCTACCACAGGCTGCTGCCAGCAAGCAGAAGATGACACCAGCAGCAGCCGCAGCAGCAGCAGCCGGTGCTCGCATCACAGTAAGTGATTCATGACTTTGATACTTAATGCATTATGCTCTTTTATCTGGTTTGACCCTTGTTTCTACCACAGGCTGCTGCCAGCAAGCAGAAGATCACCGCAGCAGCAGCCGCAGCAGCAGAAGAAGGTGCTCGCATCACGGTATGTCATTTATGTCCTTGATACTTACTGCATTATGCTCTTTTATCTGGTTTGATCCTTGTTTTTACCACAGGCTGCTGGCACCAAGGACAAGATCGCAGCAGCAGCCACAGCAGCAGAAGAAGGTGCTCGCATCACGGTATGTCATTTATATCCTTGATACTTAATGCATTATGCTCTTTTATCTGGTTTGACCTTTGTTTCTACCACAGGCTGCTGGCACCAAGGACAAGATCGCAGCAGCAGCCGCAGCAGCAGATGATGTTGCTGGCATCATGGTATGTTATTTATGTCCTTGATACTTATTGCATTATGCTCTTTTATCTGGTTTGACCCTTGTTTTTACCACAGGCTGCTGGCACCAAGGACAAGATTGCAGCAGCAGCCGCAGCAGCAGATGATGTTGCTGGCACCAGCCACACCATCGCCACCAATGAGGTAACTTTTTCATCTTGGCAATTTTTGCACTTCATAATAGAATCATAACCATTGATATGTATTTTTTATGCATGCAGGTGATCATGTTTGATAGCAACATTTACAGAGCTCATATTGTCAGGGGAAATCTGGTCTTTGTACAGAGGAACAATGAACAGAAGTTCATGACCATGGACATCTGTGGTAACTTCTCCACTACAATTGCAAATTACTTGGCTCACAACAGGTGATTTCCATTCTGGAGAACACAAGATGGAAGGCATTGAAATTCAAGCTCACACGTGGTGAGATGGTCAGCATTGTGGAAGATCATATGGAGTATTTTGTGTTGAGTGATGGGCAGAAAGTGCCTAAGACAGTATCAAATGAGGATGCAGTGGGGCTCCTCAAAAAGGTTATCAAGCTCAAGTATTTGTAATGATATCTACCTTGGAGGACTATGTGGAATCGTACATATTCTTTTTGTTCAATAGACAATGTCTAACTCTTTGCCACTTGGCATTCCAAGCCTCTACCAATTAATTCTTGCTGCTCTGCCAATTAATTCCAACTGCCCTTAGAATTACCTCATAGCCTCTGCCAATTAATTCCAGCTGCCCTGGGAATTACCTCCCAGCCTCTGCCAATAAATTCTTGCTGCTCTGCCAATTAATTCCAGCTGCCTTCTGAATTAACTCCTTGCCTCTGCCAATTAATTCTTGCTGCTCTGGGAATTAATTCCAGCTGCCCTTAGAAGTACCTCCCTGCCTCTGCCAATTAATTCCAACTGCCCTTAGAATTACCTTCAAGCCTCTGTCAATTAATTCTTGCTGCCTTCTGAATTAACTCCCTGCCTCTGCCAATGAATTCTAGCTGCCCTTACAATTAATTCCAGCTGCCCTTATAATTACCTCATAGCCTCTGCCAATTAATTCCAACTGCCCTGGGAATTACCTCCCTGCCTCTGCCAATGAATTCTAGTTGCCCTTAGAATTACCTCCCAGCCTCTGCCAATGAATTCTAGCTGCCCTTACAATTAACTCCTAGCCTCTGCCAATTAATTCTTGCTGCTCTGGGAATTAATTCCAGCTGCCCTTAGAAGTACCTCCCTGCCTCTGCCAATTAATTCCAACTGCCCTTAGAATTACCTTCAAGCCTCTG
>JACCDW010573468.1_pt1 | contig 10593 bp, 4 predicted proteins | sample 7449781 | NCBI WGS metagenome assembly JACCDW01 (sample SAMN15323449, study PRJNA562643) | freshwater metagenome | isolation source: river surface water | place: USA:Blue River Watershed | collected 2017-08-18
CCGCGCCTGCGCCTGGCCGAGCCGGGTGAGTTCACCCAGCGCGCCTTCCTCAACGACAAGCTCGACCTGGCCCAGGCCGAGGCCGTCGCCGACCTGATCGACGCCAGCACCGAGGACGCGGCCCGCTCGGCCACGCGGGCGCTGGGCGGCGCGTTCTCCAAAGAGATCGAGGCCCTGCGCGATGGGCTGATCAACCTGCGCATGCTGGTCGAGGCCACGCTGGACTTTCCCGAAGAAGAAATCGACTTCCTGGAAGCTGCCGATGCGCGCGGCAAGCTGTCGCGCCTGCAAAGCGGGCTGAGTGCCGTGTTGGCGCGGGCCCGCCAGGGCGCCTTGCTGCGCGAGGGCCTGCAGGTGGTGCTGGCCGGCCAGCCCAATGCGGGCAAGAGCTCGCTGCTCAATGCGCTGGCCGGGGCCGAGCTGGCCATCGTCACGCCCATTGCCGGCACCACGCGCGACAAGGTCAGCGAGACCATCCAGATCGAAGGCGTGCCGCTGCACATCGTCGACACCGCTGGCCTGCGCGACGACAGCGAGGCCAGCGACGAGGTCGAGCGCATCGGCATGGCGCGCAGCTGGGACGCCATCGGCCAGGCCGATGTGGTGCTCTTCCTGCATGACCTCACCCGGCTGCGTGATGCTGCCTATGCGCAGGCCGATGAGGGCATCGCCACGCGGCTGCACGACCACGTGCCGCCCACCACGCCGGTGGTGCACGTGTTCAACAAGGCCGATGTGGGCGATGGCGCGGTGGCTGATGTGGCCCAGGCCGAGGTGGCCGCGGTGACCGCGCAACTGGGCGAGGGCCACGCCGTGGCCTTGTCGGCGCGCACGGGCCAGGGGCTTGATGCCTTGCGCCAGGTGCTGCTGCGGCACGCGGGCTGGCAGGCCGTGCCCGAGGGCGTGTTCATCGCGCGCCAACGCCATGTGCAGGCGCTGCAGCAGGCGGGCGAGCACCTGGCGCTGGCCGTGGCCCACGCCAGCCTGGCCGATGGCGCGCTGGACTTGCTGGCCGAAGAGCTGCGCCTCACCCACAACGCCCTGGGCACGATCACCGGGGCCTTCAGCGCCGACGACTTGTTGGGCGAGATCTTCACGCGCTTTTGCATCGGCAAGTGAGAGGCACCTTGTTGTGAACCGCAGCCTTTCTCTTTACCTGGATGCCATGCGTGGCACCGCGGCCATGGTGGTGTTCGTCGGCCACATGGCATGGCAGCAGCTCAGCGGCGGCGTCCTGTGGATGACCATCCCACTGGGGCACGACGCGGTGATGGTCTTCTTCGTGCTGTCGGGCTTCGTCATCCAGCATGTCACCGACACGCGCGAGCCCTCTGCACGCGCCTACACGGTGGCCCGGCTGGCTCGGCTGTACAGCGTCATCGTGCCCGCCTTGGCGCTGACCCTGGTGTGTGACACCATCGGCCAGGCGTTGTTGCCGCAGCTGTACCCACCGCAAACCTGGTCAGAGCCTTGGTGGCGCAGCTTGGTGGTGTTGAGCATGAATGCCCAGGGTTGGCACAGCCATGTGGTCGCTTTCTCCAACGACCCGTTTTGGAGCTTGCCCTACGAGGCCTGGTACTACGCGATGTTTGGGGTGTGGTGTTTCGCGCGGGGGGCGTGGCGCTGGGTGTGGCTCACGGTGTGCGCGTTGTGGGCGGGTCCCGTCATCTTGCTGTACTTGCCGGTGTGGTTGATGGGTGTGCTTGCTTGCCGGGCCGTCGAATGGTGGCCACTGACGCCTGGTCGGGCCCAGGCGCACGTCATCCTGAGCACGATGGGGCTGGTGGCGGTGGCGGGTTGTGACATGGCTGGCCTGCTGTTCCGCTTCCATCGGGATGACTTGCCTCACGCGTTCTCACCGATCGACTATGCCCTGGGCTTGGCGGTCGCGGTGAACATCCATGCGGTGGCTCACTTGCGTTGGCCGGCTGCGCTGCCGGCGCTCCCGGACGTGGCGGCAGACTGGATCAAAAGAGTGGCGGGCTGGTCGTTCGTGCTCTACCTGTTCCACATGCCTTTGCTGAAGCTGACCCGAGCATTGCTGCCCGAACAGACGCCACCGTGGCTGCGAGCGTGTTGCATGGTGCTGGTGGTCATGGGGGTGGTGATCCCCACCGTGGCGCTCACCGAACGGCACAAGCGCGCCCTCCATCGCGTCATCGACCGCTGGTGGGGGCACTGGGCGCAGCGCACAGGCGCTGACAGCCGTTAGAGTGTGCGCCAAGGAGACCTCATCGGAGGGCGGCGCGGGAGGGTGCCGCCCCCGGTGAACCAACATGAACACCCCAGCTCACCCTGAACAGCAGGCCCCGCAGAGGGCCGCTCAAGCCGGTGCCCGCCCTGTGCGCGTGGCCGTCATCACCCCTTTTCACCGCGAGCCGCCCGCATGGCTTGAAGCCGCGCAACGCAGCGTGGCGGCGCAGACGCACCCGTGCACCCACATCTTGGTGGGCGATGCCGCGACGGTGAGCCCGCCCTTGCCGGCCTTGGTGCTGCCCCTGCCACAGGGCGTGGGCGACTGGGGCGACACGCCTCGGGCCATCGGCAGCATGTACGCGGCCGGGCTGGGCTTTGACGCCATCGCCTTTTTGGATGCGGACAACACCTTCGATGCCGACCACATCGCCAACCTGTTGGCCTTGCAGCAGCAGACGCAGGCGGTGGTGTTGAGCGCCCGGCGGCGCTTCGTGAGCCTCGATGGCCAGCCCATGGCCGAGTGCCTGAGCTCGGATGGCGAGCAGTTTTGCGACACCAACTGCCTGATGGTGATGCGCCCGGCCTTCGGCGCGATGGCGCAATGGGCCGTGATGCCGCCGGCCTTCCATGCCATCGACGACCGGGTGATGTGGCACACGCTGAAAGCCGGGGGCCACCCCCGCGCCCACAGCCCGAGGGTGACGGTGTCGTACCGCGCTTCGGCGGCGGGCATCTACCGCGACCTGTCGTGGCCCTTGCCCGAAGGCGTGCGCGACGACGCCGACCAGCGCGTGGCCCTGGCCGTGCAGGCCTGGGCCGATGCGGGCTTGCCGCCGGTCAATGTGAGCTGGTCTTACCGCCGGCTGGGCCCCCCGCCTGGCGCCTCGGCACCGCAGCCCACCGCAGCACCGCAGCCTGCGCCCACGTTCAGCGCGGCCATTTACTACCACCCCGAGGCCTACACCACCAGCGGCCCCAGGCTGATGGGCCGCAACGCGGCGGGCGAGGCCTTTTTGCGTGCCTGGCTCACCCACGGGCGCGCCCCGGCGTTTTGGGCCCAGGTGGAGGGCAAGGCCCATGCCCAGCACTTCGCCCAGGCGGTGGCGGCAGCTGGCCGGCGCGAGCCGGTGCACTGCTTCGACCGCCAGCGCTTTGACCGCCTGGCCGAACCGGGCCTGATGTACCTGCCAGGCCCTGGCCTGGGCGAGGCCGCCTGGCAGCGCGCGCCACTGGGCCATGCGGCCTGGAGCCTGTGCGGCATCACCCACACCACGTCGAGCACGCGGGCCATGGACGCCATCGCCGAGCTGGCCACAGCCCCCGTGCAGCCCTGGGACGCGCTCATCTGCACCAGCACCGCAGTGCGTGACAACGTGCAGCGCATCCTGAGCGCGCAGACCGAGCACCTGGCCCAGCGCCTGGGCGCACAGCGCATGGTCTGGCCGCAGCTGCCGGTGATCCCCTTGGGTGTGCACACCAGCGACTTCGCCTTCACGCCGGCCCAGCGCGCCGCTTCGCGCCAGGCCTTGGGCCTGCGCGAACACGATGTGGCCGTGCTCTTTGTGGGGCGGCTGTCTTTCCACGCCAAGGCCCACCCGCTGGCCATGTACCAGGCGCTGCAAGCGGCCCGCACGCAGCTCCTGGCGGCCGGGGGCTGGCAGGGCGAGGTGGTGCTCATCGAATGCGGCTGGCATGCCAACGAGTCGATCGCCCAGTCGTACCGCCAGGCGGCCCAGCTGGCTTGCCCCGATGTGCCGGTGCGGGTGCTCGATGGCCGCGTGGCCGAGGCGCGCGGCCAGGCCTGGTCGGCGGCGGACGTGTTTTGCTCGCTGTCGGACAACATCCAGGAGACCTTTGGCATCACGCCCATCGAGGCGATGGCGGCGGGCCTGCCCGTGGTCGTCACCGATTGGGACGGCTACCGCGACACCGTGCGCCACGAGGTCGACGGGCTGCGCGTGCCCACGCTGATGCCCTCAGCGGGCCAGGGCCAAGACCTGGCGCTGCGCCACGCCCTAGACCTCGACAACTACGACCTGTACTGCGGCCTGACCTGCGCCATGGTGGCGGTGGACATCGAGGCCACCACGGCGGCCTTCGTGCGCCTGCTGGGAGATGCCGGCTTGCGCCAGCGCATGGGCGAGGCCGGCCGCCAGCGGGCCCGCGAGGTGTACGACTGGCGCGTGATCATGGGCCGCTACGAAGACCTGTGGGCCCAGCAAGGCACCCTGCGCCAGCAGGCCGTGCGCGACCGCCGTGTGCCGCAGCTGGCCCACCCCTGGCCGGCGCGGCTCGACCCCTGGCACGGTTTTGGTGCCTACCCCACGCGCCAGCTTGCGCCCGACACGCCGCTGGCGCTGGCCCACGACTGGCCCGATGCCACCCAGGCCTGGGCGCGCCTGCAGGCCTTGCAGGCGCTGGACATGGTGGGCTATGCCCGCGCCGTGATGCCGGCCGCTGGCGAATGGCAGGCCGTGCTGCAGCGGGCGGCCCAGGCCCCAGAGGGCGACTTCGTGCCCGCCGCCGCCCTGGTGCAGGACCTGCCGCCACCGCGCCGAGCGTTGGTGTTCCGCGCCCTGAGCACCTTGCTCAAGTGGGGCGTCTTGCGCACCGACGCCCGCCAGGTTCTCGCAGATTGACCGATCTGCCACAGGCTCTGGCCCTGGGGAGGGCCTGGATTTGCTGCACTGCGGCGAAACCTTGGGCACGCAGCCCCGGGATCGGCTAAATTCAAGGCCTCACCGTGCACAACGACACGGTGGGTGCGCGGCCGACGCACACGGCCACCCACGGAGGAACCATGGACAGCATGCAGTTGATCCAGGCCATACAGACGTTGAACGCCGAGGACGCCTTCCGTCCCCGGCTGGATGCGCAGCAATGGCGCACCTTCTGCCAGTACCTGACGCCGCACGAGTTGCGCGCCGGCGACCTGTTGGTCAAGCAGGGCGATCACGACCGCACGGTGTACTTCCTGGGGCAGGGCTCGCTGCAGGTGTTCGTCACGGGCGGCGCGCCCGGGTCGTCGCGCATTGGCATTTTGCGGCCAGGTGCGATGTGTGGCGAGCCGGGGCTGTTTGCCGATGGCCCGCGCATGGCCAACGTCGAGGCGATGACGCCGTGCTCGGTGTTCGCCTTGCGCTTGCCGCGGTTCGAAGAATTGAGCGCCCGGGTGCCGGGCGTCGCCTTGGAGGTGCTGCGCGCGGCCGGGGCGGTGATGGGGCAACGCATGCGCGCCAACCTGACCAAGCAGATCCCATCGGCTTGAGCGGCACCCGCTGGCGCCTCGCGCAGCACAACGAAGCAGGAGTAACCGAGGCATGAGCAGTCAACTGGGCGTGCGGCGCCCCACGGTCTTGGTGGCCGACGACTCGCCGCAAAACATCGAGCTGTTGTCCCGCGTGCTGGGCGACGATTACCGCGTGCGCGTGGCCACGTCGGGTGAGAAGGCGCTGCAGCTGGTCTACTCTGACGAGCCGCCTGACCTGATCTTGCTGGACATCATGATGCCCGACCTCTCGGGCCACGAGGTGTGCCGCCGCATCAAGGCCAACCCCGATCGCCGCCGCATCCCCGTGATCTTCGTGACCGCGATGAGCACCGTCGAAGACGAGCGCCTGGGCCTGATGCTGGGCGCGGTGGACTACATCACCAAGCCCATCAGCCCGCCACTGGTGCTGGCACGCGTGCGCACCCACCTGGCGCTGTACGACCAGTCGCGCGAGCTCGAGCGCATGGTGGCGCAGCGCACCTCGGAGCTGGTGGCCACGCGCCAGCAGATCATCCGCCGCCTGGGCCGCGCCGCCGAGTTCAAGGACAACGAGACCGGCAACCACGTGGTGCGCATGAGCCACATCGCCCGCCTCATTGGCCAGCAGGCCGGCTTGGGGCCCGAGAGCGTGCAGCTGCTGTTCCAGACGGCGGCCATGCACGATGTGGGCAAGATCGGCGTGCCCGACCGCATCCTGCTCAAGCCCGGTCCGCTCGACGAGGCCGAGTGGCAGCTGGTGCGCCAGCACGCGCAGATTGGTGCTGACATCATCGGCCGCCACGACAACGAGCTGTTGGCGGCGGCGCGCACCATCGCGCTGTCGCACCACGAGCGCTGGGACGGCACGGGCTACCCACAGGGCCTCAAGGGCGATCAGATCCCGCTGTTTGCGCGCATCGTGGCCATTGCCGATGTGTTTGACACGCTGATGAGCGACCGGCCCTACAAAAAGGCCATGAGCTCACCCGTGGCCCTGGCCGAGATGGCGCAGGGGCGGGGCACGCATTTCGATCCGCACCTGCTGGATGGCTTCTTCCAGCAGCAGTTTGAGATCTTGCGCATCATGGACCTGTATGCCGACGCCCGGGGCACCGTGCCCGAGATGGCACCTTGATGTCACCCTGAGGGTTCACTGCCGCAGCTGCTGCAGGATGCTGGAGGCGTTGTCGAAGTCGTAGCGGTCGAGCGAGCGGCGCAGCTGCACCAGCAGTGGGTGGTTGGCTTCATCGCCCAGGCGCTGCATCAGGCTCTGGCATGCGTCGCGGGCGCGGGCGTCGTGGTCTTGCACCAGCATCAGCAATTCGGCGAGCTGGTTTTGCCAGCCCGGGGTGTCGGCTGGCAACTTGGGCGAGACGGTGGGCGCCGCCGTGGGGGTGCTGAGCTGCTGGATGTCGGCCAGCACGTCGTTGAGCGCCGCGATCGTGAGCTCGAGTTGGGCCTGCACCTGGCGGCGCAGGGTGCTCGGGTCGTCGACGGGGGCGTCGTGGAGGTCGGCTTCGAGCACCGAGGCCTGCTCGTGCAGCCGGGTGGCGCCGATGTTGCCGGCCAGACCCTTGAGCGTGTGGGCCACGCGGATCACGCTGTCGCGGTCTTCGGCCGTGTCGAGCTGCTGCACGAAATCCGATTGGGTGCGGGCAAAGCCCTTGAGCAGGCGCTGGTAGAGGTTGAGGTTGCCCATGCACCGCGCCAGGCCGTCTTCGGTGTCGAGGCTGGGCATGGGCGGGCCCAGGGGCGAGGCGGGGGCCGCAGGCGAGGTGGCGCTGGGGACTTCGGAGGGAGGCATGGTGTCAGCGGGGTTGCGGCCCGGGCGCTGGCCGGGCACGATCCAACGGGCCATGATGGTGAACATCTGGCCCAGCTCCAGGGGTTTGGTGATGTGGTCGTTCATGCCGCAGCTCAGCACGCGGTCGCGGTCGCTGGCCAGCGCCGACGCGGTCATGGCGATGATGGGCAGCGTGGCCCACTCGGGGTTGGCGCGGATCTCGCGGGTGGCGGTGTAGCCGTCCATCACCGGCATCTGGCAGTCCATCAGCACGCCATCGAAGGGGCCTTCGGTGCGCAGCTTGTCCAGCGCTTCGGCGCCGTGGTTGGCCAGCACCACACGCAGGCCCGCGCGCTCCAGCAGGTCGCAAGCCAGCTCTTGGTTCATCGGCTGGTCTTCGACCAGCAACACGCGGGCGCCGGCGAGTTGGCGGTGGGCGTTCTCCAGCAGGCGGCCGGTGTGCAGCGGCGCGACCGGCGCCGGGGTGTGCTGGCCCAGCGCGACCGACAGCGAGTCCAGCAGCGTGGACGGCGTGACGGGCTTGTTGAGCACCCCCGACAACGCCAGCCCCTCGGCGGCCCGCAGGGCCTCGTCGCGGGCAAAGGCGGTGACCAGCAGCACGCAGGGGCGGTGTTCGGGTGGCATGGCCAGGGCGTGGCGGGCGAAGTCCAGCCCGTCCATGCCGGGCATCTTCCAGTCGGTGAGCAGCACGTCGTGGGGTTCGCCGCGCGAGAGCGCTTCCTTCATGCGCTGCAGGGCTTGAGGCCCGCTGGCGCAGGTTTCGACCTGCAGGCCCAGATGGTGGGCCATCTCGCTGAGCACCTCACGCGCCGAGGCGTTGTCGTCGACCAGCAGCACGCGCTTGCCCGCCAGCTCTTCGGCCAGCAGGGCGCGCTTGTGCGACGTGGGCTTGGCCTGCACGCCCATGGTCACGGTGAAGTGGAAGGTGCTGCCCGAGCCGGGCTGGCTCTCGACCCAGATGCGGCCCGCCATCAGCTCCACCAGTTGCTTGCTGATGGTCAGGCCCAGGCCGGTGCCGCCGTACTGGCGGGTGGTGGAGGTGTCGGCTTGGGTGAAGGGCTGGAACAGGCGTTCGAGCTGGCTGGGGTCCATGCCGATGCCAGTGTCGCGCACCCAGAAGTGCAGCGTGACCCTGTCGGCCGAGCAGGCCTGCACCTCGGCGCCGATGATGACCTCGCCACGCGGCGTGAACTTGATGGCGTTGTTGCCCAGGTTGATGAGCACCTGGCCCAGGCGCACGGGGTCACCCAGCAGCACGGGGGGCAGTTCGGTGGGGGCGCTGAAGAGCAGCTCCAGGCCTTTTTCTTCGGCGCGGATGCCCAGCACATCGGCCATCTGGGCGATCACGGTCTCCAGCTGGAACTCGGTGACTTCCAGCTCCAGCTTGCCCGATTCGATCTTGGAGACATCGAGCACGTCGTTGATGATCTGCAGCAGGTTGGCAGCGGCGCGGTGGGCCTTGTCGATGTAGTTGCGCGCCTTGTCGGTCAGCGGCTCCAGCAGCGCCAGGTGGGTCATGCCCATGATGGCGTTCATGGGGGTGCGGATCTCATGGCTCATGTTGGCCAGGAACTGGCTCTTGGCCTCGGTGGCGGCTTCGGCCGCGCGCTGGGCCAGGCGCAGGGCGTTTTCGGCCTGCTTGCGCACCGTGATGTCGGTGATGAGCGCACAAAACTGCGTGCGGCCGTTGTGGTCGAAGCAGATGGTCACCACCTCGGCATCGAAGGCCCCGCCCTGCAGGTTCTGGAAGCGCCATTCGAAGGTGCGCGTTTTGCGGTGCTGGTGCACATCGTCGAGCGCAACCTGGGCCTCGGTGTTCGCACCTTGCAGCGACAGCGGGCCGCGCATGAGGTGCTGGCCCAGCAACTGGTCTTCGTGCTCGGCGCCGAACATCTCGCGCGCACGCGGGTTGCATCGCACCACACCGTGCTCCAGCGTGTAGAACACGAAGGCCAACGGCGCGTGGCGGAAGACGGCCTGGGTGCGCGCCTCGACCTCCTTGCGCTCGGTGATGTCCATCCAGAAGCCGTTGTAGACCTCGGTGCCATCGGCACGCTCGTGGCGGTGGCTGTTGCAGGCTACCCAGACGGTGCGGCCGTCGCGTTGCACCGAGAACTCGCGCTGCTGGGTGGGGGGCAGCGGCGTGTGCTCGGGGTCTTCGCTGTCTTTGCGCGATTGCGACAGGCGCCAGGCGAGTTGGGGCTCGTCGAGCAGGGCATCGCGGTTGGTGCCCAGCATGGGGCCGGCGCCGTCGCTGAGGAAAGTGAACTGTCCGCTGCCGTGCGGCACGCGCTCGAAGCGGAAGACGCTCAAGGGCAGGGCGTGGGCCATGTCGGCCAGGTCTTGCTGCAGCCGCGTGAGGCTGCTGATGCGCAGCGAGCGCTGGTAGAACATCGCCAGGATGAACAGCCCCAGCGCCCACACCAGCGTGGCCTGCAGCATCCGCGAGGTGGTCAGGCTCAGGGTGCTGTCCAGCGGGGTGAGCACCCAGCCGTTGAGCCCGGCCACGGCCAGGGGCATGTAGATGGCCAGGTAGCTGCGCTGGTCGACATCGACCTGCCAGACCTCGCGGCCCAGCAGCAGTTGCCGCTCGCTGGGCCAGGGCAGGGTGGGGGCATCGCCGTTGGCCTGGTTTGGCGCGGCACCTTCGGGCAGCTGCTGCGGCCGCATCGGCAGGTGGATGCCCGTGGGCACGGCGGTGGCCTGCGGACCGTTCTCGGCACGGCCGCGACCGATGGCGAGCACGCGGCCCTGGGCATCGGTGATCAGCACGCGGCGCAGGGGGTCTTGCACCAGCGAGTGCATCATCGTGAGCGGGATCACCGAGGCCACCACGCCAGCGCGGGTGATGTCGTCGTCCTCGGGCATGAGCTGTTCGCCGATCACGAGGTGGGGCAGCTGGGCGGGTCCCAGGGTTTCGACGGTGATGGCCTGGCCTTGGGCCATGGTCTGGGTGAAGAAGGCCCGCTCGCTCAGGCGCTGCCCCAGCACGCTGCGGGTGCTGCTGATCTGGTTGTCGGCGATCACGCGCCCCTGGGCGTTCAGCAGCCACAGGCCCTCCAGGCGCGCCATGCGCGCGAGGTTTTGCAGCGTGCGGCTCTGTTCGCTGACGCGTTCGTCTTGGCGCAACGCGTCGCCGTGCGGGGCGCTGGCCAGCAACTCTGGCAGGCCGGGCAGCAAGGTGAGCGAGCGCGGCAGCAGGGCTGCGGCCTGCAGCGCCGTGTTGACGCCCGCCTTGAGCGAGACCAGGCGGCGGTCGGCGGCCGCGCGGATCACCTCTTTGGCAGCGGTCTCGTACTGACGCAATTGCCAGACGGCGCCGCTCCACAGCACGGCGGTCCAC
>JACCDW012108892.1_pt1 | contig 10593 bp, 12 predicted proteins | sample 7449781 | NCBI WGS metagenome assembly JACCDW01 (sample SAMN15323449, study PRJNA562643) | freshwater metagenome | isolation source: river surface water | place: USA:Blue River Watershed | collected 2017-08-18
GATCGCTCGCTGAGCGTTGAGACGATGTCGCTCATTGCAGAGATTCTCGAAGTACATCCTGCCGAACTTTTACATAAGCAGCCTCAGCCCATCTCCACCGATACGCCTCGGCATATTTACGATCTCTTAAAGATTCGTTCACTAGAAGTAACACCCGAGCGCGAATTACTTCTGCGATTTATTAATGAAGTTGCAGGCTATCGAGGAGATTGGCGCGGTGCTGTTATCTCAGTACGGCAGAGTGACGTTGCGAACCTGACACTTATCTTTGCTTTACTGCCCGAGAGTCAAGGTGAGACGAACTACTTTCGCCGATGGGTAGACCACCAAGGAATTAGGCTTGAAAAAAGTTAAAGTGAGAGGCTCTCTTTGATAGAGGCAATTCGTCCTAAAACGCCGTGGATATATCCGGCTGAATCTTCGGTGCTCAAATCTTTTGCCAATGTGAGCGCCTCATCGATAACGATCCCATCTTCGACTTCGACAACCCAGAGAATTTCGTAAATTCCCAACCTCAAGATATTTCTATCAACTGCAGGCAGGCGATCCATATCCCACCCTTGGGCATATGTTGAGATCAACTCATCGATCTTGCGCTTATGAGTGGCGATACCTTCGACAAGTGATTTGGTGTAATCGCGGATGGGCCTGGCATCAGGTCCTTCTTCAACAACATCACGAGAGGCCAGAAGTTCTAGGAGATCGCTCCCCCGAATATCTGACTCATAGAGCAGATCAAGTGTCTGCTTTCGCGCCTTACTTCGTGCCGACACTAGTTTGCGCGGCCCAAATATGATCCATCGCGAGTATCAACAAGAATCTTCTCATCTTGCTTAATGAAGAGAGGTACTTGTACCTCAATTCCGGTTTCGACGGTTGCCGGCTTTGTGCCACCGGATGAACGATCTCCTTGAAGACCTGGCTCTGTGTAGGTAACTACTAGCTCAACTGAGGCGGCAAGTTCGATGTAGAGGGGGTTACCTTCGTGGATTGCAACGATCGCTTCAGTATTCTCCAACATGTAATTAGCGGCTTCGCCAACTGTTGCCGCTGAAATAGTCATCTGATCGAAGTTCTCGTTATCCATAAAGACGAAATCATCGCCTTCCTTATAGAGAAAGTTCATCTCTCGCTTTTCAAGGATGGCAACATCAACTTTGACTCCGGCATTAAAAGTCTTATCTACAACTTTTCCGGTCATAACCTGCTTGAGCTTGGTGCGAACAAATGCCGGACCCTTACCTGGCTTCACATGTTGGAACTCAACAACTGTCCAGAGCTGCCCTTCGATATCTAGGGTCATGCCATTCTTTAGATCATTTGTTGTCGCCACAGTAGAACTCCAGTCATTGCGATGGCGCTATGCCATCTGCTTCAAGGGCTGCAGTTTACCCTATAGAGAATTAGGAAATGAGTGTCTTGAGCGCGATCAGAGCCAGCGAATATGAATTAGGGCCGAAGCCGCCAATTGTTCCGTTAGCAACGCCGGAGATAACCGAGGTATGTCGGAACTCTTCACGTGAAAGAGGGTTTGAAAGATGTACTTCAATGAGCGGTGCTTTAACGAGTTCTGCAGCATCACGGATGGCATATGAGTAATGTGTAAAGGCTGCCGGATTGATAACTACGGGGATATTTCCATCTGCAGCTTCATGGAGCCAGGAAATGATTGTCGCCTCGTCATCGCTCTGTCGGACATCTGCCTCAAAGCCATTGCTCTCGGCAGCGCTCTTAATGTGAGCGACAAGTTGTGGATATGACATATCTCCATAGATAGAAGAATCGCGGATATCTAGGCGAGAGAGATTGGGCCCATTGAGTACGAGAACCTTCATAGAGATACCTTTCCATATGCTTCATACAACGCGCTATCAGCGACACCCTCTAGGCGATCGCATTTACCTGGCTCGGTTATTGTCACGAAGCGAAGTGTATTTCCTCGTGCTTTCTTATCCATGGACATCAAAGCCTTGAGTTCCAACCAATCCCCTTGAGAGTAGGTCACGGGTAGATCCAGAGAAGAGAGAATTGAGAAGTGGAGATCGTGAACTTCTTGGCTGATCAACCCTTGAGATAATTGAAGATGGGCCATAAATGCCATGCCGATCGATACGCACTCGCCGTGGCGCAGCGAATACTTTGCATGCTTTTCAACTGCGTGGCCAAAGGTGTGCCCATAGTTCAAGGTTTCACGCAAGAAACTCTCGGTGAAATCTGCGCCAACAACATCTGCCTTGACCTGAATAGATCGCTTGACAAGCTCTGATACTAAACCTTGATCTGCGCGAAGATTGGCAATCGTACATCCGGCCATAAGTGAAAGAATCTCTGGATCTTTAATAAATCCACACTTAACGACTTCTGCAAGCCCTGCAGCAAAATCCCTATCGCTCAAGGAATCAAACCACGAGATATCCACGATGACGTTCAGAGGCGAATGAAATGATCCGATGAGGTTCTTGCCATAATCTAAATTGGCACCAGTCTTGCCCCCGACTGCGGCATCAACTGCGCCTGCAACTGAGGTTGGAACTGCAATCCACTCGATTCCTCGAAGGTAAGTGGCTGCGGCGAAACCTGCGATATCGGTAACTGCTCCCCCACCAATACCAACAATGAGATCGCTGCGAGTAAAGCCAGCGGCAGCAAGCCAATTCCATAACTGCATCAAGACAGCTGGGCTCTTACCTTCTTCTCCATCTGGAATGACGCAGTAGGTGAATTCGCAATCACCAGCTTCAAGATTACCAATACGCTCTTTCATGAATTGAGTGGTCACAACCGCAGTACGAACTCTGCCATGCGTTAGTTCGCGTAATGATGCACGCCAATCATCGGGGAAGAGAACGTCATAAGTGCGCTCGGCGCTCACGGTGATCTTCTCACTCATCACTGAGCTCCCTTCTTTGCCGCAAGGAGCGTCACGATCTCTTGCGCAACTTGAGACGGGGTCGAAGAATCGGTTGAGACAGTGATTGTTGCCAACTTTTCATAGATCGGCCGGCGGATATTCATAAGTTCCTGCCATTTGGCTCGCGGATTGCCAACAAGCAGTGGACGATCTCTATTGAAACCGATGCGTGGAGCTGCGCTAGAGAGCGAGACATCGAGAAAGATAACCGGGTGGCCCGAATTGGTGAGGATTTCGGCAGTGAGTGGATCCATGATCGAGCCCCCACCGAGTGATAGCACACCATTAAAGTTTTGAATCTCGGAGGTAACGATCTCCTTCTCTTTCTCACGAAAGAAGGCCTCTCCCTTATCAAGAAAAATCTCCGAGACGCTCACGCCAACACTTTCCTCAATGAGATGGTCTGTGTCGTGAAAGTCGAGATCCAATTTCTGGGCAAGTGATTTACCGACTGAAGATTTACCGGCTCCAGGTGGTCCAATCAAAATTGCGGCAGGCACGATTACTTGAAACGAAGATGAGCCATATATGACTCAAAATTTCGCTTCGTCTCCTGAACGCTATCGCCACCAAACTTCTCTAGGACTGCCTCTGCTAGAACCAGGGCCGCCATCGCTTCACCGACAATTCCAGCAGCAGGTACTGCGCAGACATCTGATCTCTGATTGATTGCCTTTGCCGCTTCACCGGTGGCAACATCGATCGTATCTAGAGCCTTTGGAACTGTGGAGATTGGCTTCATTGCAATACTTACGCGAAGGATCTCGCCATTAGACATTCCACCTTCTGTGCCGCCAGCTCGATCACTGCGACGGACGATCAGGCCTTGTGCATTCTTCTCGATTTCATCGTGAGCAGATGATCCACGTCGTGTTGTAGTCGTAAATCCATCGCCGATCTCAACGCCTTTAATCGCTTGAATACCCATCATCGCCGATGCAAGGCGAGCATCAAGGCGACGATCCCAGTGCACATGAGAACCTAAGCCTGGAGGGAGATTGTAGGCAAGGATCTCGCATACTCCTCCGAGAGTATCTCCATCAGAGTGTGCGCTATCAATCTCTTTCATCATCGCAGCGCTCGTTGCCTGATCTGCGCAACGAACCGGATCAGCATCAATACGCTCCATGTCGGTCACTGCAGGAAGAACCGCAGACTCAGGAACGCGAACCGTTCCAATCGAGATCACATGGCTAAGAATCTTTATGCCTACACTCTGCTCGAGAAAGGCGCGAGCAACGGCACCGAGGGCAACGCGAGCAGCTGTTTCGCGGGCGCTGGCTCGCTCCAAAATCGGACGTGCATCATCAAAATCATATTTCTGCATACCAACAAGATCTGCATGTCCAGGACGTGGACGCGTCAGAGGTGCATTGCGCGCAAGATGAGAGATCTCTTCAGGATCAACAGGATCTGCGCTCATCACCTTCTCCCACTTCGGCCATTCAGAGTTTCCAACCTGAATGCTGATTGGACCTCCCTGAGTAATTCCCAAGCGAAGGCCACCGAGGATAGAGATCTTGTCAGCTTCAAAATTCTGTCGCGCTCCGCGACCAAATCCAAGGCGACGTCGCGCTAAGTGGTAATCGATATAGGTGGAGTCGACCTGAACATGTGCAGGGATGCCCTCGATAATTGCAGAGAGAGCTTGTCCATGTGATTCACCTGCTGTTAGCCAACGCATGTGCATATTCTGGCAGAAGAAGGCTAGAGATGAGACCTTATTTAAGGTAGTGCAACGAGATAAATGCCAATACCAGCGATGGCGCTAGTGGAAGAGGCTGCGAGAAAGAGCGAAAAATCAGGGCTTGTGTGAGTAGGTGTATCAAGGCGATCATTGCAAAGAGTGTCGTGAAGAGGTAGTAAGAGTCGAGGGTCGCTGGGATAAGAAGAAGAGACATGATCACTAGCAATTTCACGTCGCCCATTCCAAGATTGAGAAACCGCCAGAAGCAAATGCCAACGATAAGGAGAAAGAAAGCAGCAAGAAATTGATCGACCCAGATGAAACCACTTCGCACCGGATAGATCACAGAGAGAAGCATCAGTAATGCCAATGCGCGGTTGGGGATACGATGAGATCGTAAATCGACTATTGCGATCCACCCCAAAGTCACACCTACGGCTAATTGCATGGGGCGAAGTTACTTTGCTATTACAAAGGCGAATCTGAAAAGTGATTAGGTGTGGTTAACTTTTATCTAAAAGAGGGCGAAGATAATGAGCAAGCGATTGTTTATCTAGCTCCTTGCCAAGGACGAGCTGCAGCTGATCTAGACCTTGCCACAAGAGCAACTCTTTTCCATTAATCACCTGTCCGCCTTGGTCGCTCCAACGTGAGGCTAGAACTGTCGGCCACGGTTTATAGATCACATCAAAAAGTAGAGCGTCAATGGTGGTTGGTAGATAGTCGGCAAGTAGATCTGCCGCCCCTGCCGGTGTTGTATTAATAATGCAATCGAAACCAGTCACGCTCTGGTCGTTACTCCAGGAAATGTATTCAAAGTCAGAGTCCCGCACACAGGCAGAGAGCGCCTCACGTCTTGTCGAGGTGCGACCCATGACAGTGATCGATTGGCAGAAACCATCGAGTGCACCCGCAACAGCTCGAGAGGTTCCACCGGCACCAAGAATGAGAGCCTTTGAGAAAGATGTGTAGCCAGCCGAATGAAGAGCTGCAATAAATCCGGATCCATCAGTCGATGCGCCAAACCAGGTACCGTCAACTTTATACAAGGTATTTGCTGAGCCGATACGAGTACTCAATTCGTCGAAAGAGACAGGAAGAGAGAATGCTTCCTCCTTGAGTGGCATCGTGAGTGAGAGGTAATCGAAAGAGTTCTTCTTATCTTCAAAGAATGAGTTGAGCGTTCGGCTTGGAACATCAATTGCCTGATACTCCCCCTCAAGATCTAATTCTCTGAAAGCGCTATTGTGAAGAAGCGGAGAAAGTGAGTGTGAGATGGGAGAGCCTAAGACCGCGCCTCTGATCATCTATCTGCCTCGAACTTTCCAGCCCTCAAATTCGCCCTGTAGAGAACTTTCCATTCGTTGAAGGTATCAAAGGAAGAGGTAAATCGAGTATCGCCTGGGGCTACGGTAATGAAATAGAGCCAATCACCGGCATCTGGAGATGTCACAGAGTTAAGCGCATTACGACCAGGATTTCCGATCGGTGCAGGTGGTAAGCCGTAGTTCTGATAGGTGTTGTAGGGAGATTTAATCTTGGTGGATTTCGAACTTAAGAATATCTCGCCACGACTTCCCAGAACGTAATGGACCGTTGAATCCATTTGCAGCGGCATACCGATCTTGAGTCGATTGAAGATCACACGTGAAATCTTTCCGAAGTCTTGATCTTCACCTTCTGCCTGCACTATTGAGGCGATGATAAGCAGTTCGGCGGCGTCGTACTTTCCCTTTCCGGGCAAGAAACCAGCCGATTCAATCTCGGAGTATGCGCGAGTTGTCATCACATTGAGAGCATCTGCGATCTTGGTTCCGTTGGCAAAACTATATTGCGCCGGGAAAAGTAGCCCCTCGATAGTTGTAAAAGGTTTTCGAATCGTTAGATTCTTAAATGCCAAATCAACTTCTTGCACAGAGTAACCCGCTGCAACAAAGAGTCGCTTGACTTCAGATGCTCGCATGCCTTCGATGATAGGGATCAGGCCTGCAATTCGATCTTTATCAAGGAGCTGATCTAGGGCATCGGTTGCACAGATTTCTCGATCAATCAGGTGTGTTCCTGGTGCAATTGATTGCGAACGCGAGTCAGAAACTGCGACTCTAAAGAATGCTTGTGAAGATTTCACAACGCCCTTGTCAAAGAGTTCTTGAGCGATCTGACTGCCCGTCTCTCCCGATGAGATATCAATGGCTACGCGTTTGCCACCGCTGCTCGTACATTCAAAATCTGGCGCCTCTTTGGGTCCGCTATTTACAACAGAGATAAGGAAGATGATGAGAACACTGGCGATTAAGGCTGCAATTACGCGCAGCAACGGTCTTCTAGCCACGATCACGTAAGAGTCCTTGTTCTAGAATGAGTACCGCTGCTTGTGAATCGATCAGCCCACGTTGATCACGTGCCTTTACCCCTGCTTGTGAGAGCCATGCCGAAGCAGTTGAAGTTGTGAGCCTTTCATCGACTAACTCAACTGGTCGCGCTGAGATTTGCCCAACCATCTGAGCAAACTTCTCTGCCTTCTCGCTGGAAAGTGATTCCTCGCCCGAGAGATGGAGTGGATAGCCAACATAAATTTTTGAAGGCTCATACTCGTTGAAGAGATCAGCCAACTTCTGCTTCAACGCTGGATCTTTGGTGAGGAGAAATGAGAGAGGTGTAGCCAGAATTCCATCTGGATCACAGACTGCAACCCCAATACGGGTATCTCCAAAGTCAAAGGCGAGTCGACGACCCAGCCGCGACATTATTTGCCTGCGATCGCTAGTTCGATCGCATCAAGGGCTGCAGATATCTTGCTGCGATCGCTACCGCCACCCTGTGCGAAATCATCTTTACCGCCGCCACCGCCGCCAAGGATGGAGCTACCGAGTTTAACGAGAGCACCGGCCTTTGCCCCACTATCGCGAGCGGCTTCACTTGCTGCAACTACAAGAACGACCTTATCCTCAACAACGCTAGTAAGTGCTACAACTGAATTGCTATTTCGAGCGCGAAGATCGAGAGCAATCTGACGAAGATTATCGGCAGCAATTCCATCTGCAAGAGATCCCATGACAACTGTTGTCCCCGCGATGACCTTTGCCTGCGCAAGGAGAGATCCTGCGCTCTCTAGCGCTGCAGCGGTACGTAGCGTTGAGAGTTCCTTTTCAATATCTCGCATCTTTGATACTAGATCATTGATTCGCGCTGGTAGTTCCTCAACGCGAGCACCCTTAATAATTGAAGTCAGTGAGTTGAGAATAATATGTTCGCGGGCTAAGAATCGATAGGCATCTGCGCCGACGAGTGCTTCAACGCGACGAACACCTGCTCCAATGGATGCTTCAGAGAGGAGCTTTACAACACCGAGTTGGCCAGAGCGATGAACGTGAGTGCCTCCGCAGAGCTCACGAGCCCAATCGCCCACGCTCACAACGCGAACACGATCGCCATACTTCTCGCCAAAGAGCGCCATTGCGCCGAGCCTCTTCGCATCATCTTGTGACATCACTTCAGCGCTTACTTCTAGATCATCAAGAAGTAAGGTGTTGACGCGAGACTCAACTTCATCAAGGACGCCTTCAGAGAGCGCTCCTGTTGCTGGGAAATCAAAGCGGAAGCGACCAGGCGAGTTCTCAGATCCGGCCTGAGTCGCAGTCTCTCCAAGAATCTCTCTAAATGCTTTATGAACCATATGTGTTGCAGTATGGGCACGAGAGATTGCATTACGACGCTCATTGTCGATCGCTGCCAGAGCTTGATTGCCAACCTCGACGGAACCTGTTGCAACTCGTCCGCGGTGAATGGAGAGACCCGGAACCGGGCTCTGCACATCGTCAATTTCAATGACGGCGCCGTTGGATAACGTGATTGTTCCGCCATCTGCGAGTTGGCCGCCGCCTTCTGCATAGAAAGGTGTGCGATCGAGAATTATCTCGACTTCATCTCCTGCCTCAGCGCTCTTCTTACTTACCCCATCTACAACAATTGCATTAATGAGCGACTCAGAGCTGGTGTGGGTATAGCCAATAAACTCAGTGGCTCCCGATGCATCTGCAATCTTCTTATATTCAGAGAGATCTGTGTGACCGCTCTTCTTTGCGCGAGCATCAGCCTTAGCGCGATCGCGTTGCTCTTTCATCAATCGTGTAAAGCCTGCTTCATCCACCTCTAGGCCAACTTCACGCGCCATCTCAAGAGTGAGATCAAATGGGAATCCGTATGTATCGTGGAGTTTGAAGACATCATCGCCACTCATCTGAGTTGACTTCGTCGCCTTAACTGCGCTGGCGGCCATATCAAAGATACTTGTACCGCTCTTAAGCGTTTGCAGGAAGCTCTCTTCCTCGGATGTGCTCACCGCAAGGATGCGCGCTGAATCTGTAACCAGCTCAGGATATTGAGGCCCCATCGCACCGATTGCAGCCTGTGTCAGTGAAGCCATGCTTGGATCATTTGTTCCCAGTAGGCGCATATTGCGAATTGTTCTGCGCATCATGCGGCGCAAGACATACCCACGGCCTTCATTGCCTGGAGTTATTCCATCACCGATAAGCATTGCCGCAGTTCTGGCGTGATCTGCAACGACTCTAAGCGAAACATCAGACTTCTCACTCTTGCCGTACTTGACGCCAGATAACTCACTAGCGCGAGAAAGAATCTGCATCGTTGTATCAATTTCATAGATATTCTCAACGCCCTGTAACAAGGCGGCCATGCGCTCAAGACCTAAACCGGTATCAATACTCTTTGCAGGGAGTTCGCCAAGAATTGGATAGCCATCTTTTCCACCACCGGCTCCACGTTCGTTCTGCATAAAGACGAGGTTCCAGACCTCGAGGTAACGATTCTCATCTGCGATAGGGCCGCCATCGATACCGTATGCAGGGCCGCGATCGTAATAAATCTCAGAGCAAGGGCCACATGGACCAGGTACGCCCATAGACCAGAAGTTATCTGCCATGTCGCGACGCTGAATTCGTTCTTTCGGAACGCCCATCTTCTTATGCCAGATATCTGCAGCCTCGTCATCATCGAGATAGACGGTGACCCATAGTCGTTCTTCTGGGAATCCATATCCACCTTCTGAAACAGGTTTTGTCAGCAACTCCCACGCAAGTGCGATTGCACCCTCTTTAAAGTAATCACCGAAGGAGAAGTTTCCGCACATCTGAAAGAAAGAGGCATGGCGAGTGGTCTTTCCCACCTCATCGATATCAAGTGTGCGAACACATTTCTGCACCGATGTTGCACGCTTGTACGGAGGAGTTACTTCGCCGAGAAAGAATGGCTTAAAGGGAACCATTCCGGCATTGACCAAGAGAAGATTTGGATCATCTGCAATAAGGGATGCCGATGGAACAACGGTGTGCTCTAACCCTTGAGAGTTACCTGATTCAAAAAAGCGCAGCCAACGTGCGCGGATCTCTGCCGATTCCACGGATTAAATTCACTCAGCCTTCTTCTTCTTTGAGCGCGCCTTACCTGCTTGGGCTGCGGTAATCAAAGCACCAGCAACTTTGACTGCAGGGCCACCTTTATCTATCAAATCAGTGGCAGTCTCGGTAACTTTCGTTGTTACCTCTTCTACATTCTTGGTGATCTTTGCGAAGGATTCAAGCGGACTATTGATCAGCTCTAGCGTGCGAGTCGATTCAATAATGAGAGGGGCAGTATCTTCGGTGAGAACTTTCAGCGAGACTCTGGCTTCATCGATGAAGCGTCCAACGCGAATTACTGTGTAGGCAAGGGCGATAGCGATAGCCAATAGAGAGAGAGCAGCAATGATTGTTGCAATTCCACCTGGACCCATGGTTAATACCTTTCGCTACTCATCACAGAAGAGTGAATATCTGTAAGCCTACCCGATCGCCCTATGAGGCGGGTGTTTCTGGCTTGAAATCCATTCCACTCTCTTTACGTTGGGCAGCAGTAATTGGAGTGGGAGCGCCCGTAAGCGGATCGCCACCACTTGCAGTCTTTGGGAAGGCAATAACTTCGCGGATTGATTCAC
>JACCDW010224837.1_pt1 | contig 10592 bp, 12 predicted proteins | sample 7449781 | NCBI WGS metagenome assembly JACCDW01 (sample SAMN15323449, study PRJNA562643) | freshwater metagenome | isolation source: river surface water | place: USA:Blue River Watershed | collected 2017-08-18
CCTCCCGCAACCCCTCGGATGGTCAAGGAGAAGGTTTGCGGACCTGCCCCGGTGGGCCGGGGAGAGGAAAGAGTCCTTTCTGGCTGCCTGGGTAGGGATCGAACCTACGACCAAGTGATTAACAGTCCCTTGTTTCATTACAAAACCCCAATGAAGTTGTAGCGTGGACAGGTCTTGGACAGGTTTCGCGAATTGACGGACAGGAAAGGCAGGGGCTGACTCCCCTTCCCACGCCATGAGTCCGCATCCTTCAATCCGCCCGACGAAGAAGAACCTCGTCCCCATCAAACAGAAAGGGAAGCAGCTGCTGGCCTTGCGACCCGATCGGAAATGGGCAGTCTATTTCTACGAGCAGAAGGACGGTCGTCCTGTCCTCTGTCGCAAGTTCTTCCGCGAGCAGGCGACGGCGGAGGAGTTCTGCATGATTAAGCGCGCGGAGCAGAACAACCTGGGCGCGGCCAACGCCATAGGGTTAAGCGACGAGCTGAAGCGGGAGGCGCTGGCCTGCTGGCGGAAGCTTGAACCCCTGCGCCATCTGGGGGCGACTCTGACCAAGGCGGTGGACTACTACATCAAGGACGCAGGGTTGGCTGCCAAGTCCAAGACGGTCGCAGAGGCGGCGGCGGCCTGCGTCGAGGCCAAGCGCCGAAAGAACCTGTCCCTTGGCCACCTTAAGCGCATAAGGCAAACCCTGGAGCAGTTCTGCAAGACCTACGGCAAAGCGCCCATCTCGACCATGAAGGCGGCCACGGTGAAGTCCTGGCTGGAGGCCTACGCGGAGAAGCACGACCTGAACGAAGTCTCCTATAACGCGAAGAAGCGCTACCTGTCCTTGTTCTTCGGCTACTGCGTGGACAGCGATCTGCTGGAGGCGAACCCTGCCGACAAGGTGGAGACGCGGGAGGAGGACGGCCGTCGTAAGCGCGTCATGCGCCCAGGCGACCTGCGGAAGTGGCTGGCTGCTGCCTCCCCTGCGGTGCGGACGGCCATCTCCATTCAGGCCTTCTGCGGCTGTCGGACGGCGGAAGTCGCCCGCCTGCGCTGGGCGGACATTAATTGGAAAGACGCGAAGGTGGTTCTGGAGGCGGACATAGCGAAGATTCCCTCCAGGCGCTCGTCGCCTATCCCGCCCAACCTGTTCGCGTATCTCATGAAGGTTCGAAAGGAGGATGACTGCTACATCTGGGAGGCGGAGCAGGACGCGGAAACCGCCGCCCGCCATCAGTCCAAACCGCCGAAGGAGCGCGCTGCCATGCTGGATGAATGGCGGATTCACAACCTCGTCGTAGCCATGACGGAGGCGCGCGAGGCGGCCGCGCCGATCGAGTGGCAGAGGAACGCGCTGCGCGTGTCGGCCGCGTCCTATTGGTTCGACAAGACCAAGGACGGCGCAGCCACCGCGTCGGCCATGGGACACGACCCCGATACATTTGAGGACAACTACAAAGACATTATTCGAGACTCTGACATGACGCGGGAGTGGTTTGAAATAGACCCTGCCGACCCCATGAAGGCGGCCAAGGTGATCGCGTTCCGACCGAAGGTGAAGCGCCGCAAGGCTCAGTAGTTAAAAATCCATCCAATCAACCCCTCATCTGCCTTAACCTCTAATCGGTGCGTCTTGCAGACGGCCGTCTCATACCAACGGCGCTCATCTATTTCACAGGGCGCAGTCTTAGCGTTGAGCTTCTTAATAAGGACGTACTCCGCAGAATCTGGGCGAAGCCAATAGACCTTCCCCCTCATGTTCTCGCATCTGTAGCTCTGCTCAAACTCCACACGGACACCCTGGACGCTACGAAAAGGGAGACGGACAATACGGAAAACGAAAAAGCCTACAATTAGTAGAATGCAGAAGCCTTGGAAGCAGTCTCCAAAGCCCCACGAGGGCGAGCTTACCGATACTTGTTTATCGTCGGTCATGCAAGGGTCAGAGGCTCTAAAATGGCGAAGTGACCTGGACTGAAAATCAGTCTCCCATGCTAACAGGAAGCTGCATTAATTGCCCAAGGGCGTTAATGTAGATCGAAGCTTCGTTAAGTTCGGCACGAGTCACGGGGAGGGCGGTCGCAATCTTAGCGGAGGCCATTTTCGAATAACATTCCCTCATCTTTTCAGAATTAACGGCGCGTAACGCGGCGTTACTCTTAGAGCTGAGGCTTAGGCGGCGCGCTTTCCCGATGTAGGCCTGGAGCCTAGCGAGTTCCGCCGCCGCGACCGTGAACGCCGCCTTCTCTTCATCGGAGGCAATGTCGCCTTTGTTATAAATCGGGAAGGCTGCCTTCATGTATGCCGCGCAGACATTTTTCCTATGCGTATCAAACAGCGAAAGACTCTCAAATCTGAGGCTAGGAACCCTCGATTTCCTGAACCCTGATCCGACATCAGGCGCATCTTCACCTCCCTTTACGGGCGGGGCGGACACCTTTACGCCCGCTAAAAAAGTGGCTGCACGCGCCTTCGCCTCAGCCCATGATGCTTCAGACACGTGATCAGGGCGAGTGACAAACCGACTATCAACGCGGCGTAGGCTTGTCCAAATTACATGCCACTTCTCTGTCTCAATTACATGTTCGGGGTCGTTCTGGTCGCCATTCTTATTCGTGTATTCCCACATGCGCGTCGCGCACTCCGCGTCGCCCATGGACGCACCTCTGAAGAAATACCCCTTCCCTTTCTCGATATTCTGAAGGACAGGAAATCTTCCATCGCAATAATAGCGGCCAACTGCCGCCAATGCCTTACCGTCATTCAAGGCGGCCTTTGCTTCCAGCTCCCTGAAAACATTAAGGCGCTCGTCATTGGGATTAGCAATCGGCTGAAGCCCAGCAGGATCAGGTTCGGTAGGTTTATCCTGGGCGACGAGAACGCAGGAGAAAAGGAGGAGGGCGAGAGCGTGTTTCATGTGGCAAATGAGTTGGTGATGTTCTTTAGAACCAGCCTAAGAATCCTTCGCTGTAATGGGACAATTCGTGACGCAACATACGATGTGACTCCTTCTCGTGACACTTGTCGTAAATACTCGGCACATCTGACTCACCGTTGCATGGATTTGAGTAATCAACGCGCGCTTTCAGCTCAAGAATGCGACGCAGGTCATCAAGGTGGGTAATGTAATAAACATTCCCACGCAGTTGCTTGCATGGATATGAGTAGCCAAACGAAACGCGCTCCCCATTCATCTTGGCACATCCACTAAAGGCAAACAAAACGCAGCAAGCGAGGATCAGGGCGAGGACGTGTTTCATGTATGGACGTTTATTAGAAACCAATAGGCCAAGAGGCAAGGCGACGCTAAGGCTGCATTAAATGTGACCGTTTCCAGGGAGGGGTTGCTGCGCACTTTTTTGGCATAAGCTGTTTTTCGCAAATAGCTATTGTTGAGATGCTTCTGCAATCTGCATTCGAGGTAACAGGGGAAAACGGATGCCAACCGATGCAATAGTGATGGCAACACCTATCCCAGAACCAGAACACAACCAGCAAGGCGCTCGCCGCCTGCTTTCCCAAACCGAATTAGCCAAGGCGCTCCAAGTCTGCAAGCTGACCGTGAGCAGGTGGACGACGGCGCGAATCATCCCCTGCCACCGTGTCGGCCGAATCGTCCGCTATGACCTGGCGGCCGTCCTCGCCGCGATCGCGAAGGCGGAGAATAAGAAAGGGGGCAACAAGTGAAGCCCGACCAAATCCTGCCTGGGCAGACGGCCGTGAGCAGAACCCACCTGGCGAACCGCTGGGGCGTGAGTCCGCGAACAATCGACGCATGGCGCAAGCGTGGCAACCTGCCCGCCTTCGTCGTCAGCGGTCGTCTGATTCGCTTCGACCTGGCCGCCTGCGAGGAGTGGCTGGGCAAGTTCCGCCACGACGCGAAGTGGGAAACCGAAGGGAGCGCGTCATGAAAGAGCCAACCTTTGAGCAGCTGGAGGCGCGGCAGTTCTTTCTGTCGCCATGCAGGACGACCCTGCTGCGCGTCGTGGACTTGGCTATCCAGGCCTGGGGCAAGGACGAATGGCAGGCGCGCTGGGAGAACGCGTGCGCGGCGCTCCAGGCGATTGGCATGAAGTGGAACGACGAGGAGCTGGAGCAGGCCTTCACCGAACGGCAGAACGAAAGGAACGCGTCATGAGCGCCGACAAGTTCGAGCGCTTCCGTCGCTATGTCCGAAAGATGGACGCAGCCATCCAGGGGGCAGGCGGAAGGGGGCAGGCCTTCAAGGTTTGCTCCAAGGCCTACGCGTTCAAGCTGGGCGAGGACGAGGCCTGGGGCGAGCTGCTGGAATGGGACAAGACCTGCTCGCCGTCCTGGGCATCCACTAACGAGCTGAACGACCTGCGCGGCATCCTGGCATGGGTCTATCGCAACCCATCCAAGCCCTTCGGCTGCATGATTGGGGAACAAGGCGGCCGTCCCGCGCCACGACCGAAGCCCAAGCCCACAGCGCCGCCTGTGGAGATGCCCGCGCCTGTCGCGCTGCCGACCGAGGCAATCCCTCCGTCCCGCGCGATCATGGCCGCGTTCGAACAAGGCGAGCTTATCAGAGTCCATTCCCAGGTCGCGCAGCGTGGCGACTCTTGGATGCCCAAAGGTTTTGGTTCGTTTATGACGCGGGAGCAGGTCGTCGCCGTCCTCGACGCGGACGCAATCATGGGGAACAAGGACGCAGGAATCTACATGGGGCAGAACCCCATTCGCCCAGGCCTCGACGAACAGACGGCCGCAAAGGACGAAGGAGTGGCCGCATACAGGCACGCGCTCGTCGAGTTCGACGGAGTTCCCCTGGAGCAGCAGTTCGCCGTCATCCTGGCGACGCGGCTGCCTGTTTCCGCCGTCGTCTATTCTGGCGGCAAATCCCTTCATGCGTGGGTTCGCGTAGATGCTGCCGACCTGGAGACATACAGGCGACGCGTGGGCGTGATTCATTCCCTCCCCCTGCTCGCGGCTGCTGGCATGGACAAGGCGAACAAGAACCCCTCGCGCCTGACCCGCCTGCCTGGAGCGCGGCGCAAGGACAAGGTGCAGCGCGTCGTCGCGGTGAATGTCGGCGCGGCATCCTGGGAGGATTGGGGACGATCGCAGGAACAGGCGACCCCTTCGGAAGAACCGAAGGCGGAGGAGGAGGAGCGCGGACGGCCGTTCGAGGTTCTGGGCTACGACGAGGAGGCGGTCGTGTTCTACCTGACCGACCTGCGAATGGAGCGCCGCGTGAAGCTCGACGAGCTGGCGAAGGTGGACAAGCTGCGCGCGATCGCGAAGGAGTCCTTCTGGAAAGACAGGTTCGGCAGGGGCGACGAGCTGAAGTGGAGCGCGGTCGAGGCGGCCGAATGGCTGCGCGACGAGGCGGCCAGGGTTGGGCGAATCAGCGGGGGCAATCTCGCGGACAGGAAGCGCGGCCGTGGCATCTGGCACGACTCAGGCCACTTCGTCGCCAATCTTGGGAACAGGGTTGAGGTGGACGGACGACCTGCGGACGGCTCATGGCGAAGCCCAGAGGGATTCGTCTATGAGTCTGGCGACGCGCTGGAGATGGCGCAGGAGGCGGCCACGGACGAGGAGGCGCAGGCCTATGTCGAGCTACTCCAGGCGCAGTCTGGCCGCAAGGACGGCGGTCTGGCGCTGGCAGGCCTCGTCGCAAACGCGTTCATGCTGGGCTGCATCCATACGCGACCGAGCGCGTGGATCGACGGACAGCGCGGCGCAGGCAAGACCCAGCTTAAGGAGAGGTGCGTGCGCGGACTTGGGCGCTGGGTCGTGAAGGCGGAAAGCGCGACGGAGGCCTCCATTCGCCAGGAGCTGAAGGCGGACGCGCTCATGATCGTCTGCGACGAATCAGAAAGCGACGGCGACCTGGGCAAGCTGCGGACGACGGCGGTCGTGGAGCTTGTCAGAAAGTCCTTCGACGGCGACGGTGCGCGGACGAGCAGAGGCACGCCAGGGGGCAAAGGTGCGACCGTCTGGCGGACGCGAACCTGCGGATTCTTTTCCTCCATCAATGACGGTCTGAACCTCGACAGAGACACGCAGAGGTTCGTCCAGGTTCGTCTGCCCAGCAAGCGGGAGGAGGGATACTACAGGCGGACAGTCCTGCCGATCGAGGCGCGCTGCGTAGGTCGTCCCGCCTTTTCCGCAAGGTTGGCGCGTCGTGCTTATGACTATGCGCCTTTGCACCGACCGAACCAGGAGAAGCTCGCGGCCTGCCTTGTGGGACGGTTGAGCGAACCCAGGCTGGTGGACAAGTTCTCGTCGCTGCTGGCTGGCGCTGCCATGCTGACCCACGGCCGACAGCTGACAGACGAGGAGGCGCGCGCGATCGTCGAAGGGTTCGACCTGTCCGCGTTCAATCCTGGCGAGTCCGTCGAATCGTCCAGGCTGCTGGAGCGCCTGTTAAGTTCGCAGCTCGACGCGGGGGCGGGAGACAAGCCCACGGTGCGGGAGCTGCTGGGGCGTTCGGACGAGGTGGCGGTGCAGCTGCTGGGGCGCGCTGGACTGCTCATGCACAAGACCAAAGGCCTCTGCGTCGCCTACACGGAGGAGGGGCTTCTGAAGCTGCTGCCCGACAGTCCGTGGAACAAGGACTCCAAGCGCGTGAGGACTGCGCTGCTCGCGGCGGCAGGAAAGGAGAAGGCGGAGAAGGTTCGCTTCAGAGTTCCGAACGCGACCCTGAACGCGGTCGTGATTCCGCAGGAGGTTCTGACGGACTACGGACTCGACCCCTTCTGATCTATGCGCGCCGCCGTGTTCCAGGGTTGTTCCAGCGACTCTGGAACATGGCAAAGCGCTTGGGCGCTGGAGGTTGCGGAGGAAACCGCGCCGTGTTCCAAGCTCCAGCAACATAGACCCAGAGGGGGCGCGGACGGTCGTGGGTCGTGCGCTGCCCTCCTCTCCACCTATCTATTTCTATTTATCTGGAACAAGGCACAGGAAAGAGAAGGTTCGGCCAGCAAGGACGAGGGTGAAACCCTGTTCCAAAACCTCTGGAACATCTCTGGAACATGGCGGAACATTGGAACAACCATTGCGCCCCTTCTCCGCATTGTTTAGACAATCATTCTTCTACCATGACCCATAAAACACGAATCATCCTCACGGCAGCAGCAATCGCGCTCACGACTCTGACTCTTAATGCAAAGTGGTTTTCAACATGGGCAGAGGAAGCGAAGGACAGCAAACCTCGCGACCAAGACACCTATCGGGTCGTAAGTCCGAATGGCAGCATCAGGTCGGTAGCGTGTAGCGCTGACGGAAAGACACTCTATGTTGTTTGCGCAGAGGGTTGGATTAAAGGACCTGCTGGCAAAGGATACGGAACGAAGTTTGACAGCGCGCTATTCAAAAGCACCGACGGCGGTGAAACCTGGACTGTCCTCAAGGGCGACTGAAGGAGTCCCCTGGGCGACAGACCCCAGGGGGGGGAGGGGTTGAGTAGATCGCGCTGCGCGGCAGGTTTGCGACCCCATGAAGCTCGACCCAAAGCAGGACGGCCAGGAGCAGGTCGTCGTCGAATTGAACAGCGGCCGTAGATACTTCGTCCCGCGTGAAGCGGTCGAGCGCCTGTTCCTGCTATGCCCAGGACAGACGGCCGCGCTCGTCGCCCGCGTCTCGACTCTGCGCGAGCCATTAGACCCCTCTGGCTGCCCTTCAGAGGCGGCCTGCGGCGGGGGCGTGGGGGTTTGTATCGCAATAGCATAAAATCATGAAGTGACCCCATGCTTTTTCTTCGTGGGTGACGTGCCACGCCCCAAAAGGGGGCGCTTAAAAGATTCCTTTGAAACAAGACCCTTTCCCGCGACGACCCCTTGGACAGGTCTTGGACAGGTTTCGACCTACACTTGGCTACATTTGCTTACATTTAAGCACACTTGGCCGCCCCGCCTCGTCGTCGCGAATGTAGAACGAAAAGCAGTATAAACCCTTTATTATCAGGGGTTTAATGCGTTTTGAAGGGGAGTCCTTTCTGGCTGCCTGGGTAGGGATCGAACCTACGACCAAGTGATTAACAGTCACCTGCTCTACCGCTGAGCTACCAGGCAGTGCGAAAGGAGTCCAATCAAGGCAAGGTCGGGGCGGCTCTGTCAAACAAATCCTCGCCCCATCGGACCGGGCGCCCCGCTTCGAAAAGCACCGCAATCATCGGAAAAGCGTCCGGCTGGCGGGGAGCGCGACGACATTCACCCCACGGCCCCCTAATCTCTGGACTCCCCTCTGCGGCCTGTCTTCCTTGTGCGCATTCCCATGCGCTGGACCCGACTTCCCGAAACTCCCAACGCCCCCGGCTTCGGCGGCTCCTTCGTAGGCACCTCCGGCGACCTGCTGCTCTGCGGCGGAGGTTCCAACTACCCCGACAAGCCGGCCTGGGAAGGCGGCGCCAAGGTCTGGCATGATGAAGTCTTCTCGCTATCCAGCACCCGTTCGAAGAAATGGGCGTCGGTCGGGAAACTTCCTCGGCCGTGCGGCTACGGCGTCGGCGTCTCGATCCGCCAGGGCCTGCTCATGATCGGCGGCGCCGATTCCCATCGTCACTACGCGGACTGCTACACGCTGGCGGTCGAGGACGGCGAGCTCAAGGTCCGCCCCTTCCCCTTCCTGCCTCGCCCGCTGGCCTACGCGACCGGCGCCCTCGTCGGCAGCAAGGTCATCGTCGCCGGCGGCACCGAGCGCCCCGACGCCACCGCGGCGTCTTCCAGCGCCTTCGCGATCGACCTCGCGAACCTCAACGCCGGCTGGAAGGAACTCCCGCTCTGCGCCGGCTCGGGCCGCATGCTCGCCCAGTCCGCCGGCACGAAGGATACGTTCTACCTTTTCGGCGGCGTCGCGCTGAGCCCCGGCGCCAAGGGCGTCGAACGGGAATACCTCGCCGACTGCCATGCGTTCACGCTCGGAAAGGAATGGCGCCGGCTCTCCGCGCTGCCCCGGCCGGTCGCCGGCGCGCCCTCGCCCTGCCCGGTGTTCGAGAACGAGATCCTCGTCCTCGGCGGCGACGACGGCAAGCTGGCCGGCAAGGTCGAAGCGGCCAAGCACCCGGGCTACCCCAAGACCGTGCTTGCTTACGACCGATCGACGGACACCTGGACCGAGGCCGAAGCCGGCTCCGCCGCCGTGCTTTCCACGGGTTGCGCCAAGTGGTCCGGCGGCTATGCGCTGACGAACGGTGAGCTGCGTCCTTTCGTGCGTTCCGCCGAAGGCTGGCTGTTGCGCGCGGAATAATCATTGGGGCTGGCAGGTCGGCCAAGCCGGGGCTACAAAAGCCTCGCCCCGGCGCCATGCTCCGCCTCACCCCATTGCTCGGCCTTTTCGTGGCGGCGCTCGCCGGCGCGCAAGGCGAGCCTTTGCCGGACCTGCCCGACCCGCTAGGCCGGGCCGGGATGATCGCCGCCGTCCTGCGAGAAGCCGACGGCAGCGAGGTCATCCTGGCCGCGGGAGGCAGCAATTTCCCCGATAAGATGCCCTGGCAAGGCGGCCAGCGGAAATACCACAGGGACATCCTGAGGCTCGCGCGCAAGGACGGTGGCTGGAGCTGGAGCAAACTCGGCGAACTCCCCGAAGGATTGGTCGGCGCGGCTTTCTGCGCGACGCCCCGGCGGGACGCCCTGATATTCGCCGGCGGCGCCGCGGCCGACGGCCATCGCGCCGGCGTCTGGCGGATCGGACTCGACGGCAAGGTGACCCGCTTCGGGCCCGACCTCCCCCGCCCGCGGGCTTACGGAGGCTTCACCTCGACCAAAGGACATCTCGTCATCCTCGGAGGGACGGACGGACCGGATGCGACGGAGACGATCCCGACGCTGACGTCGCTCGACCTCGACGCGCCCGAGAAGGGATGGCGGACGACCGACGCCGACCCGAGCTTCGGCCGGATCATCCCGCTCGTCGGCGCCGGTCCGAACCTGCTGCTCTGGGCCGGCGGCTGCTCGCTCTCCGCCAAGGACGGGAAGCCGTTCCGCGACTACCACGAGAACCTCGCCTTCCAGTCGTCGCTCGACGCCGGCAACCGCTTCCATGGGCTGCCCCACGCCCTCGCCGGCGCCGCCGGACCCGGCGTGGCGACGTCGACGCACCTCTTCTTCGTGGGCGGTGACGACGGGACCCAATACGGACACCCCTACGAGACGCACACCGGCCTCGCCCGTCGCATCTTCGCGATCGAGCTAGAGTCCCTCGAGGTGACCGACCTCGGCGAGTGGCCGCACCCCGTCGCCGTCGCGCCGCTCCTGCGGCTGGGCGACGACCTCGTGACCGTCAGCGGCGAAGTGCGCCCGGGCGTCCGCACGCCCAAGCTCACCCGCTGGCCGATCCCTGCCAGATACCGATGAACCAAGCTCCTTCCGCCTCCCGCACCGCCTGGCTCGTCGTCGCGCTCCTCCTTCCGGTCGCGCTGCTCAACTACCTCGACCGTCAGCTGGTGGCCACGATGCAGAAATCGATCATGGGCGACGTCAGCGGCATCCGGAGCCAGGAACAGTGGGGACATATGCTGGCCTGGTTCAAATGGACCTACGCGCTGGCCAGCCCCTTCGCCGGCTACGTCGCGGACCGCTTCGGCCGCCGCCACGTCATCGCGCTGAGCCTGCTCGTCTGGTCGGCGGACACCTGGGCGA
>JACCDW010986103.1_pt1 | contig 10592 bp, 11 predicted proteins | sample 7449781 | NCBI WGS metagenome assembly JACCDW01 (sample SAMN15323449, study PRJNA562643) | freshwater metagenome | isolation source: river surface water | place: USA:Blue River Watershed | collected 2017-08-18
CATACTTTGGTAATTCTCTATTATCATACTTTGCAGTTGGAATATAATTATTCCTATCTGCATCTATTTTTTTAAGCATATCTTCATCAAGTAATCCATTAGAACCAGTTATACTTTGATGTATTGCATAGAATGCTATATCATATCTGATTGCTGCTTCCTTGTCAGTATCAAATGCACCTAAATGATACGTTCGTTGATGATATGCAATTTGTGCTACCCAATTGTTTCTTTTTTTAGAAAAATGTAATCCTTTATATTTTGTATCAGATGATACTTTTTCACGAACAATTGCTGCATTGTTTTGTGCATATGTTACAACTTCTAAATTATTAATATCATTGTCATATCTATTTGAGTTAATGTGATGAACCACATAGTTTTTTGGTATTACAATACCTTCAAGATGTTTGACAATATAACGATGTAATGGCATTATTCTATTCACATTCTCTTCTTTCCAAGTAATATTGATGTACCCTTCTGTATTCCAATTTAAAGTTGCATTTTTCAAATGTTCATAATGTCTAATATTTACAACAGTACAAGAATCCTCAGGACATTTATCATATGTCTTTCCAGATACTTTTATTTTGATTCGGTCTGACATAATAGATATTCAATGAGATTATAACTTATTTACTAATTTACATAAATTACTCTTAATAATGAAGCTTAAGATGAAAAATTGATAAAAAAAAATATAATTAAAAACTTATTGATAAATATAAATCATATTCAATATGGACGTTTCATCTATGTTCTGGGACTTTGTATATGTTGCTTCTCATATGTCAGGTGATGAAATCAAACAACATCGTGTATTTCAAGTATTTGAATGTGCGGGTTTCTTGAACAGAGAATTCATTTTGGATGAATGTAAGCTGATTAATGCTTCATATATTTCACAATATCCTAAGGGGGTTATATATAATTATTATGATGCTACTTACACATTTATGAATATATACAGTTTATTTTATGGAGCTGCAGATATGTTAATTAATTCTGCAGATTTTAACAATAACCCTGATGCACAGGATAAGTATGATAGGCTATTAGCGGCAATTAAATCTCTTGAAAGTCTAAAGATTATGAATGAAATTACATCTCATCTTTCAAAACTGAAATTGTTTTGATTATGATGAGTTTGTTTTAAGGTTTTTTCTTATTGTGTATCTATTAGAAATGGTAAATAATAAGAAGATAAAAAATAAATCTAGAGTAAAAGATTTGAAGGATTGCGAAGAAAGAGGAAACATCGTTAAAGAAACTATCGCTAAACTTATTGAAGTTAATTTGGCAGCATTAGATGAAAATGATGAAGTATATTCTGGTTTTGAAGGTATTGAGGAGTTCCTGAAAATTCTTGATGAATATAAGAAACCATGTTTATATTCAGGATTTTCAGGAATAATTAAAGTTCCAGAACTGAAAAGAAATATAGAATATATTTTACCTTTAAAGAAGTCAGTAGACCATGGTGTAAGACTTGTATCAGACGATCCTAAAAACTATATTGTTTAGTTTTATTTTTATTATTATTATAAATAAAAAATAATGGTATCAATGAATAAACAAGATGAACCAAAATCATTAAACTTTAAAATGTTTATGATTAAAAAAAGAATAGAAATTTTAACATTGTTTTTTATTGTAGTTGGTGCATTAAACTGGGGACTTGTTGGATTTTTTGATTTCAATTTAGTGGCTTTTATTGCTAAACACTCATTTGTTTGGATTGAAAAAGTCGTTTATATTATTGTAGGGTTAAGTTCATTAATTCATATTATCTCACGAAACTATTATCTTTCCTTCCTTGGTGAAAGTGTATTTCCTTGTGATTCCATGGTTGAAAAAACACCAGAAAATGCAGATACCAAGGTGAAAATACAGACAACACCCAATGCTAATGTTGTTTACTGGGCAGCAGAGACACATAAAGAAGTATCCAAAAATCCGTGGATTGCTTATGCAGAATATTCAAATGCAGGAGTAACAAGAAGTGATGTGAATGGTGTGGCTGTCTTGAAGTTTAGAACTCCGGGGTCATACAAAGTAGCACATGGGTATAAGACATTAAACCCACATGTACATTATCGTGTGTGTAAGTTTCCGGGAATGTTATCAGAGGTTGAAACAATATTTATGACACACTAGAAAAGTGTATAATGTGTTATAAGTTAGAATTAGTAGCTCATTAACTCATTATGTTAATTATAGCTTTTCTTTTTTTATTCCAACTGTATTTCCTACATGAATCAGTGTAAGTGAAAGATAATATGTATGACGAGGTATAATCATTTCTAGAGCATTAGAAGGACGTTGACTTGATTGCCATATAATATACATCACCTGCACCATTAGCATACCAAGTATTTTGAGTGTTGGGCACTGTAAAACCAGTGTCTGAGAATGTCATTCCAAATGCTGCACCTCCAAAAGGATTATTAACATAAACGTTGGCACTATTTGTGAGAGTATTGTTAGTTAAATCATTTGGATTTAGCCAGTTGTAGCATCCTCCAGACGAACCTTCTGTTATTAACAAGCCTGGTCTGAAACCAGTTGTCACATTATAACTGACTGATGTGTTGTAAGTACCAATTTTGATGTTTGCACCTGTGTTTGCAAATGCATACCAGTAGTATGTAACTCCATTCAAGTTTCCAGCACTTGGTAGAGTGAATGTGGTACTTGTTAACCAACTGGATAAAGTACCACCTGATGTAGAGGGACCTGTGTCACCAAAAATGGCACTGGTAAAATTAGTTCCGGTACCACCTGCATTATATATATCAGCATTGCCGGTACTTGCATTGTACCATATACCAATTGGATGGTAACTGTTGGCAAATATTACAACCAGACCTGGAAAGACACCTAATGTGTGACTAATGGTCCTATTCGCACTACCATTACCAGTAAATGTTCCTAAATCAAAGAACCCATTACCTGCTTTGAGTGCAACTACAACAGGAGCACTTACACCCACATTGTAAGTAGATGTGACACCCCCAGTGTACCCTGTTGATGTTAGGTTGAAACTAGCAGCTGGTGATGTAGTGAATGAACTACCTGCACTGTTGTAACTTTTCCAGGAACTTAACCATGGCACAAACCAGTGTATAGATTGTGCGCTACCAGATGAATTGTACTGTAGGAATGTGCCTTTAGGACTACTGTTGGTACCAAAGTCTAGACCCAGGTTGAGTGTTGAACTGCCAATAGAATAATTAGTGACAGTCCTTGTATCTGCAGTTGTTCTAGTTATTGTGAAGTTGGCTGTGACAGTGACATAACCGTTTCCATTGTTTGTGCCACCATAAGATGATGCCGTAATTGATGCATATGACCCTAGATGTGACCCTCCACCACCACCACCTAATGTTGTTGTTGTATAAGTTGAACCATCGCCTCCTGAATAACCACCTCCTCCACCAGGACGAGCTTCACTATTTATCCATAGTCCACCGCCTCCACCAAATCCTCCTTCTGCTCCACCATATGAACCACTTGCAAACAGCCATCCATAGCCTCCGAGTGAGTTGTTTGCAAATGCCAAACCACCTAAAGCTGGAAAATCAACACTACTATCTCTTCCACTACCATTAGTTGAGAACCCCCCTCCACCACCACCTGCGTAACTGAAATCTTGATATGTACCTCCAGCTCCTCCGGTTGCACTTGCAGTTCCTGTAGAACTCAAACCATATGTTGCTGCAGGAGCATCTTGTCCATTTGTGTTTCCCCAATTTACTGCTTTTGCACCACCACCTCCTCCTCCTATACCAATAATAGTATTATCATTAAGTGTCACATAAGTACCTCCACCACCAGAACCACCTGTTGCTCTAGCAGAGTATGAAGATCCAGATTGTCCAACAACAATTTTCAATATTTCATTTTGTGTCAAATTACATGTGATATTTACTATTCTTCCTTTTCCACCTACATATCCATTCAAAGCATCTCCACCTTTTGCCCCTGCAATAGTGAATGTATAGCTTCCTGTGGCTGGCACTTTCCACAATTGGATACCATTGATTGTCATATTAAGGTAGTTATTGGTTGTATCTTGGGTCCATGTGGCGCTTGAATAAGCAGACCTACACTGAGTCAATGTCGGTCCATTCCTACCCGTTGCACTTGCGTTTGTGAATGTGTGTGATGAAAAACTGTACACTCCATAAACAACTACCTTAGCCTTCCCCCAAAACGTATTCAATGCTAAAGCCCCCGAAGCTACAATGCCAGATATCCCAGTCGGAACTAACAATCCACCTGCATAATATTCACTCATACTGTATGGTGGAGTATCGCCAAACTCAACCCCTATATTGGAAAGACTTATTTCTCCTGTTGATTGAAGAACCATATCGAGAACAATACTTTAATATATGAAACAAATATATTAATGAAAAAAATTATAAAAAGTCATAATGTACAAGTAATGTAAGCAAATAAGTTATGATAATGTAAATAAATATAAAGTCTGGTTTAATTTTCCTAATATTTCATCACGAAGGTTTATGAGATCTGTATCTTTTTCTGTGAGACTTGATGTGAAAGGTCCTTCAAGATAACTTATACAAGACTTATAATATTCTATAACTGTTTTATCATTGTATGATTTCAAGTTTAATTTCAGTGAACTTCTATCAGTTGTCTTTGGTCTACCATAGCGACCCATATAAGTTTCCATAAACTTGTCTGATAATTCTACAATACTTTCAAATAGCTCATCAGATGCTTTATGTCTTGGAAAAGAATGAGTCATCCAATGATATAACTTTGTATTATTTGACAAATCAAAAAAGAATGTGACATAGTCAGTCATTTTGTTTTATTTAATTACTTTACAGTTAGGAAATATTTTCTATCATGAAATAATATCAAAAATTAATTAGTTGGATTATCTTGTTCTTTTTCTTTCTCAAGTTTCTGCTGGTTCCAAGCTTGTGTTGCCCTCCGCATTAGTTCTTTTCCTTTAAAATCTGGATTTGCTTCTTTGATTTCCCGCATTTTATCTTTGATAAACATATTATAACTATTTGGTGGTCTTGATTTCTTTTCTTTTTTCTTTGGTCCAAATACAAAAGTGTTTGAAGATGTTTCTTTTACATAATTAGCAATGACAGTATTAACTTCTTCTTCATCTTTATTAACTACTACAATATCATTCATAGTCAAATGTTTCATAAAATCTTCCAAAGTGGAAATCCTTACATCTTCAACAACTTTGTTAAGAGCATTTTGTAAATGAATAAGATTAGTCATGTTGTAAATTATGTTTAAACGTGATTATTTGTTTGAATAATTTCATATATATCTCTATACCTTTAAGTAGTTTTTGTCTTTGTTCAAAAAGTTAAAAAATTTCAAATATAATATAAATATAAATGGACGCAAGTTGTCTTCGTAGAAGTGCAAATTGGACAGTGTTAGACAAAGAACATAAATTTGAAAAAGACACATTTAATCCTAAGAGTTTCTTAGAAGATCTTCCTGTTGCATCTCCAAAGTTATTCAGTCTTCTTGAAAAAATAAAGAAACTAGATCAAGAAGACTTAATTAACCATGGTAAAAGATTTAAACATTTCATTTTCTCTGATGTTAAACAAGGTGGATATGGTGCCAAAATTATATCATCAGGACTTGTTGCATATGGAATGGATCTTTGTTATAATGAAAAAGTACAAATGAAAAATGAAGAAACTTTATTACAAAATAAAGGTAATAACTTTGGCTTTCTATGTTCAACTACAATATATGAACAAGCCTTCCCAGTAGGTACTAAGAAATCTATGTTAGAAATGTTCAATAGAAGACCAGATAATGTTAATGGAGACTTGATACGAATTATGGTAGCTGATGCAGGTTTTAAAGAAGGTATTGATTTATTTGACGTAAAGTATGTTCATATTTTTGAACCACAAACAAGCGATGCTGACAAAAAACAAGCTATCGGAAGAGCAACGAGAAAATGTGGACAAGCTGGTCTTGATTTCCACCCAACAAAAGGATGGACTTTACATGTATTTATATATGATGTAGAATTGCCTTTGAGACTAGCACAAAAACATAATGCAAAAACATTATTTGATCTATATCTTAAAAATAGTAGTATTGATCTGAAGAAAGTAAACTTTGGAAAACAAATTGAACAATTGATGATACTTGGAGCAGTTGATTATCCACTTACACAAAATATTACAAACTTCCGTGTAGAAGAAAATTCAATTGCTGAAGTTATACTTACAGGAGGTGATGGAAATGAGCTAGATATAGATAGTGATAATGAAAGTCTCATTGTAGAACAACCTAAACCTAAAAAGAAACCAACACCACCTAAGTTAGATGACATTGTTCGTTGTGATAAACCTTGTTCTATTAATAGACCAAGTAAGTATGTTCCAGTTGCATTACCTCTATTTGCTACAGTAGCATTAGTAATTAATGCACCTTTACCAGATAAAAAAAATAAAAAGCCACGTCAACATTTCTGTAATCTACTAAAGGAAAGTCCAGAGTTTTGTGCAAATGTTCAAGCAGCGTTTGCACATCAAGAAACGTATGTCAAGAAGAACTCTTCTATTTTATTGCGAGCAATTGAAAGTGGTGACCATATGAAGTTACGACGAACAGTTCGTCCACAGTTCCTAAGATATGTTTATAAGTTTGTTCCAAAACCTGTTCAAGATATTATTGCAGTTATGCCAAATGTCAGGAAAGCTTTAATTACTGAAGTTGATAATAAAGAACAACTATTGAATACAAAAATTGTTGAAGAAACAGATAATAATAATAATAATGAAAATCAAACAACTCAAAGGATTTCAAGAGAAACAAGAAATACAAAGGATATCAGAAAAGGTGTAGAGGTTCCCAATGAAAGAAAGATGATTTCTAGAAGACCGATTATAAAAGATGAAGCAAAACAAATTAGAGAAGTTGAAGAATTCAAGTATGTTCTGGATGGAGTTCCAATGGTGACAAAGAAAATGAGTTTCAATGAAATGCGAGATTTTGTTGTAGACAACTATAGTATTTTTACATGGCCTAAGATTCAGTTAGAAAACCTTTGTGTTTCTACTGGAGGAGGAAATGATGACAGTAAAATTGTGAATGTAAAGAATACTTTAACAGAAAGTGATTTACTTCTTAAAGAGATGCAAGAAGCAATTGATGAAGATAATGAAAAAGCTGTGAAAGACATCAAAGACACTGTTTTATATAAGAGTAAAATTGCAACATTTTCACCATCACAAGATTTTATTCGTCATTATTTAACACCTCAAAATCCTTATAAAGGTATGTTGTTATGGCATAGTGTCGGTGTTGGCAAAACTTGCACAGCAATTGCAACTGCTACATCAACATTTGAAAAGGAAGGATGGACAATTCTTTGGGTAACAAGAACTACCTTAAAAGATGACATCTGGAAAAACATGTTTGATATTGTTTGTAGTTTAAGTATGCAAGAAAGACTATCTAAAGGTGGTAAGTTACCTGTAAAATTAGCTGATAGGATGCGTCTTGTCCCATCAAATTGGTCTATTCGTCCAATGTCTTATAAACAATTTACAAATCTCATTTCTGGAACAAACAAAATGTATCAAGATTTGGTGAAGAAGAATGGTGCAGAAGACCCACTCAGAAAAACATTAATCATTATTGACGAAGCTCATAAATTATATGGAGGATATGATCTACTTCCAGCAGAAAAACCAGATATGAAGAAATTTAAAGCAGCTCTTAATAAATCTTATAACACTTCTGGAATGGAATCTGTTAAACTTCTTTTGATGACTGCAACACCTTATTCAAAAGACCCTCTTGAAATGGTGAAGTTACTCAATTTGATTAAAGAGAATAAAGAACAACTTCCAACAGGTTTTGATGAATTTTCACAAGTTTTCCTTGACAGTAGAAGTGGTATGTTTACAAAAGATGGACGTGATCTTTTCCTTAATCAAATAAGTGGATTGGTTAGTTACCTTGATCGTGGAAGTGATGCTCGTGAGTTTGCGCAACCTAAAATTGAAATGGTAAATGTACCAATGAGTGAACGACCAGTCGCGGATCTTGTTGCATTGAAAAAAGAACACGATAAAGATGTTCTTTCATTAAAAAGTATTATTAAACAACTAGATGAAAGTTTCTTGATATTCAAGAAAACAAAAACACAACAAATAAAAAATGAACTCAAAGTTACTTGTGGACATCTCAAAGGACTTGATTATCTTGACTGTAAAAATAATCCAACTCCCTACGTTAAGATGCTTTTACACTCCATTGAAGATATGAGTAATAAAATCAATAAGATAAAAGAAACTCATTCAAACGAAATTAAGAAACTTAATGAAGAATTTAATAAACTAAAAGATATTTATGAAAATAGTATCTCACAAGAACACACTCTAGAAACTAAATGTGATAAAAGTAAAAAATAATAGCATCTAACATATATTGTTTGAACAATATATCAAAGCATCTATAGCAAAATACAACGCTACACCAATCATTGCTTTTGATAAAATACTTACACAGCATCTACCTGATATACATATTTCATTGTGTATTTCATCATCTTGAATATCTGTTTCAGTTTCAATATCGTTGTTTTCTGTAATAATATGAATAATTTCTGGTTTATTACCAGCAATTTTCAATACATTATTCCTACACAAAGGACAATTGATTGTTTCTTTTTTGTTAATAACATTGTAAGCAATGTATGTCGTATAACAGTCTGTATGATATGTATGCTTACATTTTAAGGTTGTTGTAAAGCTATCTTCCATATTCTCATAACAAATACTACAAACATTTGTATCTTTTTTTTTAGTAATTATTTCTTTAGCTTGTTCTTCATCTTGTTGTTCAGAAATACTATTATCAGTAATAGTAATCGACACAAATCTGTTATGAAGTGTAGACATTATAAGATAATTATAAAGTAAAATTTGAAATTATATAAAAAATAATCATTCTTCAAATTTTATCAAATAATCTAAATATCTTCTTGTAAATTTATTTACTTTAATATTAAGATTAAATTGAAAAATAACAATGATTAAATTGGCTAACAACTATTCATATAGGTTTTTGAAAGATAATGTCAAGGTTACTACCATATGCAAAAGAAAAACAAATGATACATTGATTGTTGATTTTGATAAATATAATCACGTTATTATGAACCCTTTGAGATATACATATTATACTGAGCCTGTTGTTGGAAATGATGGTCTTATCAGGAATACAATGTTAGCTTTTAGAGATAAGGAGCTTTGTTCAAGTTGGATGGAAAATGGAAAAAATATTCAGTTATCACAGTTAGATAAAGATGATATTCCACCACCATCACCATTTAATGACAAAATATTGTTTCAAGAATTTACATTATCTGATGTCAAATCTGTAAGTGAAGAACTTCGTTTAGCTTTAATGGTTGTTATTGACATCAACGAAAATGATTATGATGTCTATTATTACAATTCAAAACTTAAACAAACCAATTATTGATAATTATTTAAGATTGAAATTACACTATTAGATATTTAATTGAATAATTTACAATGGCTTCATCAAGTGTATTGATAAGTAAAAACAACATGTTGCAGAAGTTGATTAATGATGTTGTACTTCATATAAAAGCATTTGATGGTGACATTTATGGCGGTTTTGTAAGAGATTATAGGTTAGGACATATATTATATGTGAAAGACATTAATTGTAGATTAGACAATGCTATTTTATTATTATTTATGCAGACATTGAATATATATTTTGATGTTGAAGAGATTAGTGTTGAACTTGGTGGTTCATTCGCAGACTATAGGAAAAAGATTAAAGTAATGTTGAAAGACATTGAAGACACTAACTTATTTTATAGTAGCAGTAGAAAGCCATACGTTTTTGTTGACATTATAATAATGTCTCGCATAGAGTTCATGAGGGTTCCATGTGATTTTGATGTCAATATCCTTGCAGAAAATCCACATTCGTTATACATAAGAATTCCATATAATTCATTGAATAGATATAGTGATAGATTGAATTTCATTAAAGAAAGAATTGAAAATAGAGTATTTTGTTCAGTTGAAGATAGTTATACAAAAACTCCTGAACAAATTCTATGTTTGATTGATAGAAGCTTTAGACTAATAATGAAGGGTTGGATTATGGATGATACTTTACTAGGAAATAAAACATGGGTTTTAGGACAATGGAGTATAATGAGTAATCAATTCAAAATTATACGGAAGAAATATGATAAAGATAAGTATGATAAAATGATTGCAATGACAGAATGTTCGATTTGTAGTGAAGATTTTAAGTCAACAGACATAGTTATAAACACAAAATGTAATCATAATTTTCATTGGAATGAGATGTGTACAACACATACTGCAAAATGTAAAGGATTAAAAGAATGGGTGAAAAGAGGGAATATTAATTGTCCTATTTGTAGACAGATAATGTTTTAATTTTTATTATTAAACTATAAAGTATTAGTAATAATATGAAACGGTGTTATAATTATGAAATATTGTGGGTGTCTGTACTTGCATTAATGATTTTAG
>JACCDW010999829.1_pt1 | contig 10592 bp, 10 predicted proteins | sample 7449781 | NCBI WGS metagenome assembly JACCDW01 (sample SAMN15323449, study PRJNA562643) | freshwater metagenome | isolation source: river surface water | place: USA:Blue River Watershed | collected 2017-08-18
AAATCAACTAATAGGGCTCGAAGATGAAGATACCAAAATTTGTTAATTTATCAAAGGGTAATTGCTTTTATTCAAGCTATTGGTGCAATACTGTTGGTGAAGTAAATTCGAAGGGCTCGAAGTACTCGTTCTTAAAGGAGGAAGATGGTGAGAAGGCTTGAATTTCTCCACGATTGGGTACTGTATATCGCGTATCGTGAATCGCGAATCGCGTATTGCGTATCGAGAATCGAATATTGCGTATCGAGAATTGCGTATTGCGATGCAAATTCATATTTAAAGGTTGTTATGGACCACCGATTGAAAGCGAAAGTCTTGCAATCTATTTTTGAGACTTTTACAATATCTAAAGTCGACGACTTTCGATCTGACTTTTAAAACAAAAGCCGAAAACCCTTTCCTAGATTGCATTCTAAAAATCACTCCCTCCTAAATTTAAAGTCGACGACTTTCGACCTATTTTTGAGACTTTCATCCAAATAAGCGACATCTTTCCTTCCAGACCTAATCCCTTTCAATATTCCGCCCTACCGAATTCCCAATTTTTAATTCTTAATTTCTAACTGTTCTTTCACTTTTCCCCTAGTTATTCATCATTAATCATTAATCATTCATTTCCCCTTTCCCCTTTAACTTTTCACTCCCGTCCCGAAGCTACGGTACTTCGGAATAACCTCCCCTAATTTTTAATTCTTAATTCTTAATTTTTAATTTCTCTTCTTCCCTCCAATCATTCATCATAAATCATTCATTATAAATCTCCCCTTTCCCTTTTCACCTTTAACTACAATTATTCATCATAAATTATTCATTATTCATTCACGTTTTTCCCCTATTTTCGCATCATGCATTCAGCAAAAACAGATTTAGTAGAAATTTCCGTAAAGACACAATATGAAGGCGAACGTAATCGCATTCAAAACGGTCCTTACATTTTCTCCTATGTCATCAGCATCACCAACCATGCAGCTGAAGCCATGCAACTACTACGCCGCCACTGGTTTATCGTGGATGGTGACGGACAGAAAAGAGAAGTAGAAGGAATGGGCGTTGTGGGTCAGCAACCCATCATCCTCCCAGGAGAAACCTATACCTATAGCTCCTTCTGCCCCATGTCGCAAGAAGTTGGTAAAATGAGTGGCTATTATACCATGATTCGTACCATCGACGAACATTTGTTTGTAGCAGATATTCCTGCCTTCACCCTTACAGTGCCTTATAGAGCCAATTAATTAGTGCTTCGGCACGCCAAGCTCTTCATAGTGCTTGAGATATTTTTCATACAATTCTGTCTGCCCATTGCGCAACTGAACCGCTTGCCCTTTCAAACAAGCATAGCTTATAATAGAGCTCTTCATATCCAAAACATCGCCTTCACTGACAATCAAATTGGCATCCTTCCCTAACGCAATACTTCCAGTCGTTTGATCGATGCCCATCACCTTTGCCGCATTCAGAGTGATACACTGCAAAGCCTGTTCCGCTGTCAACCCATAAGCCGCCGCCGTGCCTGCCGCAAAGGCTAAATTACGCTGGTTGCCACTCCAGTTTTTATGTTGAATCACCACTAAAACGCCCGCCTTATACAACTGTCCAGGCGTCTTATATGGTTGCTGAATGTCTTCATCCGTACGAGCCGGAAGATTATGTGTCGATGAAATAATAACAGGAATCTTTTTTTCTGCCAAGACACTCGCTAACAAATACGCCTCCTCCGCATCCACCAACACCGCATCCAGATTGTATTTCGCGATAAACTCCGTTGCCGCTAAAATCTCTTTGGCACTATGCAAATGGATATACACTTTCTGTTCGCGCTTTAGTGCTTTTTGCATCGCCGCGAGTTTCAGATTAACAGGACTTGGATTTTTACCATAGGCTTTTGCATCTTCAAACAAAACAGTCAAAGTCCGCAAAGCCTCTGTCCATCCTTTGTTCGGATCCTCATTACTACCTTCCGGCAAACGAGCTAATTCCATACTCGGCCAGTGAATATGCAAACCATCATCCATGCGATACGCCGCATCCTCCCAATTCCAAGCGTCTAATTTAAAAATCGACGACTGCCCACAAACCAAGCCTCCGTCAGGCACCGTCTGTACCATCAACACCCCATTCGTTCTTAAGGTAGGTCCGATCTTAGAATCCGTATTATAAGCAATCAAGGAACGTACATTCGGGTTCAACTCACCCACCTCTTGCTCATCACGCGTTGGACGTGCCAACTCAATCTCTTGCAAACCGATATTCGTATTACACGCAATCAAAGCCGGATAAACATGCTTCCCTTTAAAGTCGAGAACTTTCGATCTTGCATCCACCTTCAAGGTATCACAAGTCCCTACCGCAATGATTTTGCCGTTCGAAATCGTAACAAAACCATTATTAATCACCGTTTGTCCATCGCCGATATGAATGGTCGCGCCGCGCCATACTTCCGTAGTAGGCTGGGCAAAGCTCATACCCGTGAAAAACATTATAAAAACGCTGCAGGCGATTGATTTAAGAGAATAGTTCATAGCGCAAAGGGGCGACTGTTAAGCCCTGATTATAAATATAAGATAAGGTTTTCGGAAGTGCATAACGAAGACGGTCTTCTGCCTTCAAACTATCGTGAAAAAGAACGATATCCCCGGCCACAAGTCCCTTCCCAATTACATTCTGCAGACATTGCTCCGCAGAAATATTTTTATCAAAATCGGCAGAGAGCTTATTGTAGATGACAATTTTACTTTCCTGTCCAATACGCTTTCGTTGCGAAGGCGTTATTTTTCCATAAGGAGGTCGAAATAATTTCGTCTTCGTCAGACGCTCCGTTGCTTCAAACTCCTTCAAATACTCATCCGTAGGCGTTTTCCAGCCATTCACATGATGAAACGTATGGTTCGCCACCACATGACCGGCAGCCTTTATTTCTTCAAAAATAGCAGGATGCCTTTCAATCTGCTCCCCCACACAAAAGAAGGTAGCCTTTGCATTATACTCCGCCAAACAGTCCAACACAAAACGCGTTACGACAGGATGCGGACCGTCATCGAAGGTCAGGAAGACCTCCTTCGAAGCGCCTTCCACTCGCCAAATGAGAGAAGGATACGCCCACTGCACCCATCGAGGGATGCGTTTTAGGTACGACGAAACCAATGCCATTTTTTCTTCTTTGCTTTTTTAGCGCGCTTGTCCATCGCTGCCTGGTCTTGCTCATAAGGATTCATATAAGCCTTCTTAGCAGGACAAGCATTGTCTTCTGCTACCTTTTTATTGAACTTATGAACCATTTTCATCTTCTGCCGATCATAACGACTCAATCCCTTATAAGGATTATGTCGATGACAGGCGGAAAACAGACATAAAAGACAGACCGATATAAGCAAGAATAACCGACGCATACGCGAAAATAAGAAATTTTGTCGCGCAGAAAACGTAAATTGCGCCCGCTTTTGGCAATTTTGTCGCATTTTTTGTGTTGGCACACTCTTCGCTAAGATGTATCGCCGCCGATAATGGTGGCTAATCAATTTTTAAACATTAAAAAACATAAATCAAACAATGGGAAAAGTTAAAGTAACTCCGCTTGCTGACCGAGTGCTTGTACAACCAGCACCGGCCGAAGAAAAAACTGCTTCTGGAATTATCATTCCTGATACAGCGAAAGAAAAGCCAATGAAAGGCACTGTCGTTGCTGTAGGTACAGGAAAGAAAGATGAGCCAATGACTGTGAAAGTGGGTGATACCGTTTTGTATGGTAAATACGCTGGAACTGAATTGTCTATCGAAGGCGCTGACTATTTGATCATGCGCGAGTCTGACATTTTTGCAATTGTTTAATCTCTAAACTCAAAGTATCATTATGGCTAAAATTATAACTTTCAATGTCGATTCTAGAGAAGGCTTGAAACGTGGCGTTGACCAATTGGCAAATGCCGTTAAAGTAACCCTTGGTCCTAAAGGACGTAACGTAGTTATCGAACGTAAGTTCGGTGCTCCGTCAGTAACGAAAGATGGTGTATCTGTCGCTAAAGAAATCGAATTAAGCGATCCATTAGAAAACATGGGTGCACAAATGGTGAAAGAAGTGGCTTCTAAAACCAACGACTCAGCAGGTGACGGTACAACTACCGCTACAGTTTTGGCGCAAGCACTTATCACACAAGGTTTGAAAAACGTAGCTGCAGGTGCAAATCCAATGGATTTGAAACGCGGTATGGATATGGCAGTGAAGGCTGTTGTAGAAGAATTGAAGAAGATGTCGAAGAAAGTAGGTGAAGATAATAGCATGATCGAATCAGTAGCTACGATCTCTGCTAACAACGACCATACGATTGGTAAATTGATCGCTGAAGCAATGGCGAAAGTGAAGAAAGAAGGGGTGATCACCGTTGAAGAAGCGAAAGGAACCGAAACAACTGTTGAAGTGGTGGAAGGTATGCAATTCGACCGTGGTTATTTGTCAGCTTACTTCGTTACGAATAGCGAGAAAATGGAAGCTGAATTAGAAAATCCATTAGTATTAATCTACGACAAGAAGATTTCTAACATGAAGGATTTATTACCTGTATTGGAGAAATCTGTACAAACAGGTCGTCCTTTATTAATCATCGCAGAAGACGTAGATGGGGAAGCTTTAGCAACCTTGGTGGTGAATAAAATGCGTGGTACCTTGAAAATCTGTGCGGTAAAAGCACCTGGTTTCGGAGATCGTCGTAAAGAGATGTTGGAAGATATCGCAGTATTAACAGGCGGTACCGTGATTAGCGAAGAGCGTGGTTTCAAATTAGAAAACGCTGACTTGACTTTCTTAGGTAAAGCAGAAAAGATCATCGTTGACAAAGACAATACAACTGTTGTAAACGGTTCTGGCAAAAAAGCAGATATCGCTGCTCGTGTTGCACAAATCAAAGCACAAATCGAAAATACTACCTCTGACTACGATCGCGAGAAGTTACAAGAGCGTTTAGCGAAATTGTCTGGCGGTGTGGCTGTTCTTTACGTAGGAGCTGCTACGGAAGTTGAAATGAGAGAGAAGAAAGACCGTGTCGACGATGCATTACACGCAACGCGTGCTGCCGTTGAGGAAGGCATTGTGCCAGGAGGCGGTGTCGCTTACATTCGTGCACAAGCGGTTTTGGACGCTTTGAAAGGAACTAACGAAGACGAGCAAACAGGTATCGAAATCGTTCGTCGTGCCATCGAAGAACCATTACGCACTATCGTTGCTAACGCTGGTTTAGAAGGTTCTGTCATCGTGATGAAAGTTCGTGAAGGCAAAAAAGACTACGGTTTCAACGCACGTACAGAGAACTTCGAAAACTTGTTAAGCACAGGTGTTATCGACCCTACGAAAGTAAGTCGTGTTGCCCTTGAGAACGCGTCTTCGGTAGCAGGTATGTTGTTGACAACAGAATGCACGATCGTTGAAAAACCTGAACCTAAGCCTGCTGCTCCGGCAATGCCTGGCGGTGGAATGGGTATGGATTACTAAGCACAACAGTCCTCGACTGTTTGTTATACCACACAAACCCGATTGTTATTCACAACAGTCGGGTTTGTTTTTTTAAGCAAGACCCGTCTCGTTTCGTATTTTTGTAGGGAACGATGAAAACGAAATTATTTTACGCTTGCTTGATCTGCTGTACTTTTTTCTTTCAAGTACTGGCACAGCCTACCTCTACTTCTGGCATCACCTTAGTGCAACCAGACGAAGTAAACAAAGTAGTGAAACGTCACGTTGTCTCCAACAATGTAAGCGCAAGCCGTCAGCCAGGATGGCGTATACAACTCAAATCCTCTACCGATAGAGAAGAAGTGCTGCGCATTAAAGTTGCCTTCCTTAACTTATTTCCAGACGTCCCTACTTATCTCACCTATCAGCAACCGAACTTCAAACTTCGTGTAGGCGACTTCACCAACAAAGCAGAAGCGTATAAACTAGAAAAGCAAATCAACGAAACCATCAAGGGCACTTTCATTATTCCGGATATTGTAAACGTGGAGCCGGATAACAATGTCAACGATCGACCAGAATGGATGCGTAATGAAATCCGTCTTTTACGTCTTGAAGATAAACGTAGAGAAGATTCTCTCGAACGTCTAAAATCCGACACCATTGGAAAAAGTGCTCCGAAAAAAGCGAGTACAAAAAAGAAGAAATCAAGCCCCAGCATAGCACGCGATAGCGTCCAAACGAAGCCTGTCGCTAAGCCAGTAAAAACGCCTACGAACAGCCCTTCTGCCAGCAAAGAAAGTACTGCCGCTACCACGAATAATAAATCGACTAGCAGCGCTTCGAATAAGAAAAAAACGTCTTCTAAATCAACTACGCATCGTGATCCAACGCATTAAATCGCTTACGGCAGCGGTAATACCGCAGGTAAAACAGATCCGTGAACATATTCACAAAAACCCAGAACTGTCTTTTCAAGAAGTGAATACCGTTCGCTTTGTAGAAGACACTTTACGAAGCTGGGGAATCAGCAATATCAAACCTATTGCTACTACTGGCTTGATCGTTTTAATCGAAGGAAAAAATCCAACGAAGAAAGTAATCGGTCTCCGTTGCGAACTCGACGCTTTACCAATTGTAGAAAAAAGTCAGGAAGCCTACTGCTCCGTTAACGAAGGCGTGATGCACGCGTGCGGTCATGATGTTCACACCGCCTGTTTATTAGGCGCCGCAAAAATATTGCATGACACCAAAGAAGAATGGGAAGGAACAATTAAGTTATTCATTCAACCAGGAGAAGAGAAAGAACCAGGAGGCGCTTCCGTTTTAATCAAAGAAGGAGCACTTGAAAATCCCCGTCCGGAATGTGTAATCGCGCAACATGTCTACCCTAACCTCCCTGCAGGCACAGTGGGCTTTAGAGAAGGCTTATACATGGCCAGTGCAGATGAGATTCACATGACAGTAAAAGGGAAAGGCGGACATGGTGCTTTGCCGCAGACAGTCATTGATCCAGTATTGATAGGTTCTCATATTATCGTTGCCCTGCAACAGATTGTGAGCAGAAACGCGTATCCAATTATCCCTTCCGTTTTGTCGTTTGGTAAATTCATTGCCAACGGCGCTACGAACGTGATTCCTGACGAAGTACATATCGCTGGTACCTTCCGCACGATGGATGAAACGTGGAGAAAGAAAGCGCATGAAAATATGATCAACATTGCAAAAGGAATTGCTGAAGGCATGGGCGCTAGCCTAGATATTCAGATTTCTAAAGGCTATCCTTGTTTGGTGAACGATCCGAAGGTGACTAGCAATTGCAGAAATATCGCGAAAGAATATTTAGGAAATGAGCAGGTGAAAGAATTAGACTTGCGCATGACGGCGGAAGACTTCGCTTTCTTCGGTCATGAGATCCCTATTTGCTATTATCGCTTAGGGACTTCGAGTGCAGACGGTCGCTTTACGGCACCTGTACATACCCCTTCCTTCGATATCAGCGCGGACGCTTATGAGACTGGCGTGGGCTTAATGACCTATATCGCTTGGTCGCATTTGCAAGATTAAGTGCTTTCATAAAATTTTGTAAATTTGAAATAGATTCACCTGACAAACACCCAACCCAAAACCAAATGAATCTTAACAACCTAGACCTTTCCCTTACCGCCTTCATACTTTTTATCGTAGGCGTTTTCTTGTCTATTCTTGTCAATAGCTTGTTTTTGCATTTCTCTAAGAATTTAGGGATGCGTAATGGTGCAGAAAGAGAAATTGTGCGCTGGGCAAGTACTACCAAACCTGCCTTTGGGGGGATTTCATTTTTTATTCTATTTCTATTCTCCTTTGCCTTATGTGCGATCTATCCACAAATAGATTCAGAAGTGCAAGCAATTGGGATCAATAAGCGTCAGCTCGCTATTTTGCTTTGTTCTACAGTAGGCTTCCTTATTGGTTTGGCAGATGATGCGTATAATACGAAGCCCTTATTAAAGTTTTCTGGTCAGCTGTTTTGCGGAATCATACTCTTGAGTGCAGGAATTATCATTGATGTCACCCCGTTTCGCTTAGTGAATTATTTGTTCACGATTCTTTGGGTGGTTGGCGTAATGAATTCCATTAATATGCTCGACAATATGGATGGTATCGTGAGTTCGATCTCAGGTGTGATCATTCTTGCCATTCTTCTTTTTGCCAACTTACAAGGCAAATTAGATCCTTTCTTTTTCATTACCAGCCTTGGGGTTGTGGCTGCCTTGATTGGCTTTCTCTTTTACAATTGGCACCCCTCTAAAATGTATATGGGAGACACCGGCAGTCAGTTTTTAGGCGCTTTCCTATCCGCAGCAAGTATTCACTTCATCTGGAATTTTAGAGATTTAAATGGACCAGCATTTCAGATTCGTCAATTCACGACTCCCCTATTAGTTTTTGCCATTCCTTTAATTGATACTACGACAGTTTCCATTCGCCGCCTTATGCGCGGATCTTCGCCGTTCGTTGGAGGGAAAGACCATATCACACATCACTTGGCATTCCTAGGATTTAAAGATTCTACCGTAGCCTTTATCTATTTGATGTTGTCTATAATCAGTGCAGCCATCATCATTAGTATTCATGCGATGCAATTAGAAACGAAATACGCGAATGCACTCAGCATCGGTTATTTCTTTGTACTATTCATGCTCATTCAACTGATGTATCAGAAGAATGCAGCTCGTCATGAACAAAACAAAACTGCTTAGATTTTTCCTGCGATAGGATTCATTAAAATCTCTTCTGGAAAGGCTTGTGGACTCATCTCTAAGCCAGCGATCACTACTTTTGCGATGTCTTCAGGCATGATGAAGCGCTCCTTCGGAAGATCGATATCGCCCCACGAATCTGTTAGTACAGGCCCAGGCATTATAGCACTTACACGAAACCCTTGTTCTGCTAATTCTAAACGTAAATTGCGCGAGAAGCCAAGCATTCCAAACTTCGCAATCCCGTAGCTGCCACCTCTAGGGTATGCGTTCAAACTCGCGGCAGAACAAATATTAATAATCATTTTAAGCGTGCCTTTTTGCAACAAAGGAAACATCGCTCGCGTTAGATAATAGGCCGAATACAAATTGCTCCCTAACATTTCTTCAAACAAGCCATCCGCCTCATCCATCAAATTCCCCGGCTGAAAACTACCCGCATTATTCACCAAAACATCTAGCTGAGGCCATTGCTGACTCAAGTCGGTAAACACCTTAGCGCAAGCCGCTTTGTCGGACAAATTCAAGGCATAGTAAATGAGCTCCGCTTGTGGATAGGCCGCTTGCAACTCTGTGCAGGTCTGACGCAAGACGTCTTCATTCTTCGCTAACAAACAAACGCCAAAACCACGTGCTGCTAAAGCACTCGCTATCGCCTTACCAATCCCTCTAGATCCTCCTGAAACAACCGCAAACTGACGCATAATGATTAATTTAAGTCCAAATTTAACTATAAATGTATTCTAAAATAAAAAAACAAAAATCAGTATCTTTAGTTTAGATAAATCTATATGCGTCGTGCTATCATTTTTATTGGAATCTTGCTTTGCACACTTTCAAGCAAAGCGCAAAATGTGGTAGAGCTTTCTGTCAACAACGACACCACTATTTGTGCAGGCTCCTCCATCCCTTTACAAGCGCATTTGATGAACGCGCCGAGTGCCACCCAAACCTATACGGTACAAGGCATTGGCTTCAATCCCGACCCTTTCCTTTCTCCGAATAGTGTGACCCTTGGTGACGACGATCAAACCAGAGCCTTGAATATCGGTTTCGACTTCTGCTTTTTTGGCAACAGCTACCAACAGTTTATTATCGGCTCTAACGGATGGATCAGTTTCTCGGCCAATCAACCAAATAGCTGGGCCGGATTTACCTTACCTAATTCATCTGGACTAGTTCCACAGAATGTGATCATGGGTCCATGGCAAGATCTTGATCCTCGTTGGGGTGGAACCATCAGTTATGCCATTTATGGGAATGCTCCTTACCGCCGCCTAGTGGTGAGCTATCATCAAGTACCACATTATGCCTCTGGTGCAAACGGTTGTGGCGTAACAACTACGGCACAAATTAAATTATTTGAAACTAGCAACGTCATCGAAATTCATTTGCTTAATAAACCGATTTGCAGCGCATGGAATAACGGAATTGCAGCAGAAGGAATTCATAATAGTACCGGAACTATGGCATATGTCGTGCCGGGGAGAAATAATAGTACTTGGGCCGCTAATGGCGATGCCTACGCCTTTCTACCGAATGGCTTTCAATCACAGAATATCAATTGGTACGCAAATGGCCAATGGATAGGAACTGGTGTTAATTTAAATTATACGCCTACACAATCCCAAACGATTAGCGCCATTGCACAATTTGGATGTAATAATACCTTGTATGATACCGCGCGTTTTAACGTAAGTATTAATCAAGCTTTGGTATCCGTTCAACAAGTAAAGAACATTAGTTGTAATGGCTTAAAAGACGCCATTTTACAAGCGAATGCAAACGGAGGTATTCCGCCATATAATTATAATTGGAATACCATTCCTGCACAAACGACCGCTTCCATTACCGTTGGCACAGGTGCTTATACCGTTCATTTAAGCGATTCACTAGGCTGCACCGCTACT
>JACCDW011237440.1_pt1 | contig 10591 bp, 5 predicted proteins | sample 7449781 | NCBI WGS metagenome assembly JACCDW01 (sample SAMN15323449, study PRJNA562643) | freshwater metagenome | isolation source: river surface water | place: USA:Blue River Watershed | collected 2017-08-18
AACTATATTTACGTATAATAATACAGCAGCTGAGCAATCCATTAACTTAGTAAGTGGATCACGGATCACTGTTGGAGTATCAGGAATTTATGAAGCTTATTACTCAGTTCAGCTTCACAGAACTCAGGGTGGTTCTGGCGCTTTTATTTATATTTGGATTCGCAAAAATGGAGTAGATATTCCTGATACAAATGGTCGCGTAACAACAAACAGTAATAACGGCGATACCCTTCCAATTGTGCCATATATACTACAACTTAATGCCGGCGATTACATTGAGTTTGTAGCACAAGCTGATGACGATTACATTCAAATATTAGCAGTAACTCCTGTGATTGGCCCAGCTATTCCATCCATCATTGTTGGTATAAAGCGTATTGGATAATGGATCTAAACCGTGCGCGCTATACTTATGTAAGAATGCCACCTAGAAAGGTTGGAGCTCCTACAAAAAAGCGTGGTCAAGCGACCGCAGCAGCACCGGCGTATACCGCTATGGAAAGTGCGTATTTTGCACATTATGACGAGCAGTGTGCAAAATCTGGTATAAAAACCGCGATCCTGTTTCAGGTTGGCGTTTTTTTTGAATTATACGATTATGTGGATAAAGTTACGGGCACTGCGCGCGCAAATGTTTCCACAATTGCGGAGCTCTGTGGTTGCGTTGTGGAGCCACGGGTCAGTAGTGATCCGTCCAAGCATCGCCTTTTTTGGGGATTTCCTGAACACAGTCTTCCAAAGTTTGAACGGATTCTGATTGCGGCCGGTTACACTGTGCGCGTGATTATCCAAAACAAGGATGCTACTGGCGAAGTATCAAGCAGAACAATTGATCATGTAAGTAGTCCAGGCACATTCTGGGATTCAGAGGGTGGTCTTGCCGTGCGACGGGATGAACAGGTCATGCTATCGGTGTATGTGGAGCCATATACACAGAAACGTCAGGCTCACTGGTTTCTGAGTAGTAGTGCGTTTGATGTAATGACGGGCAAATCTGTAAGTGCTGAAACAGACATTACACTAATTGATGGAAAACCTGTGCTGGATTCAATGAGTCCTTTTTGGTCTATGTATCCACCAGCGGAAATTGTCTTTTTCTGGAACAGCGAGTCGGCACCGCCATCAATGTCAGAAGTCATGTCTATGTTTCCAGGTGCAAATGGACGCAACCCTCCCATTCATATTCAAAAGCTTGATGTTGGTAGCGAAAGCGGTGTTGGCGCTGATCGTATTCGGCTGGCATTCTTGGCTGATGTGTATAAGCACGATTGCGCACTTTCTGTGTCTGAATATCTTGGTCTGTCCATGTATCATTTTGCGCGTCGGAGTCTGTGCCATCTTCTTCAATTTGTAAAAGATCACAACCCAAGCTACCTGGCAAACCTACACGAGCATGTAATGTGGAACAGTTCCGATTTTGTGCTTCTTGGAAACGCAGCGCTAGAACAGCTAGCTATGCTTCCGCATAATACAGATAAACATAACGAGTCTCTTCTGTATTGGCTTCAATGTGCCCAGACCGCAATGGGAAAACGCGCACTACGAGAACGGTGTTTGAAACCGATTGCGGATATTGAAGAATTGGAACTGCGTCAGGAACGTATTGCTGCGCTGCGGTCGGCTGATGTGCGTGCGCCAATTGAGCGCAGTCTTCGCGGAATGTACGATCTTTCTCGCCTATACAGAAAATTCCAACTTGGAAACGGAACTACCGATGATCTTCTTCAGCTATTGGTTACGTATGAGAAGGCGCAGGAGCTTGTAAAACTCACACATGACACTGTGTATGGCGTTGGTGAGTTTATGGAAGAGTACACAACCCATTTAAATAGTATTCTTGGAACAATGGATGCTGAGCGCATTCGGAAAAGCAAGACGCAAGTGGATCATGCAGTTGCTGTGGGAAGTTGTCACCCATGGAAGCGCGGTCTGTATGCGGATCTTGATGCTTATGAGGATCAGTGGTTGTCCCTGGAAAATGAAGTATTGAAATTGGTGAGCGATTGGGAGGCTGCGTTGGAGGAATGCGGGGTGATCAAATGGACGTTGCGTGACGATGCTCCATTTACACTTCAGACAACATCCCGTCGTGCTGCGACCTTGACTGCGCTAGCGAAAACGCGATTCAAGACAACCATTACAACTGTAAAACGTGGATCAAGCACTACTGTAACACTGGAATGCCCACAGATTGTAACAGCGAGCGCAACAGCAATTAAGCTACGTGCGGATTGGCGAGCGGCAGTACATGAACATTGGTCTGCTTTTTGGAAAGATTGGAATACAAAAGCTATTAACGATGGCATGTTGGAAGCACTGGTGTCAATGATTGGCACATTAGATTCAGAAGTTGCTTTGGCATCTGTGGCAGATACATTTGGCTATGTGCGCCCTCAGTATATTGAATCCTCTAAGGAAGCTCAGGCTGGTATGGAAATTATTGAACTACGGCATCCAATTATTGAACGTGTCAATACAAGCACGACCTATATTCCTCACAGTGTGTCATTGGGTGCTCTATCTCATACAAGCACGGCAGATGCTGCCGCGGAACATGGTATTTTGCTATATGGTGTGAATGCTGCTGGCAAATCTAGTCTTGGAAAGGCAATTGGCTTGGCTGTGCTTCTGGCTCAGTGCGGCATTCCTGTTCCTGCTACGGCGATGAAGTTGATTCCGTATACATCGTTGTTTACACGTATTCTTGGTAATGACAATCTATGGGCAGGCATGAGTAGTTTTGTTGTGGAGATGACAGAATTTCGTTCCATTTTGCGCGCGGCGGGGCCACGGACATTAGTAATTGGTGACGAACTGTGTGCTGGCACTGAAACAGCTTCGGCAACTGCCATTGTAGCGGCTGGAGTTCAAACATTGTCCGCACGTGGGTCCAACTTCTTTTTTGCGACGCATCTTCATGAATTGGCAGATATATCCGAAATTGCCGGCAATGCATGCGTTAAATCATACCACCTTACTGTTCATTCTGATATGGAACGCGGGCGCCTTGTGTATGATCGCAAATTGAAAGCAGGAACGGGATCACCTATGTATGGACTTGAGGTGTGTCGTGGTCTGGATATGGACGCTGACTTTTTGGAATCTGCCTTTGCGCTGCGGAAACGGCTATTTGCGGATAGCGGCGCACGGCTGTCCACTTATAATGCGGGTGTTGTTGTTGAAAAATGCGGTGTATGTGGAAAACGGGAAGGGCTAGAAACACATCATATTGTGCCACAGGCAGCAGCAGATAGCAGCGGTAGAATTACTGCTGGAAAGCATAAAAATACAAAGGAAAATCTTGTTGTGTTGTGTTCAGCATGCCATGATGCGCATCATAATGGAATGTTGGAAATTCAGGGTTGGGAAGCTACAACCCATGGCACTAAATTAAAAGTTGTTTACTGAATAATTGTGCGACCAGCGGGGCCCATAGGTCCAGGAGGACCAGCAGCTCCCTGATCACCTGTATCACCTTTGTCGCCCTTTTCGCCACGTTCGCCGCGCACACCGCGATCGCCTTTGTCACCTTTATCACCCTTTTCACCCTTTTCACCAGGATCACCCTTATCACCTTTCAGGCTAGCATTCCCTGCGTTGCCTTGCTCACCTTTCTCACCTTTCTCGCCCTTTTCACCCTGATCACCCTTTTCACCCTGATCACCTTTTTCACCCTTTTCACCCTGATCACCTTTCTCGCCCTTCTCACCGCGTTCGCCACGTTCACCGCGTTCACCACGTTCTCCACGTAGACCACGTTCACCTTGATCACCCTTATCGCCCTTTTCACCCTTGATAACAGTTGCATTACCACCGCCAGTACCAGGTTCACCCTTTTCGCCGCGCTCACCACGCTCACCAGTTTCACCGCGCTCACCACGCTCACCACGCTCACCTTTCTCACCACGATCCCCACGTTCACCTTTCTCACCACGATCCCCACGCTCACCCTTCTCACCGCGAGGACCAGCGGGACCAGGAGGACCTTGTATAGCAGGACCGCCACCACCACCACCAATAGATAGTGCTGCCACCTTCTTTTCCAATTCAACAATACGCGCGGTTAACTTGTTGAATTCAGTGCGCAGGGGGTTGACACCCTGGCTATTAGTACCACGACTGTACATGATAGAGGTCATTTCTAATTCGGGATATTTGTATAACCTACTAATTCAAACGCACTTAGATTGGTCTAAAAATTGAAGCAGGAAATTATACCCGGAAGAAATAACAGAACATGATCATTCCTGTGCGCTGTATGAATTGTGGTAAGCTACTTGCGGATAAGTGGGACTATTACCAACGTCGTCTTCGTGAAGAAAAAGGCTCCGGTTATGCGGAACCCACGTGTTTTGATGGGACAAAAAAAATAGTGACTCCGGAATCTAAGGTATTTGGAGAGCTCCAAATCACACGCTATTGTTGTAGAAAGACCCTGCTTACACACGTGGATCTCATTGAGAAAATCTAAATATCAAACAGAATATGGAATTGTTTTTGCCTAGTTTAGGTCTTATATTACTAGCTGTTGCGCTAGCTTATTTTATAATGCCAAGCATTGCTGCCCCAACCCTGATCACAGGCAGTGCTTTAATGCTGGTGTTAGCATTGTATATTCATTACAATCAGTTTGGTCGCACAGAATATGAACAATCAACCTGGCAATACAACTTGCGTAAATATAGTTCTTATGTGATGGTTGGAGCTATATTGCTGGGTGCTTATGGATTTTATGCTATGAACAAACAAGGTGATAGTGGCATGATGCCCGCTGCTATGACATCTCCTTCACTACCTACACTTCAGGCACCTGTCATTGGTGGAGGCATGGGTGTTGTTATGAAGACCGCCAGCTCCCGGATCAGTGAATTGATGCGTCGTGGGCGTATTAGCCTTGAATAATATCATTGTTTATCAAGAAGAACTTGAAATACAATGCCATCAATCAAAGAAATACAATCTGATTTACGTGCGTTTGATCGCTATGCTCGCACAGCAGATTCAGCACCTGCTCTTCAAAAGAAATGGCAATCACTTACATCACACGAACTATCGGATGAAGCAGCAAATGCTTTCGTGCGTTACTATAGGGATATGCGTTCAAGCAGTAAAAAAATGCGTGGTGGATCTGCTCCACTAAGTTATCAAATGACACCCGGTGCAAATGTAGCTGTGTATGGAAGGTTCCCTGTTGAAGCTGATACAGACCCAGCAACTATTGCCGATTTAGATGTATTTTTTAACAGTGGAATAAGTCACAGCTGTGGCAAAGAAAATTCTTCTTTGACCGTACCAGAGAATATGGGAAGCAATAAAGTTGGTGGAAGTCGCCGTCATCGTAGCCGCCGTGCTCATGTTGGTGGTGGAAAACGTAAGACACAGCGTCATCGTATGAATCGTCGTCGCACTCTGCGTCGTCGTGCCCAGCGTCGTTATCATGGTGGTAACCTGCTAGAGTCTGTAGCAATGCGCCCACTGTTAGCTACAGCACCACCTAACTTCCTTCAGACACAGTTCCACAATGGAAGTGGTGGTGTGCCATCTATGCCAGTGCCTTCTAGCCCTGTGTCTCATACATGGGGATATGTGAGTAATGGGACAGCTGGAATTATCAATCCCGGTGAAATTACAAATATCGGATCTGATATGACTAAGCTCGCAAGCCCTGCTCCCTGGCAGACAGCAAACTAAATATGAAAGGGTGTACACCATTTTTCAGTTAGACCCACAAAATATGGGGGTATTAACTGAAAAAAGGCTACACAACTCTTTCACACTTGAATTATGAAAGGATGTAAAGACTTTGCTGAATACAAATGATAGTATCTACGTGTATTCAGTCTATCTAATTTCGGCCAAATCACCAGAGACACGTCATGGAATCCGGTATATGTCAACCAATGGCATCTGGAGCTAGCCCTTCACTAGCCGATGTCGCCCCGGCTATCCTTCGTCAGCTTTTTGATAGTTATCCCAATACATTCTTGACACAGCATCACATGGAATCGTATGAAGCATTTGTATTTCGTGAAATGCCAGAAATCATTCTTTCCGAAAATCCAATTACAATTTTGAAAGAGGCATACCCCGATGACCCAAGTGTGTATAAATACAAGACTGAGATATTTGTGGGAGGTCAAGGGAAAACACCTGATGAGTTGGCATTAGAAGTTGGTCCACCCATCATAACACTGGACAATGGAAAAACTGTGCGTCGCATGTTTCCAACAGAAGCCCGCATTCGTGATCTTACGTATGCCGCAACATTTCAGGCCGATATAACTATTCGCCTAACATTTACGATGCCTAGCACCGAACAAGGCAAAAAATATGATAGCATTGAACGGGAATTAACGATTAATAAATTTCCGCTGTTCCGCATTCCTATTTTACTCCGTTCCAAGCTTTGTGCTACAAACGGAGCAAGCAAGGATCTACTGTTTGAAATGGGAGAGTGCCGCAATGATCATGGTGGATATTTTATTATTGATGGATCTGAAAAAGTCTTGATTACACGTCAGGAGCAGGCTTTCAATTCTATTTATGTTGCTGTGAAACCGAAAACAGATCAAAAACTTGCTACATACGCTTCAGTGATTTGCCAACACCCCATTACAAAGCAATCTCGACGTGTTGCATTTTATCGCCTTCATGGCAACAAAGAAATTCTTGGAAAGGATGCCACGAGTATTGATGTGGAAGAGGGAGCAATTCGCGTAAGTATTCCATTTGTGAAAGGCCAGGTTCCGCTGTTTGTCCTATTCCGCGCTCTAGGTGTTGAATCGGATGAAGAGATTGTGCGCATGATTTTGCCCGATGTTAATGCACCTATAACACGTACCATGGAATCTATGTTGATTAGTTGTATTCACGATGCTTACCCTGTCACAACACAGGCGCATGCCATTGAGTTTATTCGCACATTGACAAAAGGGTTTATTGTAGCTACTGTATTGAATATTCTACATGAGCACTTATTTAGTCATGTGCCGGATCGCCCCTTAGCCCGTGCGCAGTATCTAGCGGAAATTGTGCGCAAAATGTTGCGAGTTGAATTGGGCCTGGAACCTCCCACAAACCGCGATGATATTCGCAATCAGCGCTTACTGCCAACCGGCACATTGCTACGCGGACTCTTTAGTGATTGTTGGAAGGACTGGAAAAAAACGGTGCGCTTATCCGTTGACAAACAGTACAACTATAACAAGTCTCTGTATCAGGATGAAAATTTCCTAAACATTTTTAGTGCTGGTAATATTGGAAATATTTTGAGTTCCAAGGAACTGAACGACAGTATTATGCGTGGTTTCCGCGGACGTTGGGGTACAAACCAATATAATATGAAAACTGGTGTGATCCAACCGCTAGCGCGTATTTCCTACATGGATGCTATGTCTCATACTCGTCGTGTTATTAGTGATTTTGATACAAGTATGAAGCTGGTTGGTCCTCGTCATCTTCACCCTAGCCAAGTAGGGTATTTCTGCACTAGTGAAACACCAACGGGTGCTCATATTGGTGCTACTAAAAACTTGAGTATTTTGACGGCAATTAGTGTATCTGTTCCCGCCGATCCACTTATGAATTGGCTGTTAACACGTGGTGGAGTTGTGGAAATTAGCGCAGCAACACGCGTATACGCAGCAAATGCGACAAGTGTGCAGATCAATGGTGGTACAATTGGATTCACAAGTCGCCCTGGAGAACTTACGCGCGTTCTGAAGTTAATGAAATGGACAGCTTGTCTGCCTCCTACGGCAAGCATAAGTTTTAATACAGTGGACAATATTTTACGGATTTATTTGGATGATGGTCGCCCACTGCGTCCACTTTGGCATTTGAGTGCGGGTGGTAAATGGCCACAGCTTATGTTGGATGTTCAGGCAGGATCAAAGGCGATTCCAGATTGGCGCACGCTTGTGTGTGGAACATTCCCACTGACCGCCGGATTTGTATACACTAGCGCAGAATTTGTAGATCCACTTGCGGAAAATCCTGCGCCAAGCCTGCTAGACTATGAAAATGCTTTAGCTCCCTACATTGGTTCAGTTGAGTATATTGATCCATATGAGGGTAATGAGGCATATGTAAGTTGGTGGGGTCGTCAGGATGATCTTACACCACAACATACTCATGCCGAAATACACCCAAGTTCCTTGTTGGGATTACTGGCTTCCATGATTCCATTTGCAAACCACAATCAGTCTCCCCGTAATCAGCTGAGTTGCTCACAGTCAAAACAGGGTATTGGATACTACGCAACAAATTACGAAAATCGGTTTGATACATACGGCAGCATGCTGTGTTATGGTGAGGGAGCACTATGTCGTACACTTGTTCACGAGGCTGTAGCTGGCGGAGGCATGCCATATGGCACAAACATTATTTTCTGCTTGAACAGTTTCAATGGCTACAATCAGGACGACGGTATATTATTTAATCGCAGTAGCATTGAGCGTGGTTTGTTCCGTTCTTTAGCACTGCGTAGTTATCAAACTGTTGAAGAAGAGGATCCTATTAGTCATGGCCTATATCGTATTGCGAATCCTCGCAATGTGCTAAGCTGGTATGATATTAAACCAGGGTACGATTACAGTGCGTTGGATGATTACGGTATTATTAAGGAGGGAACTGTAATCACAGATAAAACTGTGCTAGTTGGTCGCTATTTGACAAATACACAGACAAATAAGATTACGGATGCGTCTTTGTTACCTACCGTGTTCACAAAGGGTCGCGTGGATAAAGTGGTGGTTCTTCACCAGGCAAATGGAATGCGACTTATTCGTGTACGAATTTTGGAGGAACGTGTGCCTGAACTGGGCGACAAATTTTCTTCCCGTCACGGTCAGAAAGGTACAATCGGTATGTTGCTAGATGCTGTAGATATGCCTCGCACCGCCGATGGCATGGTCCCAGATGTAGTTGTAAATCCCCATTGTATTCCTAGTCGTATGACTATCGCACAAATGTTAGAGCAGGTATTTGGCAAGTTTGGAGCAATTGTAGGTGCAAAGATGAATGCTACAAGTTTTATGAATGACGAGCAATCATTTGCGGCAATCGCGGATGCTTTACAAGGCCTGGGTTTCCAACGGGAAGGCGAGGAAATCTTATATAGTGGCATGACTGGCAAGATGTATACCAGTAGTGTATTTATGGGACCATTGTATTTCATGCGTTTGAAGCATTTGACACAGGACAAGTTGAATGCACGCCCAAGTGGTCGTAAAGAACAGCGCACACATCAGCCAACCGGTGGTCGCGGCAATGAGGGTGGTATGCGTCTTGGTGAAATGGAACGTGATAGTGTGATTGCTCACGGTGTCTCTGGATTCTTACAGGAATCTATGATGAAGCGTAGTGACGGCACAAGCTTTTACATTTGTAATGGTTGCGGCACTATTCCCATTTACAATGAGGCGCATGGTTTATTCGTGTGCGCATTGTGCGACGGACCCTTGACATACCAGGGTGAAACAGCAGATACACTTGGATTAGTGTTACCTGTTCGTAAATCACGTGCTACATTCAGCAAAGTGGAAATGCCATATGCGCTTAAGTTGTTAGATCAGGAATTGACAACGTATATGAATGCTGGATTCCGTTTCTTGACAGAGAAGCATGCGCGCCATTTCCGTGAACCAATGGGGTTGAGGTTTGAGGCTTTGTTGGAAGATGCTCAGGAAGAGTCTGCGGCAGAGCAACCTGTAGTTGCTGCCGAGGAACAAGAGCAAGCAATAGACGCGGCCGCAGCCGCTCCAGTTGCTGCGCTTCCAGCACTAGCAGATGGAGATGTAGGAAGTGAAGAGGCAAACGCAGATTTACAGGATGCCGGTCAGCCTGCTATGAATGATTTGCCTGAAATACCTGCTGTTCCAGCTGGGGCGACTGTAATAGAATTCAATAGCTCCACTCCTCATTACAAAGAGTTTTTGAACAATTATCCTGTAAAACTAACAATAGGTGATAAGGTCTGGCCAAGTGTGGAACATTACTATCAGGCAATGAAATTCCCAAACAATCTTGAATATCAAGAAACAATACGTGCTGCTAAAACAGCTGCTCAAGCAAAGCGTATGGGTAAGACTGAAACAATTCCTATACGTGATGACTGGACAACGTATCGTGATGATGTAATGTACACCGCTTTGAAGGAAAAGTTTAGCGATGCGAATCCTGCGTTGAAAGAAAAGTTGCTGAGCACAGGTGATGCTGTATTACGAAAGGCAAGCCCACAGGATAATTATTGGGGCACTGGTAAGAAGAAATTAGGACAGAATAAGTTGGGTGTATTGCTCATGCGTGTGCGTGATGCTATGAAAGTTGCCCAAGTAGCTCCGGCTGTAGCAGCAGATGCTTTGTTGACAACGGAAGCTGTGCCTGAACAAGTGGCACCAGAAGCACCGGCAGCACCGGCAGCACCGGCAGCACCGGCAGCACCGGCAGCACCGATGGAACAATCGCCACCAGTGTTACAAATCACAGAAGTTAATGCGGATGATATGATGGATATGTTGGAAGCAGAGGCAGTACCTCAGGCACCAATTGCAGTACCTCAGGCACCAATGGCAGCACCTCAGGCACCAAT
>JACCDW011377520.1_pt1 | contig 10591 bp, 9 predicted proteins | sample 7449781 | NCBI WGS metagenome assembly JACCDW01 (sample SAMN15323449, study PRJNA562643) | freshwater metagenome | isolation source: river surface water | place: USA:Blue River Watershed | collected 2017-08-18
TAGATACACCTGTTTTACATGTTGCAATTAGAGTGGGTAATATAGATATAGTATTATTGATAATAAAATGTTTATTAGAATCTGATGAAAATATTGATATGACTGGTATTTCTGGAAACACATCTCTTCATATTGCAGCAAATGCTGGTTATAGAAAAATACTTCAAGAACTAGTAAAAGCTGGTGCAAATGTTAATGCACGAAATGATAAAGGTGAAACACCATTACATTTCGCATGTAATGTATGTAATTGGTCAATTGTACGATATCTTTTAGCTCATGGCTCAGATATGTATGCGACTGATAATATTGGTCAAACATGTCTTCATCATGTGTCATTTCCTTACAGCTTTAATTATAAAGTTGCACAAAAATTATTATTTCGTGGTCTTAATGTAAATCAAAAAGATAATAATGGATTAACTCCATTACATACACTTGTTAAGCGAGGTTATGCATTAAAAGATATGATACTTTTATTTTTGAAATATGGCGCTAATATAAATGAACAGGATAATGAAGAAAAAACACCTTTTCATTACATACTAAACTCACAACATAATAATTGTATAAGAGTTTTGTTAGAAAATGGTGCTGATTTAGACATTAAAGATAAAAAAGGTAATTCATGTATGTCTCTCGCAATGTCACAGCCAAATTTATATAATGTTTTACAAGAGATATTATTGTTTTCAAAAATTAGTGAAGACTCATATAATGCTCTAGTATTATGTACATATTTAGAAAAGTTGTCTATACTTTATATACTAGATTGTGATTGTATGGATTACTTGCGAGACTTTACAGGTCCATTAATTAAACCCCAAATTCAGGTTAATGATTGGTAAATTTTTTTAAGTTTTATTTATAAAATAAGTTTTATTTATAAAATAATTTTTATTTATAAAATAAGTTTTATTTATAAAATAGTTAATTTATTTATATTTTCTAATCAGTCTTTTGATTATTTCATTTTTCTTTCTAATTTCTTCTTGTATATGTGATTGTTCGTTATATTCATTAAATTCTTCCATTGTTAATGGTTCTCTAGTATATGAATTTATACAAGTTTCCCATAAAGATGATTCTATTACATATCTATCAAAAACTAATTCTGTATTTGGTAGAAAAGCTGGTTTTACAACACATGAACAAAGTAAACCATCTTCAATTTCATAATATTCTTCTTCAGCACCAATATGTTTATATATTTGTATCCATTTTTCTAGTTCAGTTCTATTAATATTTTTAAATTTAATATCAGAACTGGTATCAGAGGTTGAAGCCATATATATAATCATTATATGTTCAGTGCTCACTTTTGCAATAACATTATTAATTGATTCATCTATTTTATCATATTGTCCATATATTCCATTTAAAATTGATGGAATTAAATATACTAAATATGAATTTATAATAGGATATGATAATTTTAAATTAGTATCAATATTTATTGATAATTCTAATATATTATTAATTGTATTAATTAATAAAGATAATGTATTTTCAAATTTATCTTTTTCAATGTTTTTTTTCTCAGAATTTAATTTTGATATTATTGTTAATAATATTGAAACAATTCTAATTAATTTATTATTTGAAACAGTTAGTTTTACTTTAGATAATATACAACATATTATTATAATACTATGTATGTTTTCTGGATTTTTTAAATATGTTGCAAATAAAAAATCAATATCTTCAGTTAAAAAATTCATATTTATTTTTTTACTGACAATATAATTAATATATTTAAAATCTGTAAATAACCATTTTACACGATATTCCGTTGGTAATGATGCGCAATTATCAATAATAAATTTTTGTACATATGAATCTTCAAAAAATATACTTGACTCAAATATCTGAAAAATATGTTTTGGTATTTTATCTGATGCACGTAACCAATGTCTTTGAATTATTAATGTTTCTTCATTATAACTTTCAAATTGTTGTACCATTTGTTTTTTTTCTACTTTTATTGTTTCAAAAATTGCTGGACCAATTATATCAATAGCATCTGTATCTAAACGTTCGCTAAGATGTTTTTGCATTTCATTAATTTCACGGTCAAATCTGTTAATAACTTCAATATATTTATCAGATGTCCATATAATGATATCTGTTAATATTGATAATATTGGTGATATTTTAATACTATGATAAAACCCTGATTCAATACTAATTCCTAATATTTTATCAGGATTTCTTTGATTAAATTTATCAATTAACTGTGATAATAATTTAATAATATCTGTCAAGTTTAACAAAATTTCTTTTTGTAAATTATTTTTATCAGTACGGTCTTTAAAACTTGTTCCAAATTCTGTATGAAATTTTTGTTTACTTTCTTGAAACTTTTCTTGGTATTCAACAATTACTTGTTCAAAATTTGTTTTTAGTTTATTTTCTAGTTCCTGAATAGTTGACATTTTCTTAATTAATCAAGATTATTTTGTTTATTTGTTTTGGTTTTTATTTATAATAATAATTATAAATAAATTATAATATTATTTTTCAATTTTTTTATTAAATTATATAATTTAAATTTAAATTTATATAATATAATATATGACTTATCGTATGCAACGTGATGCAAATGCAGTTTCTGGAGTAGCTAGTGGTACACAAGCAGTCGCTACAAGTGGGTTTTTACAAAATAATGGTAATATTATTGGTGGTATATATACTTTATTATGGTGTAGTTTATCCATTTTTTCATTTATATATATTAATAATAATGATGAATATACAAATAAAACATCATATTTTATATTACCAAGTATTACAATTTTATTAGTTTTAATTGCTAATATATATTATTTTACTAAAAAACCTAATAATATTGAAGAAGAACATAGTGCTAAATCAATTTATGCTAATATAACACTAATTCCTATATATTTACTAATTATTAGTATTGTATTATTATTTATATTCAATCATTAATAATAAAAATTGATAATTATAATGATTATATTATAAAATAATAATATTATGAATTTCAATATAAATAATTATAATATTAATATAAGTACTAGTGATAATACTAGTATTTATGTCAATATAGTTAACAAGATAACTTTTCAAAATTATGAAACATCATTTGTTAAAAAAGATATTTGTAGTTTTATGGATATCAATGAAATGTTTAATTTTATGATTAAATGTTTTGAAAAAAAGGAAAATTATAGCATCGATTTTGAATCTAGTGAATCAAAGTTAATTCTATTTTTTAGTGCAAAAATTGATGGTTTTTTAAATATTTCACATAAATTAATTGTAAAAGAATTAATTTTAAATTCAGATAAAATGTTAACAACCAGACTTAACTCGATGAAAGAAGATTTTCAAAAACAAATTGATGATTTAAAATCTGAACTTGTTACAATTGGTTGTCTTAGAACACCAAAACCATTTGAATATATTAGAATTAATAAATATACTAATGTATTAGATTTATCAAAATATAATAATACCACTGATGTTATTTGGACAAATATTAATCAATTTGTTTCTCTTAATGAATTAATTATTAATGATTCTTGGATTGGTAATTGTAATAATAATGGACAAATGCATAATACAATTTTTCAGTTACGTGATTATAATTTTTGGACACAAAGTCATGGTTATATTTTAGCACAACCACATTTCATTGATATTTTTAATTTCCCACAAATTACAGTATTAGAAATACAAAAAAGTAGTACCTCATCTAGTAATGTAGAATTAGGACATTTTTACAATGTACCTAATTTAGTTGAATTACGATTAAGTAATTTTGATAAAGATTTAAATATTTTATCATATATTCAAACTATTCCAAAATTAAAAAAATTTTCATTAATTAAATGTAATTATATTACTTCATCAAAAATAATAGATATTCGTGAATATTGTGTAAAACAAAAAATTCAATTTATTGTTGAATAACTTTATTTATTTAATAAAAAATAAAGTTATTTAGTTAATATTTTGAAGATAGTATAAGTCTAATTTATATTTTAAATCATTATATACATATTCTTTATTTAATCCATATATATAATCACTAATAGGACTTCGAGAATAACCTAAAAATGTACTAATAAAAACTTCATTATATGATGTGTATAAAAAGTATCGTTGATTGTCAATTTCTCCTTTATGAAGATTTAAAATTAAAAATCTAATAAATGGTAAAAAATACGCAAGTTCAAGATTTTTTAATTTATTTAAAAATTTAATTAAAATGTCTGGGTCATAATCATAAAAATTAATAGTTTCTAATCCATATTTATTATCAATAATTGTTTTAATACATAAACTTATTGATTCATATGTGCATTTAATATCAATTAAATTACTTAATTGTGTTGTAACATAAAATATATGATTTTTATTTTGAAAATCTTTTTGAATAATATCAACAATATAATTTTTAATATATTGAGGATATTCTGGTTTATCATAATAAAACTTTAAAAATGTTTGGTTTAATGTTTCTTTAATTTCATCATAATAACTTAATATTGATTTAACATTAGTTAATTGTTTAATTTTGTATTTAATACCAGTATTAATTTCACTAATTACTTCATTTACCAATTGTTCATATTTACTTTCATCATTAGGTTTAATTTTAATTAATAAATCATAACAATTACAAATATGTTCGAGTAAATTATTATTATTAATAATAACAGTATCTAATGGTGTTAATTTATTATATTGTTGCATTAAATTATCAATAACTAATTTACATGATGTCTCATCAGTTAAAAAGTTGTCTAATTTAGAAACAAACTTACTAAAACCAGATAATTTAATCATGTCATTAATAAATTCTTCATCAGAAATAATTTTATCAACTTCTGCTTTTTGTCTTTCAACTGGTAATTTAGAAAATTTTTTACCTTGTTCATTGATTCCAATTTTCAAAACAACTTCTGGTTTTAATTTAAAATCAGAGCCTTTTGATTTAATCATTCTATATAAATATGCATCTAGTGCACAAATTGGAATAATATCAATTAGTTGATCTTCAATATTATTTTTTTTATATTGTTCTCTAACTGTTTGTTTAACTTGATCAAACATCTCATTTAATTCACCTGTTATTTCTAACTCATCGCCAGAAACTAGTTGCATATCATCTGCTTTATTAACAACAACTAAAGTGTGAATTTTTTTTGTATCTTTATGCATTGCTGTTTGTTCTGTAATAAATGTTAAAATATCAATTTCATCTGATGTATTAATACCAGAATTAATATCTACAATAAATACAACAATATTAAATACATTGAATGTATTGCGTAAATAATCATAATAAATATTTTTTGTTCTTGCATCATTAAGTCCAGGAATATCAAAAATAGTTAATAATTTAGAACTACAATCAATATCTAATTTTCCTACAGGAAATACTAATGGTTTATAATCACTTGCCATGGGTTTAGAAGAAGATTCTGATTTTTTAATTAATTTATTATTTGTTTCAGAAATTATGTTATTTATATTATCAAACGAAGAAATCTTTTTCTTAGTTTCAATAAATATACATGGGGTCATTGTTGTTCTTTTAATTTTTGTTTGTGTTAAATCCTCGCAAAACATAGTATTTAATATAGTTGATTTCCCAGAAGAAACACAACCAACTAAACACACATTTAAATTATCAATAGGTAAATCCATAAAATAATAATACATTATAAATAAAATAAATAAATATCAATTTTTTATAAATTGATTAACTTTCTAATTGTTATACATTTATCATTATATTTTAAATCTTCTCGTTTATCATCACATCCAATACCGTCAATAATTAATTTAATATTGCATTCATCTAATATATTTAATAACTTTTTTATATTTTGTTTATGAAACCATGACTTATCTATCCTTGGCAATAACTTAATATAATCATTATAGATTGTACCAATAGATGACAACTCTTTAATATTTTGTGTCATCCCATTATTTATAGGTTCACTACCTGGATACATATAAATAAGTTCAGGTTGTCTATAATATAATTGTATTTCATTAAATTTTTCATCAATAAAATTAGGACAACTACCATTTTGAATTGTAAATGTTTTAAAGTTATTAAATTTATTTAGATGTTTAAATACATTAACTGACATAATGTAATATCCAAAAGGAAAAAAATGAACAAGATCAGTACATTTCTTAAATAATTGTAATAAGTATGCTTTTTCAATATTCCATGATAAAGGTTGTTTATATATATCATAACCAATAATCATAGTATTTTCAACTGTATCTTGAATATTTTGTCTATTATAAAAAAGATTTTTATTAATTTTATTTTCTTCTTTAAAATTAGTGTTATCATCTTTTAGAAAGTTTATTTCTTCTCTTAAGTAAGCGTTTTCTTCTTTTAATAATTTGATTTCGTCTTTTACTTGATTCATTTCTTTTTCAACAAATTGTAATAACTTATAATTTTTTAAAATTACTTCTTCCATTATACTATTTCGTAAATCCATAAAGTAATATTATTTTGTTTATTAAATAAAATAATATCAATTTTTTCTATAAAAAACTTTATGGAAAATTTTATAGGAACTATGCATCCTAATTGAAGTTGATATATATATTGTTTTTCGATGTGAATAAACAATAATAATTATAAAAATTGATTTTTATATTTATTAATATTTTATTATTATATTTTATGAATATAGAAAATATTAATATAAATTTACTTGAAATTTCTCCATTAAATGTTCGTACAATAGATTCAAATAATGATTCATTAGATGAATTAACAGAAAATATCAAACAATATGGATTATTAAATCCATTAACTGTTGTAAAAAAAAATAATACAAATAAATATGAAATTATTGCAGGACAAAGACGTTTTCATGTTTTAAAAAATTTAAAATATGAAAGTATAAAATGTAATATTATTAATAATAAATCAGATTTTGATATAACCATACTAAGTTTAACAGAAAATATACATCGTGCTAATATGCATTTATCTGATAGAGCAAAAACATATAAAAAATTATACAATACATTAAAAAAAGACCCAAAATATAATAAATTAGAAAATAAAGAAAAAGAAAAATGTATAATTGAAGATTTAAAAAAATTTACTAATTTTAATATTAAAACAATTAAACAATATATAGAAATTTCAGTATTACCTGATACAATATTAGATAAATTAGATGCACACGGAAATGAAAGATTATCATTAGAATTTGTTATTCAATTATCAAAAATGTGTATTATAGATGAAAAAGAATTATTAAAAGTAATTAATGTATTTATAGAATGTAATTCAAAAGATAGAATGGAACTTATGAGAAAAATACGTGAAGAAAATTATGATAATTATAATGATTTTCATAAATTTTTATATAAAATAGGAAAAATTAAAACAGAATTTTTAAAAGAAAATGAAAGAAAAAAATTAGAAGAAGAAGAATTAATAAAAAGATTAGAAGAATTAAAAAAGGCAGAAGAATTAAAAAAGGCAGAAGAATTAAAAAAGGCAGAAGATAATAAAAAATCTGAATCTGAATCTGAATCTGAATCTAAATCTGAATCTAAATCTGAATCTGAATCTGAATCTGAATCTGAATCTGAATCTGAATCTGAATATAATAAAAAAATACAATTAATTAAACAAAAAAATAATAATAACTTATATATAATGAAAAAAGGAAGAATTCCAGAATTACAAAATTTGTATAGAGATGAAATTATCAAGAGATTTAATAATTGTATTGTTTCAAATATGCATAATCATGTTTGTGAAGCTGCACATATTATACCATTTTCAGAATCAAATTGTGAAAATTGTTATGATATTGATAATGGATTATTATTAAATTCTATTTTACATAAATTATTTGATAATTATGATTGGAGTATTAATCCAAAAACATTTTGTATTGAAATATTTAATAAAACACCAGATATTTATAATATTATGAAAGAATATGATGGAAAGTATATTGATATATTAAATAAATATAGTAATATTATTAAATATATTACAACTCATTATCAAAAAGCTATTAAAAAAATTTAATTATTTTATACCTTTATAGCCCTAAAGGGCGTATATACGCATCAAAGATGCTATAAAAATATTGAATATATATTTTATTAATTTTAAATAGTAAGTATTTATGCAACAAAATGAAGAAATATATTATATTAATCCTGTTCCATCAGACCCAAAATGCATGTACATAACAAGTAGAATAAAAAATCCAGAAGTAGAACGTGGTCATTTACAATATCAAATAATACCAGAATTATTAATAAATGTAATTATATTAGATGGAGATTTATTAGATTTTGTTATAGAAGAAAAAACAGAAGAAAATATAAAAAGATTATTACCATTAACTAAAACAGCTGGTGATATAAATGATTATAAATTATTATTAGTTATTAAATTAAAAAGAGATAATAATTTAATATGTTTAAAAGGTGCATTATTAAATAAAAAAACAAATAGAATTGCACTAATGACAAGTTTTAATAGTGAAAAACATATTACTGATAATAATTCAAGAGCAATAAAATCTCATGACCCTAGCTATTTTATTGGTCATTATAGATTAAGTGCACCGCCTAAATTTTGGTCTGAATTAATTAAAATAGTTAAACAAGAACTTCCATTAAAAATTAAATATAAATTAAGAAATAATCAATGGAGAAAACATACAAATGTACTTGATTCAATTATATATACAAAAAAAATAGTATCACCATATGGTCATTGGAAAGAAACCAATAAATTATTTAATGAAGGGAAATTTAATAATGAAAAATTTGCAAAAATATTTATAAATGATATTAATATTAATGATTATATTTTGATGTTTGATACAAATTACGATTATGCATTAGTATTAAAAATTACAAGCAAACCAATTGCTGAAAGATTGAATGATATTATTATTATACGAGATAATAAATGTAATCATACACCATTAGTAAAAGATTGTAAAGAATGTATTGATAGTATACTTGAAATATTTTCTAGTAAATATTTTGAAAAAAATTATAAATCATATACAAAATATCTAAATGAAGATTATAAATTTGAAAATATGCATGCCATAATTAGAAATGTTGAAATTGTTGGTAAAATAAATAATACATGTGAAGCATATAATCAAAAAAATTATTTTCAAGGTAGTATTAATAGAATAAACATTGAAATAGATAAAAAAGATATATTAAAAGTAAATATTGATAATGAACAACTAAATATTGATAATGAACAACTAAATATTGATAATGAACAACTAAATATTGATAATGAACAACTAAATATTGATAACAAAAAAGATTATGAAACAGATAGCGATGATGATAATAATAACATAATATTATAAATTATATTTAAAAATATATAATTATATACTATTATGCGTATGCGTAATTATTTAAATTTATTTAGCTATTTATGTAAACATGATGAAATAGAAATTGCTAAATTGATAGTTTTACTAAAACCAAATATTGATGATATTGAATTGTATTTTGATACAGCCTGTTCAAGTGGTAATTTAGAACTTGCTAAATGGTTACTTAAAATAAAACCAAATATTGATATACAAGATGGTTTTATTAATGCTTGTGTATATGGTAATTTAGAAGTTGCTAAATGGATAGTTTTACTTAAAATAAAACTAAATATTGATATATCATATTTTTTTAATAATGCTTGTTCCTATGGTAATTTAGAACTTGTTAAATGGTTATTTGAATTAAAACCAAATATTGATATACAAGATTTTTTTTATACAGCTTGTTCAGGTGATAATTTAAAAGTTGTTAAATGGATATTTGAATTAAAACCAGATATTGATATACCATATGGTTTTTATTATGCTTGTAAAAACGGTAATTTAGAAGTTGCCAAATGGTTACTTGAAATAAAACCAGATATTGATATATCAATTATAAATACAATAGATATTGAGATTCCATTAAGGGAAGGTAATTTTGAATTTATAAAATGGATTGTTCAAATTAATCCAAATATTAAAATAGATGATATATCATATTGGTTAGAAGAGGCTTGTAGAAATCGTTATATACATCTTGTTAAATGGTTATTTGAATTAAAACAAGATATTGATATACTAGATTTTTTTAATACAGCTTGTTCAAGTGGTAATTTAGAAGTTGCCAAATGGTTACTTGAAATAAAACCAGATATTGACATAACAGAAAGTTTTAATCAAGCTTGTTCAAATGATAATTTAGAAGTTGTCAAATGGTTACATGAAATAAATATTGAACTGTAAAAATGATAAAAAATATGTTAATTTATGATAAATATAACTTAATAGCCCTAAAGGGCGTATATACGCATTTACAATGCTATAAAAATAAGTTGGTAAAAATTTTAGAGAAATTATTTTTTTTGAACCCCCGCCCCCCGTTTTTTTATTTTTATATTCATGATATAAATCATTGATATATTATTATAATTTATTAAAAAAACATTTAAGAATATAATATCTTATATATAATATAGATCATGGAAATCATTGAGAGTCATATATGTAAAACTTGTAATAAAACATATTCA
>JACCDW010414825.1_pt1 | contig 10590 bp, 4 predicted proteins | sample 7449781 | NCBI WGS metagenome assembly JACCDW01 (sample SAMN15323449, study PRJNA562643) | freshwater metagenome | isolation source: river surface water | place: USA:Blue River Watershed | collected 2017-08-18
CAAATTTAATTCTTCCTAATAGAAACTCTGCCATTTTATTTTATTCCTTTGATTTTATATTTACCGAATAGTGAGATTACTGTCTCCATACACCTTGTCCAATATAGTAAAACCATGCAGCCATATTGCCATCAACTCCGGCATTTGGGCCTTCCATTATTACTTTATCAGAAAATCTTACACTAGAATTCAACTGTCCTGCAGGAACTGTGCTAGAAATAAAGTCCTGTCCACCTATAACTACAGTTCCAGCATTCATTGTACTAGTAACAACATTTGAACCACCTTGACTTAGACGATTGGCAATATAAGTTCGAATCGCTTTTTGGGTTACAACTATGTTATCGCTATTATCAATCATTGAAGGATCTGTACTAATTTGTGTAATGACTACACTTTGACTACCTACAGCAATGCCTCCTAATCTCAATTGTGTTAATCCTTCTAAACCAAACTGACTTGCACTTAAAGTAACAATACCTGTTGCCTGCTCAACGCCGAAGAAGTTACCAACTTTAAAGTTACCGTCTTGGTCTGTACTAGTGTAAAATACACGGCCATAATTAACTTCGATAGTTTGGTTAAAAGGTCTTAAAAATGAATCCGGATCTGTTGGGAGTCCAGGATATCCTGATTGAAATTGGTCTCCAAAACCAATGTTTAAGAAATCGTGTCCTGTAAGTCTTACTTGACTATATTTTTCTCTAATGATAAGACTTGTAGCATGTAACGGAGATTGTAAAGCCGACAATGGAGGATTAATTCCTATCCTTAGTCTTAGATTAGGTGCAGAAGAATTATCTAAAACAGTAATATCTGTGATTTTATAAATTTCTGATAGTCCAGCTATGACTAAGTTACTACCGACAGATGGTTGAGCTGTTGCTGCATCTATTACTAAATTGTATTCTGCTTGGAATTCCTCTGCATATCCGTCACCGTTAACAACTATATCAGTAGTTGTAAAGTTATATCCTATTCCTGGAGTAATGATAAGTGGATGCCCTAACACTCCGTTTCCAATTTGGAGAGCAGTTTGAGCAATCTGGGTAGAGTTTGTATCATATATTTCTAAAGATTCAAAACCATCCGAATATCCGGAACCCGGTTCCCATGCGTAGAAATCTGTAATAATTCCACTTGTAATCTCAACTCTGGCTTTTGTTCTTGCTCCTGCGTTTATAGCTGTTGCTAAAGATGTGCTGCCTACAGTTACAAATAAACCAGTGTATGAATCTTTGTCTAGCTCATACGTCATTTGTGGTGTAAAACTAGCTGTGGTGCCGTCTAAACTTTCTGTAACTATTATTGTTGGAGGTTCTAGGTATCCCGTTCCGCCGGATAGAATCGAAACAGAGTCAACGGCCCCACCTGGACCTATTGTGCAGGTTGCTACTGCTTGAGATGAAGCTCCTCCGCCTACAAATCTTAATGTAGGAGCAGAACTATAATTAGATCCTGCTGTAGATATAGTCACGTCAGAAACTGTTCCTAAGTTTTTAGATGTATATCCGAAACAAACACCAGAATAATTGTAAGCAGAAACAGTTCTTTGTTTCCATACTATGCCGTCTTCGCTTGTATAAGCTAAAGTGTTGCCGCTTCTTACAGCTAAAAATACTCCTTGACCGTAAGTGATGCTAGTTGCTCTTACATTGTATAATGATTCATTCCAATCTAAACCATCAAAACTCCACGCAGGTTTTATAGATGCATCTGAACTTACTGCAATAAATCTTCCGTTACCAAATGCAATACTAGACCAATTCGATGATACATGAAGATTACCTCCATTTATCCATGTTTGACCGTCGTAGCTAATTGCAGTTCTTAAACTGTTCGATGCTAGTGCTACAAATCTACCGTTTCCATAAGTTAAACTTTTCCATTGTGACGGATTCGGTGATGGCAAAGTAGATGCAATCCATGTTTTTCCATAGTCTAAAGAGTATGCCGCTTTGTTACTATTAGAACCATTATCTATTACAACAAAAACACCTTCTCCATATACAATACTTCCCCAGGTTGCAACACTAGGCAATGTTGACTGCTTCCACGATGTTCTTGGATCGGTTGTATATAATACAATTGACGGTGCAGCTCCGCCTGAACTAATAAGATTCCAGTAACCATTACCAAATGCCATTGCTGTCCATGTTGCAGTTACAGGCAAACTAACCGAATCCCAATTTACAGTATCTTTCGATATAGGCAATGTATTAAGACCTGGTGTAATTGCAATAAAATTTCCATCTCCGTATGCTATAGAAGTTATAGGAACTGTTTGAGTTGGGAAGCTAATGACCTCTTGAACAAAAGGAGGAGCAGAATAAACAAGTCGAGGTTCAATAAAATATTGCGTCGTTGTATCTAATAAAGGTTCTATATCTGCTCCAGGAACGAAATGATCCCATCCTGAAACAAGCATTTGCATAGAATAACTGGATGTTTCTACATCTACTTGTGTTCCTCCTATACTATCTTCGATTGTGATAGACGAGGTTAAACTATCAACTGTTTCTATATAATAAGTTGTTGCCGGAGATATACCAGATATAAAACTAGAATTAAAAAGAGCAATTATAGATCCACTAGATGTTATGAGGTTTGTTTTGCTTGGTGTAGATTGCAATTCCATTATTCCGGTATCTGATATAAAGGTATAATCTTGTCCTGTTGTTTCTGTAGTTAAATAACCTGTATCACTAACTAAAGTAACTATAGTTCCGGTATCCACTGTTAAACCAGTCAATGTTCCTACACTAGCATCGCTCAAATCAACATCTGAGCTAGTTGTATTTGCAATAATTGTTGTTGTAGCTGCTGCACTTGTTAACGGCAATGTTCCGCCTCCGGGACTTGCACTAATTCTAAATGTTACTAAATTATCAATCTGAGCAATGTAGTAAACCGTTCCTGCTGTTATTCCTCCTATTGTTAATCCATAGAAAATTATTGGATTATTAAGCTGGAATCCACTAGTAGAGTTACATGTTATTTGATTAGTTCCTGAAGTAGTGCCTGATATTGTTCTTGAAATAATAGAAGAAGCAATAGTAAAGTTACTACTGTCAATAATCTTACTTACGTAGTAAGTAGTTCCTGTAACTATACCACTACCGCTTAATCCTGTACCAGTAAACTTAATAGGATATAATTCAGTAAGGTTAGCTGTTAACGCAGAAATATAATTAGATGCACCAGTAACCGAAGTGACTGTTATACTTACTTGAACCACACTTGTAGAAATTTGAATATCTGTTGTACTTACAATTCTTGAAATGTAATAAATGTTGTCTGATAACAATCCACCAAAACTTGTTCCTACAAATTTAATTGGATTACCAATTACAAAACCAGCTGTAGAATCTACTTTTATTATATTAGACTGTTCTTCTGTGCTTCTTGCTATAGTTCTATTTAAAGTAGTTGATATAGTGATTGTATTAGCATCTACAATTTTACTAATATAATATTTGTTTCCTGCTACAATAGTATCTAGAGCTACTCCATGGAAGATAGCCGGAAATAATGATACTAACCCAACTGTTGAATCAAGAGTTATATAATTTGTTCCAGACGAAACAGCAGTTGCAGTGGTTTGTGTTAGGCTTGTAGATATACTAAAAAAATGTGAATCGATTACATCATTAATATAATAAACAGTTCCTGTGCTTGTTCCTCCTATTGCACCTCCAGTGAACTGTAAACTCATATTAGGAGTCATGTTAGCCGTAGAAGTAGCGTAAAAATAACTGGTATTTGATACTATGTTCATTGCCATAGAACCTGTACCTGAAACTAAAAATACAGGAGTTCCAAAAATTGCTGTTGATAATTGGAAAGTTGTTTCTGTTAAATTAATAATATAATATGTGAAATCGCTCACAACTCCGCCAAATATTCCAGTTGATTGAAAACTAACTGGCATATTGTTATAAAGTTGTGATATTCCTGCAGTCGTCATTGTATTGGATTGTCCGCCAACAACATTGGTGACTATAACTGTTGTTTTAGAAGCTGATGTAACTGTTGTAGAGTATACTGTTGGATAAAATGTAACCGGCATTCCAGCATATAATAAATTAAAATCAGTTGTTCCAGATAACAATAGTTTGTTTGTTGCTGCATTACTACCGGTTACAGTAACAGGATCATATGATTCTTTGGCAACATGTGCGTACTTAGATGTAGTATTATAATTTGTAATTATACCGTACTGACCTACACCAGTACCGCTAGATAATATAACTCGTAGACCTAAATATACAGAGCTAGAAGCTATGTCTGACCCTGCTAAGATTACGTAATCAGTATTCCCTCCTTGAGCATTGTTACTAGCTGTTTGATATCCTGTTCCACCAATTTGGAATCCTGGACCGGGATCTACTAATGTTGTAGTATAAATTGAATTAGATCTTATTTCGTCGCCAAGTGTCTCTAAATTTGTACCTGCACCGGAAGGAAGAAAATCTGCATATGCAGAATACTTTGTGTCCCTAGTACTTAAATAAAAACCTGGAGTTGTTTCTACTGGTGTATTTTCAACTTGAGCCCCGTAGAAGTAAGTGGTTCCACCGGCCGGTGAATTATAATTTTTTACATAAATTTTAAAAGTTGCTAAATTATTTAAAGAATTAATATCGTAAGTTCTAAACCATATTCTATACCATCCGTTATCAACTTCTTTTATTCCGTACTGAGTAGGAACATGTACAGGTGTAGTTACAGATGTTGTAGTAATTGAAAAATTCGTGAAATCATATTTTAATCTGATTTCATTAGGAGTAGATCCAGAAAACTCCGCAGCAAGATAAACTTGATTATTTCCTAAACTAGGTTTTACATGTACACTAAAACAATAATTTTGTTGAGTAGGCGGAGGAATTGTTCCTGATATTGTTGCAGTTGCTATTGAGTTTCCTATAATTGTTTGTACGATTATAGTTGCATCGTGTAAACCATTTATACCTCCAAGCTGATTACCGCTGATAAGAATCTCATCGTCTTCCGCATAGCCTTGTCCGCCTAAAAATGGTGTGCCACCAATTGATACAATTTCGTATCCTGATGCTTTAACTGAAATTGTGAACGTAGCCCCGTTGCCGTTTCCGACTATATTAGAACCTGTTACATCTGTGTATATTCCGCCAGATGGTGTAATATTAATAGTTTGAAAAATGTATCCTGATCCTGTTGTGGCACTTGTACCTGTTAACGCCCATGCTAAAGTTGTTTTATCGTATGGGTCAGATGTATTTTGAAAATAGCTTACAAATCCGTCATCATTCCATGGTGCTGTTTGGAAATCATTACTATAGGTTAGTAAATTAGTAACTAGTCTATTGTAGTGCTTTCCGGCATTATCAAATCTAAGTTTTTGAGTTGCACTACTTAAACCTTTTACAGTTAAAATTTTTGGTTCAGGATAATATTGTCTGTTGTAAATTATTCCAGTAATAGGAACTTCTGTATCGTCAAACCCTTCTGCAACAGTACCAAACACACCATATGAGCTGTTACCATTTGTAGCACGAATACGTCCGCCGTCTTCTGCAAAATAACCAGCATAACCGTAATAACTGAAAATACTAACTAATTCAGTTAATGCACCTGTACCAGTACACCATACTCCTATACCATCACTAATAATATGAGTAAAGTCGTTAGCGACTATAGACTTGTTGCCGCCATTGTGTAATGTTCCATCAATTTTAATCGCAGTACAACCAACTCCAAAGGCTGTTACATTCTGTATATAAGGGCTTCTTGTTGAGATCCAAACAGAAGTATCTCCTGGACCTGAGCCTGGATCTAAACTAACATATGATGGACCTGTTGGTCTTCTTGTTCCAAACTCATTTTCGTCTGTTAAAGTGCCTAGTAATCCTATTAAAGTCATATTTCTCATGCCTGTAGCATTTTGCATATGGAACATGTCTTTAATTGCATCGCCGCCAATTACTTGTATTAAGCCTTGGCCGACTTCTAACGTTACTTCAGCGCCTCCTACAGTTTCGCTAACTTTAAATTCTGTATCAGATAATATTTCTTTAATATAATATTCTACACCTAGTTCAAAGGTGTTTTCTAAAAACGGATCTAAAACTACAGGACTATTATTTGATGCAAAAACAAATTGTACAGGTGCATTGACTGTCATGCCTTCTGTGGAATACGTTTTTAAAACATTAGAACTTGTAGATTGGTAAACAAACGTATCAATAATTGTAGCAGGACGAACTACAACACCTCTTAGTTCATCTCCTACTAAACCAATATATTCTGGTACTGTAATGGGTAAAGTTTCTTCGTAAGTTCCATTTTTAATAAAAATAGTTCCTGGAGCAACTGCATTTTGTACAGCATACTGAATAGTTCTCCATGGCTGGTCCCATGTTACACCATAATCTGGATTGTCTAATCCGTCTAGTGCAACATAGTACACATTAGGACTAGTTAAAATTCTATTATATGTAGGAACATTTTCATTAGACTGTATCTGCCAAGTTTCTGGTCCTATTTCTAAATTAGTTCTAGTATCTTTTCCATTTACACTATTATAAACCATGTCTCCTTGATTTATAAGAGCGTTTTGTTGCGCATGTGGTAAGTGAACAGTCCATGCAGCGACATTTTCTAAGACAGCTCCAACAGAAGGAGGAGGGTATCCAGTTAAAGATGCATGAGAAAGTACGCATTTCCAAGTATTGTTTTTATATACAACTAAATCACCGGTAGTGTAACTTGCAGAATCAGGATCCCAGAATCCTCTATAATTGGATGCAGGAGATAATAATTGCCAATATTGGTAATTCCATCCTTGAAATAAAATGTCTTCGCCATTAAATGCAGGATCATTGAACGCTTTTGCAAATGGTTTATCAAAATAAAGTACGTTGCCTACAACATTAATAACTCGATATTCTGACAGATTCATCGGATCATAAACTTCGGGACCAGCTACTGAAAAACCTATTTGAATGTTAGTCGCGTCATCGACTTCTATAAAATTAATACCGCTACCCGATGACACTATTGTTTTAGTTAAATAGGTATTGGGAGAATTAGTAAGGAACGGATTATTTCCTATGCTGTTTGCAACAGCTTTAAATAACTTTCCTCTATAATTTACTACGTCACCGACTCTATAATTACTAGAAAAAGACCACGGTGATGTTTTAATATTAAAAGAAGGATTTAATACATTCCAATAAGCAGAAACAGAGTCGGGTTGATTATTGAAGTTACTATTTTGAACACTGTACCACGCATTCCCACCGAATATAACAACATCGTTTAATTGATAATCTGCAGAACTACTCCATTGTCCTAAAAATTCTAAACCTACTAGCCATGCTTCAAAATCTGCGCTGGCAAAAGTTGATCCGGCAGCATGGGGTGTAACGCAGATATATAAAGTACTGTTTAGTTTTACAACATCATTTAGTTTATATACAGTTGCTGGTGTCCAATTACCTTTATAATCGATTCCTTTATAGATAGCAGTCCATTTAGATTGATCGTTTTCTAAACCTTGAACTACAGAAGATGCACTCAGATGATTAGTATTACAGGAATAAACTATTCCTCCGTATCTTACTACGTCACCGACTCCGTATGCTGTGCTAACTGTCCACACGTTACTCCAGTCTGCACCTTCTATCATTAATGTAAATTTAGTAGAATCAAAAGTACTTCCGCTAACATGATAGGTACTACATAACCAAATGGCACCGCCGTATTTTACAACATTGTTTAAATTGTATGTTTGAGTCGATGCCCAATTATATTTGTAGTATGTACCGTTAACTGATTTTGTCCAGTACGGAAAATCAACTGCGTCAATCTGTCCTATAGAATTAAAATCTGTATTGAAATTAGTTGCAGTATGTGGTATATTACAGGTATATAGTTGTCCTTCAAAATAGACAATATCGTCAATTTTGTAAGTTTCTCCTGTAGCCCAGATTCCTACATAATTATATCTTAGGCTACTAATTCTAAATTCTGCCATTATTTTATCCTGTTATCCGTAATTATAAGTTTGATTTATTCTAGCAACTAATTGACCTTCTGAGTTTATGTAATAATAAACACTTCTATCGTCCCACCTCCACTGATCTAAATATAGATTAGGATTAGGTCTTGTATGATCTTCTTCTAGTCTTCCATCGATAAAATCTACGCCCCACTCAAAATTTGCAAAATTATTAGCAGAAACACCTGCTTTATTTACAGTAATTAAATCTGTTGAAGTTAGTTGGTCGACTCTGTAGAAGTACAAGTTACCTTCATCGTCTCTTCTCATTGCATAGAAATAACGAGGTATTGGTCCTAAGACTGAATTTTTATCTAGTTGACCTGCATAAAAAGGTGTTGCCATAATTTTTCCTTAAACAATTTCTACGTAACTCACGACGGAATCTAATCCTCCGGTACCTTGGGTAATAACGTTAATAGTTGTATCTGGTCCTAAAACTAGTCTTTCTCCGCCGTTGACTAATTTTAAACTTTCATTTTGCGGAATTATCATATTGTACGCATAGTATGCGCTGGCATTATTATTGGCATTGTCGACTAGTTGTACTTTTACAATTTGAAAATCAGGAGTGCAATTTGTTAATGTTAATCCAACTACTGTGACTTTTGCGTTTGCAGGAGTTGTAAGAACACTAGCTGTTTTTGATACAATTCCGGTCATATCGCCACCTGCACCGTTTCCTGGATTAAAAGGAGGACCACCTTGAGTTGTACTAAATGTTATTTCTGTAGCACTGGTAATCGATTGGATATAATAAGTTCCTGCTATTAAATTTCCAATAGTTGTGCCTAGAACAATAACTTCCATATCTACTGCTAATCCGCTGGAAGAATCAACGGTAACAATGTTACCGGTTTGAGATGTTTCTGTGATAGAAAAAACAATACCAGTGCTACCAATGTTTGATGTTAAACTTGTATTAAAAGTTGTTGCCATTTTTTATCCTAGCATTAAAGCTACTCTAACTCCAATGTCTGTTAATACTGCTTGATCCACTGCGCCTCCGCCGCCTCCTGCGCCAACACCTACCCACTGTAAGCCATTCCAAATTTCCATTTGTTGTAGATCTGTATTAAATCTGGTCATTCCCAATTCAAATAAACTAGGACGGTCTCCTGTTCCTCCTGTGGGCATCACAAAACCGTTAGTTCCAGAAATTTTAAAATATCCGTTACCTGTTCCTGAAAACACAGTTACAGCGTCATTCACTGTATTAGTTACTGTGTTATTAAAAAATCTTAAATTACCTATTCTTACACCTTTAGTTCCCGAAGTTGGCATAACAATATCTGTTGTAGGACTAAGAGTAGTAATTTCATTATTTGTAATTCTTAAACCGCTTGTTTCGAATGTGTTTGTGTAAAATTTAGTACTATCTAAAAATGCGGTTAAAACTTTATCATTATAAAATCTAATTACATTATCTGCTGCACCTGGAATTAGTTCTGTAGTAATATATGTATTACCTGCAACATCACTTACTCCTCCTAAAGAGAGCCAATAAGCTCCGTTATACCCTTCGTACCTTTCTAGACTAGTATTGTATCTTATCATTCCAGTTGATGCAGGATCTGGTCTTTGAAGGGTTGTTCCAACAGGAATTCTCAAGGATGTAGTTGAGTTTATCTGCACTGTTCCTGACCCTTGAGGCTGAAGAACAATACTTTGATTAACTTGTGTTGCGGCAATTTGATTGTTAGTAACTTTTAACTGCTCTAGAACAACACCGCCTGTACCATTAGCTGTTAAAATTAAGTTTCCGTTAGGATTTGTTGTTGTAATTGTATTGCCAGAAAACCCAATGTTTCCAACATTAAAATTAGTTGTATTTACTGCATTTACATATAAATTAGCCCATTGTAGAGTGTTGCTTCCTAAGTCATATGTGTTATCTAACGCAGGAACAATATCGCTGTCTACAACTCCGGTAAAAGTTATTGTATCGGTATTTTGATTTCCAAATTGAATATCACCATCGGCTGAAATATTACCCGTAGCATGAATATTTCCATTGACTAATAGATTTGCATTTACATTAACTTCTCCTATTCCGGTAGGATTCAAGTTAATGTCTGTATTAGGTTGTGTTAAAGTTATTGTGCTTCCGTAGATATCCCAGTAACCAACTTCTAAACGTCCGTTGTAAACAACAGGATTAGTTCCGGAAGGAACAAGATTAATAGTAGAGTTGCTACTACTAATTGTGTTTCCTAGGAATGTAAATGAAGCAAAATCTGCTTGAGTCGATGCAACTAAATTAGTTGCTCTAATTGTACTGTTAACATCTAAATCGTATTGAGGTGTGCTTGTCTTTATGCCAACACGCTTATTAACAACATCAAGATAAAGAAGGTCGGTCTCAAAGGCTAAATCTACACCATCACGTAATAGATTTGCTTTTAAGAGCGGACCCGTAATGCGACCAACAGCCATCAGCTCTCCTCAATACCCCGTGTTTCACGGTTAACCACCTTACATTGCGGGTTTACCACAGTTTAGTATCGTAGTGTCTTGGTCTGATCACTACAGTAATATTATTTATCGGA
>JACCDW011499989.1_pt1 | contig 10590 bp, 10 predicted proteins | sample 7449781 | NCBI WGS metagenome assembly JACCDW01 (sample SAMN15323449, study PRJNA562643) | freshwater metagenome | isolation source: river surface water | place: USA:Blue River Watershed | collected 2017-08-18
AGTTTTAAGTATGCAACATCACCAATGATTAAATTAACTCAAGGTAATAATGGAGTTATCTGCACTGTCAATTATGAAAGACATGGATATAAAGCAGTTTGCACATTTAAAGGTTCATTAAGAGCAAGAGCAGATAATTTATTTTATGAAGCATATGTCGGCAAATCATACCTTAATGAACAATGTTTATATTTTCCTTTATTTTTAGAAACATATGGTTGTTATACTTTCATTGATCCAAGTGCAAAAAGAGAATTCATATATTCAGATACTCCATTTACAAGTTTATATAGTTTAAACTCACTCTTAAAAGATAATGACTTAAGACAATTAGATCCATTAGATTTATCTTTAATTAATGACCCTGTTTGTACTAATCCTGAAAATATATGTGTTTTAACTGAATATGTTGATAATTCTATAAGTGTTGCAGATTTAATTGATCAACTGTCTAATTCAACCGATAGAGGTGTACAAGACACGCCAATGTATCATATTCCAAATATATTATATCAAGTATATTCCGTATTAGCATCCTTAACAAATGAGTTTACTCATTATGATTTACATCCAAATAATTTATTATGTTATGTACCAGATAGAACTGGGTATATAACTTTAGTGTATCATAAAAGAGATGGAACTATAACTTCATTTAATACAGATTATTTAGTAAAGATGATAGATTATGGACGTTGTTATGTTCCAAGTTCAGAAATATTTAGCGATACTGTAGGAACTTCGGCAAATTGTAGTACTCCAGGAGAAGATGTAATTGGAACTGAAAAAGGGTTCCAATGGTTTGAAAATGGATTATATAGAGATTCATTTTATATTAGTTCTAAGATGTATAGTCACAGTCATGATTTACGATTAACAAGAGAAATTTTAAAATTAATTAAGGATAATCCACATTACACGCATGTTGGACATCAGATATTTAATATATTAAATAAAACATATTTTCAAGATAAATATGGAACTCCATCTGTAGCTCCTGGAAGAGAAAAAAGTTATGGCACTATTAGAAACACCACCGAATTATTTCAAAATTTAGATAGATTAATTACTTCAGACCCAAAATTCATGCAAGTTAATAATTTTGTTGGGTCTAAATCAAAAAAAATAGGCGAATTACATATTTATTTGGATAGAAGTAAGTCAATGGAATTCATACATACTGACTAAAATTAAATACGGATACATTTAGGTTCAACCATAATATATACACTTCCTATATGTTCTGCCTTTTTTACATTTTTAATTTGAGTATAATTTATGACACAAATAGGTAACTTACTATGAACTTTACATAGATACGCACAACGTTTTATAACTTGAATAGGTATAGAACGTAATGATAATTTTTGGGGATTTTTTAATATCACATGACAAGATGGTTTATCAGAAACGTGAAACCATATATCATTTTCAAGTGATTCATCAATAAGTTTCCAATTTTCTTCTTTACAACTTCCAATATAAATAACATATTCAGAATTCTTATATATGAATATTTCGGTTTTCATACTAACAAAATATTAATTAATGAAAAAATAAATCAATTTTATTCTTCATCTATATTACGTTTTTTAATTTCATTATTGAATATTTCAATATTATTATAATAACGATAACATTCATTAAACGCATGTTTCGGAGTATCACTTAATAAATCTTCATCCCATAAAACTTTGTGTTTATTCTCTGAAACCCAAGAGAGTATTTTGGTTGAATCATTTATTTTTGCTTGAGAATGTAGAAGTAAGAACCAATTGCATCGACTAAATAATTTTGGACAACAATAATTATTCAATATATTTATACAGATGTCTTCATTATTTTTGATTGATTCAGAACGATAGTTCCACCAACACACAATTGAACACCATACAACCACACTTTTTTCTCCATTTTCAATCAGGATTTCTACTAATTTTTTATAATCTGATATGTTTAAGTTAATAAAAGTATCAGGACAGATATCATGTTCTACAAGATACTGATATGCACTAGTTCTTATATATATATTACTTAAACAACTGCGTGTCTTTTCCAAAAATAAAAGAACTTGTTCACCATTGCAATTATATAGATCAGGGTAAGTTTCCCAAATGCAAGTTTTATAACCATAAGGTATTTTTACAGACATATTATTTTTTATTACAAATTGATACTTTTTTTCCTTTATTATTTTTACTATATCAGTAAAATTACTGCCAAATGTGTGTATAAATTGTTTCCATTCGTTTATTGTATTATTGTTAAATAATTTAATATTGCATTTAGATACATCTAAGTGTGGAATTACTAATTTATCGTCATAACTAATGATAAAGAATAACCCTTTCTTGAATAAATTCATATTATTTTTAACTAAATTTAATTGTATAATTTAATTCAATTTTTTATATTTATAATATAAAAAATAAAGTATAAAGTATAAAGTATAAAGTATAAAGTATAAAGTATAAAAGGAAAAGCATTTAATCAATAAAATTATTGTACTAATTGTAATCGGATTTTCTTTTTAAATCGATCTTCATCATTAAATATATATAATTTATATTTATTAACATTATAATTTGATAAATCATCTCTTAATGTAATACGAGTGGCTAATTTTAGTTCAGGTAAGAACACAATAAATTGATATAATCCATCATTTCTAATAATCTTATCAAAACAATATCCATCATATAAATTTTCAAGAATAGTAGGGTCATTTATACATAAATCCAATAAATTACAATCACATTGAACTTTTCGGATAGCTCGCATTGTAATATTTATATAATCTAATTCCCGAATCCATTTTAATTTGAAATCTAATGCGTTTTGACTTAATTGTATAATACCAGATGATTCTTGGTATTGTATAATATTTAATAAATCTACTAAACGACGAATAGGACTAGTTATGTGGATATATGCATCCATATCTAACATATCATGACGGATTAATTTAACTGTTTCTGAATTTATATCAATATATTGAGAAGTAGAGCTGTTCCAGATTTTAATAAACCTTTGAACATCTTCAGGAAGTTGATTGGGAACTTCAACATCTTTTTTAATAATAGTCGACCTAAATATACCAACATTATAATTAACTAATTCTTTTGCAGTTAAACAATTCATTAATATCATTAAATAACAAACAACATCATGACTATTTTTTACAGTAGTCATATACTTATATTTAGAAGCCATCTTACTTGAAATGTCAAGTACATATTTAAAATCTGTGTTTAATAATAATTCATTCTCTTCATATCTATAATTTTTACGTACTTTAATTAAAGCATTAGTATATGATGTTTTTATGATATCACCTGTATTAATATCAACAATAATATCTAATACAAATGCAAATCGTAACATATTTTCTTGTAAAGAACATAAACAATCTGATAATATAGTTGGAAGCATAGGTCGTTTTCTATCAGGTAAATATATAGTTGCAATTCGTTTTGAGAATGAATTCCATAGATTTAAACTATCGAGCCATATAGATACATTTGAAATATATATACTTAATAAACATTGACTATCATTTAAGTTTTTTATGCTAAACCCATCATCATAGTCAAGACTACCTTTCGGATCAATAGTAAACACATCAAAATTATAACATCTATCTTCGATTTGTGGATATTTTGCACATATAGTCTTCACTAAATCTTCATGTGGTTGTAATTTTACAGCATTTTGAGCTTCTTTTGTAAATTTTTGAATCGACACATTTAGACTCTTACAATATAATTGATATTCATAAAAGGAGTCAAGGGAGTCTACAGGTCCAATAGTGTTAGTTAATAATGCAATAGGATGTTTATCGGACCATTCAACGAATTTAATAGTAACGTAATGATTAGAAAACACTTTTGAAAATCCGATTTTTTTAAATTCATATGGAATAAGAAATATAGGTAATCTTGTATCATCGGGGACACATTTATATAATGTTTTTCCATTTTTATAACGTCCATAAGTTTTATTGGCATTTAAAATAAGTGTAGCGGGAATATTTTCAGTATTTATAAGAGTTGAATGGACGACATTAGGTATATTATTTTCATCAATCATAAATACATCATTAGTAAATAGTTTAAATTTAGTTGGATTTATGTTTAATTCAATTGGAGTTAAACTGTCCATATTATGAAATGAGAAACTAGAATAGTTCCGGTCATTAATCAATATTTTGTATAGGAGTTGTTCCTTCTGTATCTGCATCTGTATTATTTACTACAATATTATGTTTAATATCTAAATCAATTTTTTTAGCGAAATTTCGTTTAATATTTTGATTTTGAAGCATATACATACCAACATAAGGACTTATAGCAATGTTATTCATATATGTCCTATATGCAAAATTAGTAACACTCGTATTCGCACTAAATTTGAATGAATACCACCAATATGCAGGTATGTATAATAATTTCCCAGGTTCTAATGTGATTTCAAGACATTTAATTTTATCAAAATCAGCATAATATTTCTTTTCAACATCCCAAGGATTAATAGAAGACCTAAATTCAAAATTTTCATAATCATAAATAGGATATAAATATTTTGAACTTTTAGGAGGTGTTAGTTTAATTTTAATTGACCCTTGTGTAACTAAGTAAAAATTGCGATAATTTAAATCATAACGAAAAGGTGTGACTGTATTTTCAGAACCTAACAAAATATCATAATTACAATTAGATACTAATGACGGTCTATAAAATGAATCATTATATTTTATATTTTTTATAGCACCTGTTTCATTTAAGAAGTCAAAATTATTTTCACTAAAGTATTTTGCATCTTTGTCATCATTAAACAATTTATCTGTTTCGTGAAATGGTAACGTAACATAATCTGAAGAAGATTTATTACGTATTTTTAATTCGAACGCAGGATATAATTCAGATAAATAACTTTTGTTAGTAGTTTGTGCAATTTTATATAAATCTTCGTCATTATCTAACAATACAGGTTGCCGTAAATCAAATATTTCTTCCATTCTAAGTTTATTTACTTGATCGATTTCATATATTTCTAAATCATTGCTAGTTTTTAAATGATAATAAACGTGTAAATATATAAATAATACTAAACAAAATACAAATATAAATCCTATTATATCTAACATAGTTATACGCTAAATATAATATTTTTTATCATTTATAACGAAAATGATTTACAATTTTATACACTTGTCGTTGATGTCTCTAATTCTTGATGGATAATATCATTTAAATTAATACTTGTTAAATCTATATTAGTGGTTTGTTCTAAGTCATCTTGTTGTTCAGGATAATAACCCTCTTGTTCTACTCCCATCTCTAAATTCAAAATTTTTTGATTATTTTCATAAACTAAATGTTGTAAATCAGCAATCGTTTGTTTTAAATCATTTATCTGATTTTGAAGACCTTCTTTAGTGGTGTTAGAAACATTCTTACTTGAAATAACACTATTTTTTATAGCATCTACTTGTTGTTTTAATAATGTTAGTTCAGCATTCGAACCTTGATTAACTGGAGTAATAACTTGTGCAGTTGAACGTTTTTCTAAAGAATCAATACGACTTAAGATAGAATCGATAACTCCTGAAGATATTTGTTCACCTGTTTCCGATGTAAATGACAGATGTGAATGTTTTTCAGTAAATTCATTAAAAGCTGTTTCAATACGAGCAACTCTTAAACTCAATAAATTAATCGCCTTAGGGATAGGAATTACTGAAAATCCATCCGGTTTTTCTTGTTTTTCTTGTTGTACTTGCTGTTGTTGTTGTTGCTGTTGTTGTCTATTTTGTAATGCAGCTTGCATTGCAGCTTGTTGTTGTAATTGTGCATGCTGACCAGCAAGACGTCCACTAGGTGCATTAGGAACACGACCACCTTGTTGTTGGATTTGTTGTTGTTGGTTAAAAAGTTGTGCAGAATTAATAGAAGTATAAGGTCCTCTCATAGGTTGTTCGGGTTGTCCAGCTCTTCTACGTTGAGCTGCTGCAATAGAAGCTTTTCCACTCATATGATACTAAATAATTATAGTATGTTTTTCCATACTTTACGCAAATTAATAAAATATATATAAAATATAATGAAGAGATTATTCCTTAATTTGGATTCTGAACCTGAATCTGAATTAGAACAAAACTCTATCAAAATGATGAATGCTTATTTTTCACCAATTCAACATCATAAAAATAACAATATAAATATGATGAATGTTCCAGAATTAATAGATCAATTTCTACAAAATCCTGTTAGAAATATCGCTAAAGATATAACTTCTAACATGATACAAAAACAAGAAATATTTGAAAATATATTGAATACATATAAATTAATAGCTACAAATGATATTAAGAACTTTGATATAAATGAACCAAATAATCCTAAATATAAAACATATGTATATGCAAATCAGCAACAAATTGCTAAAATTATTAATTATCAATGTGGAAGTTTAGCTGAATATATGATTATAAAAGAACTAGCATTTCAACAATATGCATCTGAACTAACAAGAATATGTGATTTTGAAACACCATTAATATTAGATTATGGTATTGCAAAAGCTTCTCCAAAAAAGTATCGTTTTGATTGTATTATATTTATCATTATGGATAAGATGTTATATGATAATTTATTACATGCGGTTGATAAGATAGATTTAAACGATGAACGCAAATGTAACAATGTTGCTAACAAATTAAATGAAGTTAATAAATGTTTAGAAGATAATGGGTTATATCATAATGATTATCATTCTAACAATGTAATGTTAAATGTGAATTCAGATGGAACATTTAAAGTTGGATTAATTGATTATGGAGAAGCTTCAAACGATTATACATCATTTAAAGATTGGGAATATACGTGTAATAAATTAAGGGATATTAAACGTAATAAAACACCGACTAGTGTTGTTTTTGGCGGCAAACGACGTTCCAATAAAAGACGTTCCAATAAAAGACGTTCTAATAAAAGACGTTCTAAAAGAACTTATAAAAAGAAAAGGAGAACATAAAATTTATCTCGTCGCTTTAAGGTGCAAAGCACCATTCTAAGTCGCTTCGCTTTAAGCAACCATTTTCATTTCTAACTTGGGATAATGTTTATAACCAACAATTTCAAAATCTTCAACATTGTAATCATTAATGTCTTCCTTGACACACTTTATATTAATTTTAGGAAATTCATAAGGTTCGCGTGTAAGTTGTTCTTTTGCGGCATCAATATGATCTTCATATATATGACAATTTCCCATAAAATAAACAAACTCATATGCTTCTAATCCACAATGTTTTGCAATTAAGTGTGTTAAAAAACTATAAGAAGCTATATTAAATGGTGAACCTAACATTGTATCAACTGAACGCTGATACATTGCACATGACAATTTATTTCCATCATGAACATTAAATTGACATAATACATGACAAGGCGGTAAAGCCATCTGTTCAATTTGACAAGGATTCCATGCAGTCATGATGAGACGACGACTTGTTCGCTGTTTGGGGTCTTTTAGAGCGTCAATAATCTGTTGGAGTTGGTCAATCCCATTTTTGCTATTATATAAATTATTAACAGTGCCATCATAACTATCACGATTACCTTTGTGCAAAAAAAGTCCATTAAAATGTCTCCATTGTCTTCCATAGATCGGTCCAGCTTCACCCTCTTCATAGTTGGTAAGTCCTCTACTATCTAAAAACTCGCGACTTGTATTGCCATCCCAAATATGAACACCTTGTTGTTGTAAAATCTTATTATCCGTTTGTCCACGAATAAACCATAATAATTCCTTTAGACAAGTTTTCCAAGCAGTTTGTTTAGTGGTTAAAATAGGAATCTTACCATTTTCAAGAGAGAAACGCATTGTATTCCCAAAAATACTTTTTGTCTTTCCATTACGACCTTCCTCCCAAAATCCTCGAATTAAAATATCATTAATTAAGTTTAAATATTGTTTTTCTTCAGATACAGATTCACTAAAAACTTCTTTAGTATGTTCCATTAATAGCTTTAGTAAAAATATCTTTAAGTCAATATAATAATATTATATTTTCTTTTTATACAATATGGATAGCTTAAATGAACTAACAAAGACAAATTCTTCAAGTCCAGGATTTTTTAAACATGTATTTAATTTTGATGATGATTCTAAAAGTGATATGTTAAACATTATTCAATATGCAATTTTAGCTATTATACCGGTTGTTATTGTAAATAAATTAATGAATCGTTTTGTACCTGAAGCAGATGACCAAAAAAGTAGTTTAGAAATAGTAGCAGAAGTTATTGCTCAAGTTATATTTTTATTTTTAGCGATATTGATTGTACATAGAATTATCACATATATTCCTACTTATAGTGGTTCTAAATATGTTGATTTTAGCGTTGTTAATATTGTCTTAGCTATATTATTCATTGTATTAAGTTTACAAACTAAATTAGGAGAAAAAGTAAGTATTTTAGTTGAACGAATTAGTGAATTATGGGAGGGTCCAAATGACAAAAAGAAGAAGGGAAAAGGAAACGTAAAAGTATCTCAACCTATTGTTCAGGGACAAACAACTATGAACCAAGCATTAAATTCTCAAGGAACTACTTCTATTAATTCTCTTCCAATGGCTCAACCAACACAACAAATGCAACCAGATTTTAATGATATGTATAGACAAGATACTAATCCATTAGTAGGTGCAGCAACTCCAGGTGTTAGTTCAGAATCTTTTATGGGTATGGGTGGCCCAGTACCGGCGAATGATGGAGGATTTGGTGGATTTGGTAGCGCCTTTTGGTAAGTTTTTTATAAAAACGACATAGTTCGGTGCTTTGCACCTTAAAGCGTAGCGACTTTTAAGCGTAGCGACTTTTAAGCGTAGCGACTTTTAAGCGTAGCGACTTTTAAGCGTAGCGACTTTTAAGCGTATCATCTATAGTTGAAATGATATTTTAACATTTTGGTCAGGGTAAATATTATATATATCAAAAATCGTTTCATCAAATACTTGATATGTTTCTTCTTCTGGTTCAGGTTTCATACAAGGAAATAAATAGTATATTATATTCCACATAAATACAATATATTATATAATAATATAAAACTAAATCATAATAATATAATAATGAATAAAAAGCAAAAAAAACAATTAGAAAAAGAATTAGAATTAGAATTAGAAGTAGAAGTAGATAAAGATTTGTTAGAAAAAGCCTTAAGTAATGAGACAAATGAAAAAATTATGCATTTAACCAATGATAAAATTTTACAAATGAATTTAGACATCATAAAAGAGCTTCATTTATCAAGAGAAGACACAATGACCTTTATGAAAAAACTAATAGGTTACAAATATGTAGATGAAATAGATGAATTAAAGTATGGTATGTTTATTAAATGGATACCAATACAGAATCCAAAAAAACTACAATTAAATAATGGAGGTGTAATATGTGATATAAAAATAACGGATGATGGAACTAAAATCGTATGTAAGACATTTTATAATAAATATTATCAATTCAAAATGGATGAATGTTTAATATTTCAGAAGTTAACAGAAGAAGAAAAAATCATATTAAGTGCATTAGATTATCTAAATTAAAAATAATATGTTGTAAAGTTTGCATAATATGTTCCATTAATGTTTATAATATTAATAAACATAGTTGATGATGTAATCCCACTTCCAGTAGGGATAGATACAAAAGAAGAATCTGTAAATGTTGTTCTAAATGAAGTACTTCTTACACTTGAATTAACAGTTGTTCCACTAACATTTGTAGATGAAAATGCTACATTTATCTGTCCGTTTATAGGTAGATTCTGAACCGTAATAGTATTAATGGTAGCACTTGAAGAACCATTATTATAGTATAATGATGCATTCATTTGATTATTCGCATTAAGGGTTAAAGTATTTGAGGAAAAAGATGCAGCTGAAGATGTACCATATGCATTATAAACAAATGCTGTTGTAGCAGCTGTAGTATTATTAGTTCCATTTGATTGAGTTATAGTAGTTATAGTACCATTACTAACATTTAAATTACCATATATCGATGAATTAACCTGATTAATTACGGTAGGTGTAACAAGAGGATTATAACTTTTAAATAATCCATCTGCAATAACATAAATATAACTTCCATTACTAGACATTGCAATTCCTCTATTTTCATGACCGTTATTATAAGGTGACCAAGTGGCACCATAGTTATCTGAAATATACAGGATTGAATTACCGGCAACTATTTGATATTGTCCTGTAGATGATATTGCCGCTGTAGAGAAAAAGAATGAATATGTTGATTGATGAAATGATTTTATCCATGTCTGTCCATAGTCACTAGAAGTAACAACATATCCTCCGTCAGAAGAAGATGCAACCATATATTGACCGTTTCCAGAAACAGCTGCACCAAACCAACCACTTGCAGCGAAAGTTGTAATATTAGTCCAATTTTGTCCATAGTCATTTGATACAAAAATTTGTCCAGAACCATACCCAGTAGCAAGTTGATATTGTCCGTTTCCTGACATAGCAATATTTTTCCAATCTAATGCTTGTGAACTAGA
>JACCDW010214664.1_pt1 | contig 10589 bp, 11 predicted proteins | sample 7449781 | NCBI WGS metagenome assembly JACCDW01 (sample SAMN15323449, study PRJNA562643) | freshwater metagenome | isolation source: river surface water | place: USA:Blue River Watershed | collected 2017-08-18
TCAGAATTTTCATTTTCAGAGTTATTTTTATTGGAAGCATATTCTAAAGAATTTTTAGCAGCAGGAGCCGCTGCAGAAGTTGCAGGAGTTGCTGCAGAAGTTACAGAATTTGCTGCAGGAACTGCAGGAGCTGCAGAAGTTGCTGCAGGAGCTGCAGGAGATGCTGCAACAGCAGCAGGAGCAGCAGGAGGAGTAACAGGAGCAATAGTAGGAGGTTTCACAGTCTGTGCATTCATCTTTCGCTTCAACGAATTTGCCGCGATACTTCCCAGAACTTTTTCTGTTAAACTCACTAAGTACCAGTTATACGCTTTCTGAAACAAAGGGGTTGTAGGAAGGAATTTTCCAGGTGCGTGATTGAGAAAACTCACAGGATGCATACTTTCTTCCAAATACTCCTGTAACTCAGTCAATTCATCTTCATGAACTGTTCCTTGATCACGCAGCAAATAGGCAGACGCTATTCCTGCAGCTCGCTCGCCACCCATCTTTGACACAAACAGTTCCTTATGATCCCCTGATAAGAGTGCTTTGATTTGTTGAACAGATTCTTGTAGTTCTTGTTCTGTTTTTGTTGGAGTTGGTTTAGTTTTTAAAGAATCAATTTGTTTTTGGAGTTCGGAAATTTTTGTTTCATAGTTTTGAATAAGGGTTTCATTTTGAGAAGAAGCAATTTGTATTTTTAGATCTGCAATTTGTTGTTCTAAGTCTTGGATTTTCTTTGTATTGTCTGGATTGCTTGCTGATGATGCTGCTGGTGATTGTACTGATGGTGTTGCAGCTGCGGCCGCTGCTGCTGCTGCTACATCTGCTTCTGCTACAGCTACTGCTGATTCTGCTGCTGCTTTTGTTGCTGCTAATGCTGCCTCTTGTTGTTTTCCTGGATCTAATCCTGATCCTCCTGTTCCTGTTCCTTCTCCTGCTGGTGCTGCTGAAGGTGATCCAATATCTGCAGCTCGTCCAACTGCTGGATCTGGTCCAGTAAGTGGATCTGCAGCTGCTTTACCTTTTTCTTGCCCTTGATTTTCTGCAGCACCTTCCTCTTCCTGCGAACTTATTGGTGATAAAGGTGGAGTTACAAGTTGCTCACGCTCTTCTTCATCAACAAACAGTGAATCGCCTCGTTGTTTTTCTAATCTGTAATTTATTCCAAATATGTAAAAGGGTTGAAGTGGGTTATTTATAAGTAAATCATCTACATTGCCAGTAAATTCTTTTCCATCATGTGGATCATAAATAAATAATTCTTTTAGAGGTTTAATACTGTACATTAGTGGAGAAGTATCAATATCTTCTTGTTTTGTTTTATCATATAAAAATTTATTTTGTATTTGTTTTACACTTACTGCTAAAATACTTTTACGAGGAGAGTTATTAATAATATGATGGTATAATTTTGATTTAGGACCACTTGTATCAATAAGTAAAATAGGTAAATAATCTTGTTGAAGAAATTCATCTTTACCTTTTGTTGAAAGCGCATCCACCAACTCATCCAATGTCAATCCACGAAATTTTACATCTGCACGTTTTGCTGGATCTGCCAAAAAATCATCAATCTCTTTCTCACCACCACCTTTGAAGACTTGCATAGGTACTGCCGATGAAGGTTGTTCGAGTAACGATGTGGCACCTCCACCTTCTGGACTTGATCCGCCACCATGAAAGACTTTCATTTCCACCGCATTCTCTGGCGCTGGAAGCAAGGAACTACCGCCGCCCTCAGCCATCTAACTGGTATGTTGATTGAACGTGGGATCTTAGCCGCTTCATAGCAATGAATGATGCGTTCCAAAGGCCTAAGAAATCCGGGACTGACTATCAGCAGCCAAACATGGAGACACCCCCTGTTACGACACCAGATGCTCAGACACGTAAGCGAAAAATTCATTGCAAGCAGGAACTGATCATCCAGACTCTTCAGCGTTTTTACAGTCAAAGGGAGGATTTGGCTGAGATTGTCGCTTTACTGCAAGGCACTTCCACGATCAGTCTGCGTTTAATTGACTGGTTTGTCACCAACTATTCCAAAGCCCATTCCACATCCTATATCCTCGCCGGCCAGGAGTTTGTTGTGTATATGAACTACAAGAATCAGCTGAAGGCATATTCCAAGAAGCTGTTTGATCCCTTTTGCAGGCGTGAGCGAATCTTGTTCCAAATTCCTGGACACGAGGCATTCTTAACAACGGTTGGAAAACTCAACTTCTTCCGTTGGGCGATTGAAAAGGGTATTTTGGACTATATCAAGGGGCATCAAGTGGAAATTGAGCGAGAGATGAATACAGCGATGCGGGAACAGGCCAAAGCGCGTTCAGGAACAACTCCGACATCCTCCAAAACAGGTACGGAAAAGTCTGATGCATCGTATGAAAGTGTGGATACGGCTGTATTAAGTTTGGGTTCTGCTGCATCTGCGTCCTCGTCTGCGTCTGGTACCAGGAAGCGTGGATCGAATCGTGAAACGGCGGCAATCAAGCTTTTACAGAAGCATGATTGTCCAATTGTTATGAGTTTTGATTGAAGGCTTTGCCTTCAATCAATAAAAAGCCAATCAGCGTAGCTACTTGGCGAATTTCGATTAACCTCGTCTGCAGATGAATTTTGATTCAATAATTAACTCCTATAATTTTTATTCCAATTATCCTGTTTGGGTCGCATTAATTCATAGGCATCCAACGTATTCAACCCCTTTTCCTCGACGTGTTCGGCACTAACCCAACGCGTGGATTGAAATGTACGTCCCAATAAACTCTGATTCTGTCGCAAGCCACGATCCACAACATCCTCTGACACAGCTCCACGCAGTTCTCGCACAACATTTCGTGAATCACTTGCCACATCGTATTTTGAGAAATAGGGATTTTGTGCTAAGGAATCAACATCTGCCTGTTGCTGTTCTTGTGCTAATGTCTGGTACAGTTGTTGGACTTGTTGGTACTGCAGTTGTAAATCAGATTGTTCATCCTTGTCTCGCGTTAGTTTCATCCGTGTTCGAAGTGCATCCATCTGTGCAAGTGCCTTTCCAATTTGTTCTTGTACCTTCTGTTTGGATTTCACATCTGAAGATCCTGCGGTAGGAACAACAAAGGGTTGGGATTGTAAAACGGACTCTCTGTACAGACGAGACGGTGTTGGATTCATATCATTCCAAAACTCAGCACCAGATACATCTCGTCGTCTGTTCAATAAACTTGGAGCATCTGTTTGCCAATGTTCTACAAGTCGTGTATTGGTCATATCAATCGTTCCCACTTCGCGGCGAACACGGGCTGTGAAACACGGTGTCAGATTGCTAGGTTCATAGGGTACAGGGAAAGGCTGCATTCTAACCCCTCATGCATAAACCCTTTTTCACAAGACTCTGCAGTGCGAAATGTATATTCTTCCGTATATTCTGGGAGAGCAAAAATCAAGTCAATCGGAGTTCAGTATTCAAACATTGTGGTTATTCCTTGGAAAAAAAGGTACTTGTCTCTGGGAAACGGATGAACAGATCCCTGTTACTCAAGCGTTTGTGCAAGAGGAGTATTTGACTGCGAATGGATTTGTCGGTCGTATGCGACTCTTCACGAACACCCTTTGTCTCTTCGAAGTGGATCCTGACAAAACACCGATTCATGACTTTTACATGTGGTTGGATACTGGAGCCAAAGAGGATGATACTGTTTGGAGACCATTCTTCAATATCCAAGGAACCAAGAAAGAACAATATGGATGGGAGGAGCAAGCCAAGGAACATCGACTAGGAGCTCTGACCGTTCAAAGCATTTGGGATATGGTTTTAAGGCTACCTGCGGAATAAAACTAGTATGCAGAGTTCCTCCACACCTCCGCTGTTTCCTCGTAACAAGACTCGTCGTGCTGGCTCTCCTGAACCATCTGCTTCCTCTTCTGCCACTTCAGGAGGAGGAGCTGCTGCGCCAGAATCAACCGATTATGCAATTAACCGAGGCCTCGAAGCGTTTCTAGAAGTGAATGCCAGTGGCGCATACAAGCGTCCTTGGCATCGTCTGGAGCGTGGTCTCCGACTCAATCGCATTCGCCGATTTATTGAGGCTGAAACGACTCGCATGCATCTCGCCCCTGCCGATGTGGAGCACTTGACCAACCTTTTACACAGAGCACTCGATCGCAAGTTTTTGAATTCAAAAACATCTGTTATTTACAACGCCGATGCAGAAGAGATTCAAGAAATTAAAGGACTTGTCTATCATCGCACGGCAGATGGACGAATTGTGAGTCAAATTGTTGAGAAGAAGACAAATATGACTGTACGCCGCAAGAAAACGGATTCAGCACAAAAAAGTGAAACAGGTGCAGCGGCTCCAGCTGTAGAACCATCAACCAATTAGACATGCAAGTAATGCGAGAACTTTTCCAAAACACGTGCGAACTTCTGCGTGCTTTGGAAGATGAACATCCGTATCCATCCCATACATCTCTTGTGGAAAGTTGGGAAGATGAACTTCGAGAGATTTGGGCAACCGTCTTGGGTGGAGAACCTACAAAAAAAGAACAGCAAGTCTTTGAAGCTGTTCTGCAATTTCGTCATCAATCCGCGCGTGCTACACAGGCTGCAGCGACATCGAAGATGACAATTGAGCCATCACAATGGGAATGGCTCATCACTGCACAGCAACAAGAACAACGAACAGATGAATGGATTCGAGAAAAAGTGGATTTACTGACAGCAAGTGAAATTTCCGATATTTGGGCAGGACCTGGAACTCGTGCGCGCCTTGTCATGACGAAAGTTCCACCCATGCAAGTCTATCCACAACGCCACGCAGTTCGTCGATCCGATGGACACGCGATGGATTGGGGAATTCGTTTTGAACCTGTTGTGAAACAGTATCTTGAAAAAGAACTTAGTATCACAATTACGGATCTTGGTCGTATTCGTCACCGAACAAGCCCACGTATTGCCGCAAGTCCAGATGGATTGATTACGAAAGGTCCGCCTGAACTTGTTGGACGCTTGTTGGAAATCAAATGCCCTCCTTCACGGCCCATTACGGGCGAGATTCCCTTTGCCTATCAATGCCAAATGCAAGTCCAAATGGCTGTCTGTGATCTGCCTGCATGCGAATATGTCGAAGTGAAGTTTGCAATTGTGGAAACGAATGATCCCACTGCACAAGGATGGATCACGTATTGTGAAAAAGAGGATGATGCGAAATATATTTATCATGACACACCTCTCACTCCTATTTGCTCTGATGGATGGATAGCTATTGAATCGTATGGATGGGTCATACAGCAAGTCCATCGTACAACAGTCTTACGTGATCCTCATTGGTTAGAAACAAGACAAGCTGATCTTGATGCATTCTGGAAAGATGTAGATGCAGCGCGCGCAGGAACATTCGTGCCCCCGCCCCCACGGCAGAAAAAAGTGAAAGAGGTTGTGTGTGCAATTGTAGCCGATGAAGATTCTTAGATAGCAACATTTGTGTAAAAGGAATTGACAAGCTCGGTTCGTGGTGCAGAACAACTATCAGGACGCGCTTGACGAATATTATTTGTACGCTGAATGTAATTTCCAACTTTATCACTCTGTGCTAAGAAATCACTCGCAAAGCAAGTGGCCGCAGTCAAATCTCCCTTTGTCTCCTTCATTGGCATCACATCGGCGAGAATGGAATAGGAACTTGCCTTATCCGCATCGGCTGGCTCACCTGCTTCCAAAGGGCGTGTAGGTGATGGGATACCTTCCACCTCTGGCTTCACATCCTGTGACTGAAACCCCTCTTGCCCATATCGTGAAAAATATCGTCCCCATGAATCTGGCAAGAGATAGATTCCTCGTTTTTCGGATAATTGGCGAGCAATTCCAATCGCCAATGTACCCAGTACAATCCACAACAAAATGGTATAGAGTGTATTGAGTTCCATCTTTACTACTAATCTGAAGATAAGTTACTCTCCATTTGCATATTTCAATGTGTAAAGACGAGCTTGGCGCTCATACTCTTCACGATTTCCTTTGTACAGATGTGCAATCTCTGGCACAAGTGGATCATTTGGATTAGGATCCGTGAGCAAGGAGCAAATGGAGAGTAGCACTTTGGAAATAGTCAAAGCAGGTGACCATTGATTTTTCAGAATGTCCAGACAAATAATGCCTGCAGAATTGATGTTGGGATGATAGATTTTTGTCACAAAGGTGACCGTCGGACACTTGAAGGGATAATCTGTGGGAAAGATGATACGGAGTTTGAACATTCCCCCGGCATATGGACTATCGCTTGGTCCGAAGATAGCACCTTCCCATCGAAACAAATCAGCAGGATTCTCTGGACCTGCAGAGCAATTCGCGGGTGGATCATTTTGAATCTCAATTAATTCTCGTTGAATTCGTTTAAGAGCCGACATCCCTTTTACTCTAAAATGATTGTGTGAAGCAATTAAGCCTCCGGATTGCTAGCTTATTTCTTCGAGTACAAGCAGAAATCAAAATGATGGTCTTACTTGCTGAGTTTTTGGGTACCTTCGCTCTCTTATCTGCTATCCTCTTTACTGGATCCGCACTCTGGATTGGTGCGACCTTGGCGTTTGTCATCTACGCCATCGGCGCGATCAGCGGTGGTCACGTGAATCCTGCGGTCAGCTTTGCCTTCTTCATGAAGGGCAGTCTGAGCATGCAGGAGTTCCTGAGCTACGCTGCGGCTCAGCTTGCTGGCGCCTATGCGGCTCTCTACGCCTACAAGATGCTTGCCTAAGCGCTTTTTTTGATGAGTAGCAAACCCCCTATGACACATACACCGAGCAGAATTTGTTTTTGCACCTTCTGTCGTTGTTCCACTAGATCTTTGTACGTACATTCGAATCCTTCCATACTACGCCGTGATAACCCTTTTGTACAATCAAGATTAATATGATTTTTGATAGGATATCCATCGGGACAATGTGTCTTAGGTGCTTTATCCCATTGGTCTTTTGACAGTGATTTATCAAACATCCAACGGCCTTGATGAGGACGACCTTCGATCATTTGTACAGACTCTGGATCTTCCACATAATACTCACCACCTGCATTCTGTAGGCGTCCATCTTGATCTCCAACAGGCTTTACGACATAACGACATTGTGGGTATCCTGAGCCAAAGATGGCTTGCACCATGGGAATAGGATTCAGTGCAGATTTTGCATCTTCCATAATACCTGGAGCTAAGCCACGAAGACGAGGAAGACCTGCCGAACGCAATCCATCATCGACTCGCTTTCCTAATGCATCACCTTTGGGAATCGATTCGTTGTATTGATACATCTTTGCTCCGTTGCTGCACGTAAATCCAGTTGGCAACCAGTAATTCACACCGATCGGTTTCAAATCCATACCTTGAGTCAAAGGGTTGCTGGATTCACCAAAGCCAATTGTATCGACATAATATGCAACCCCTTTGACACTATCCATCACAGATGCCATGGTATCTCCATCACGAACACCGATCTCGCCTGGAAGTTTTACATTATCAGCGAAAGAATACGGAGGTCCGAAGACACCTGGACCTTGTGGAATATCGGGTTTGGGCAAGATTTCTGTACGTGTTTCGAGGCCGCCACCGACTGACATCTAAAGTATGAAATGCTTTTTGATGTATGAATCGGCCTTTTCTATCCATTTGCATTCCAACGCTTCGCCGTTGGTCATTTCTACAACAAACACTTCCTCTGTATCTCCAACGACCTGAGGTAGGTGAAGTGATTGTGACAGATGAAACTGGAGAGGATGTGGCAGAGATTCAAAAACAATCGTGGGCATCGCATGCAAAACTTCGTCTGTTTGTGAATCCTGTGAAAAAGGGAATTTATGCGAACAAACGCTATGCAGCAACTTTGGCAACATTTCCCTATGTAGCTGTTCTGGACAGTGATAATCTCTTTGATGAAGAGTGGTTTGAAGATATTGCAGATGCTGTTCAGAGTTCAACAGAACAACGCATCTATGGCTCTGCAGCATTCAAATCAGTCGATATTGATACAGGAGAAGTTCAGTATCATTGCAAACAGTTTGATGGACTCCTTTTGACTCCTGCCAATTGGAATCGATGTCTAGGAATGCCCAAATGGAATTTTTTACTGAATGATGGAAATTGGGTGATTCCGAATGAAGCTATACAGTACTGGACAGACGAGATTCCTCCAGAATATATTCCAGGTGCAAAGTTCTGTGATGCGCTCTACACACTTCGCCTTTTTATCAAAGCTGGTTACTCGATCTATTATGTTCCTGGACTGTGCTATACACATACAGTGCATAGAGGATCATCTTGGCTTCTCACAGATCGTGAATCGACACGTGCAATGAATACAACCGATTGGCGTATTTAAAAACAGTAAAACAGTAAAATAAAAAATTTGATCCCCTTTTGCTCCTTGTTTGAACAACCAGCAAAAGGATGGCCTCTTTATTCCCAGCCTTGAAGAAGCGTTCTGGAACAGCAAAGGGAGATACAACAGAGGATTGGTCATCTCTTGAGAGTAGTTTGGTAGGAGAATCAAAAGGAAAAGACTTGGACTGTGCCTTTTGCACAAACATTGATTGGCAAGATCAAGATGAACTCTGTGTCTGTAAAGCATGTGGCGCTGTTCTCGAACGTCCGCTTGATATGGGAGCTGAGTATCGTTTCTTCAGCAGTGATGACCGTGGTGGCGGTGATCCATGCCGTGTAGGTGCCCCTATTGATCCACGCTTTGCTGATTCCTCTCTTGGAACAATTATTCTTGGCCTCGGTCATGGTGGAAATCCGACGGCGAGAGCACAAATGATGCGTATCCGCCGCTTTCACACATGGTCGATGTTTCCGTACAAAAAGAGATCCATTCTGCAAGTCTTTGAACAAATGACTTTGGCTGCAACGAATCATGGAATTGAACAACGTGTCATTGAAATTGCGAAAGATCTCTACATGCAACTTGTGGAGCATTGTGAAAAACGAGGTCTGAGTCGTGCATCCATTATTGCATCCTGCATCTACAGCGCATTGAAGATGGTTGGAGCGCCCCGAAAGCCAAAGGATGTGGCAGATATCTTCCATCTCCAAAATGCACAATTTACCAAAGCATTCAAAGACTTTCAGTGTGTTCTCGCGATGGCAAAGCAAAAGGGAATGTTGTCTGAATCAACGATCATTCCATCCCAGTTGAAAACCACACATGCGGCTGATTACATCGCATTCCCCTTGTCGAAACTCCCTATTGCTCGAAGTGATGTGGAACGCCTCCGTGTTTCGGCGACGCATGTCGCCAATGCGGCAGAAGCTGATGAATTGAGCAAAGAAAACATGCCTCCTAGTCTTGCATCTGCAGTGCTTGCGTTTGTTCTTGTACGGTCTGGATATGACAGCATTTCTACAACAGAGATTGCATCGGCATGTGATGTAAGTGAGGGTACATTGCTCAAGTGTCTCCGACGATTGGAACAATCAGAAGAGCATTTGGTAAAAGCTATGCTTCTTTCTAAGTAACAAACAGTAATGGGGGCTGGTTCGTCTTCCATGGGTGGTGCAAAAGGATACTCGATACGAGCGCAAAGTTCAAAACGGCTTGCCGACGAAATTTTAACGCTAATGTTTAAGAAAACAGATTTCAAAGATTTACTTCAACTGACAAATTTACAAGCGTGCTCTCGCTATGTTTTCACAACAGCGTCTGCGCTCTCCTCCCTTTTTCACAGTATGAAAGTCTATCCGAAACTTGGGAAAGAGGGAGAAATTCTGTTTGCACCTGTTGCGGATCTTGCACCTGGACTGTTCAAAGATGGTACAACGCAATCTGCAGCAGAAGTGAGTAGGCGTTTAGAGATTCGCAATCGTCTATGTGTAGATATTGCGTATTTCTACATTCGTCTATTTCAAATCTATGGTGCTTTGGCTTTGACGGTGATGAATGCGGATCCTGTGCGCGCTACTGTTTTCACAGCATCTTCAGCTCCTAAAACAAGTATGGGAACACGCGCAGCACCGTTTCAAACAGGTGGGGGTATTCTTGGAGTAACAACTGGAGCTGGATCTGCAATTAAACAACAATTTAGAGAGACTTCCTTTATTAATTTTGATAAATTCTTTTCTGCATCAAAGAATGATGAGGGTGAGTATTTTGTTCAGCTCATAGGTGCTGGTCGATCATTAATATTCCCTTGGAATAAATACACAGAAAATAAATTAACTGACGGTATTTATTCTGTAAGAAATAAAAAACCAATAGAAAATATAACTCTTGTTGCTACAAGATCACTTGATAATGCTGTATTAAATTTAGAAATTGAAGATGTTGGTGTTCTTCTCCACTATAAAAAAATAGGGGGGAAGTATGTATATGAAAAAATAGATGAAACTGATCCAGAATCAATCGAAAATCAAGAAAAGGATTACTTAACAATGCGTATGAAAAAACTTTTTGAAGATACTGAAATACCGGTTGGATCTGCCGCAGCCGCACCTTCCATTGTATCTGGAGCTGCAGCAAAATCTTCTTCAGGCCTACTAAGTGTTCCTTCTGGAAAGTCAGTCTTTGAAGGATTTGAAGAACTAAAAAAGATTTATGCTGCAAAGACATCAACTGCTGGATTTGTCTTTCCAAAA
>JACCDW010507288.1_pt1 | contig 10586 bp, 9 predicted proteins | sample 7449781 | NCBI WGS metagenome assembly JACCDW01 (sample SAMN15323449, study PRJNA562643) | freshwater metagenome | isolation source: river surface water | place: USA:Blue River Watershed | collected 2017-08-18
CGATTGATAAAGGCGCAGATGCCTATGTTGCCGAATGGAGCAAGAGCGCGATTCCGCTTGGTCTAACCAACGCTCCGATGTCTGTCGCAGAGTTAGAGGAAACTCTGGATGATTTCAGAGCCAATGATTTGGCACATGGTGAGCGAACCGATGAAGTTGTTCGATTTATTTTAAATCCACCATTTGGGGGAGCGGGAAAGTTCTTTTACAAAGTTATTTCTAATGCTGCGATCGCAACGTTAGATCAGCGCGAATTAGATTTGCTGGGTTTAGCTCCACGATCAAAGATGTGGCTTCGAATTTCTAGAATCAGCCTCGATATCTTCCTTGCAATTTTGGGACCAGAACCACCGGCGATGCAGGTTGCTCGCGAACGCATCGCTCGCTCATAAAGTGCCAGCACTCATTGTTTAATCGTTTCACAGTTAATTGGTGATACATGTAATACCTTGCAAAGAGGTACCCCTCAGTAAATCTCTTTAATAAAAATTTCAAAGTGACACTCTTTTCCTTGTAAGAACAGCAGTAACTCAAGGAGAGAAGGAGTTCACAATGAAGAAAAGTTTTTCCAATAAAACAAAGATGCTGGTTCTTTTGACCGCTATGTCTTTCTTGTTCGCCCAGGCAGTTCCTGCTAACGCAGCAAACAAAACTATTACCTGCTACAAGGGAACAATTGTTAAAAAGGTAACGGCGGCAAAACCAAAGTGCCCAACTGGTTATACAACAACTAAACCAAAGGTGACAGCAAAGCCTGCTGCAACTACAAAGCCTGTTGCTGGTGCAGCTGTTGCATTCTCCGGAACATATAAAGGAAAGCTTTCAATTGTGTGGGGCGATACATACCTACAAGTAACCGGAGTAAATGGAACTGGATCAGGAAATGTTCTGGGGCTTACAGATATGTCAGGAACAGCATCTGCCGCACCTGCAGGAATCTGCGACACCTTTGATGCAAAGGGTTCAATCGCCGGTGGCGGAAGTTCTCTCAATGTGACATTTGATTCAAGTGCTAAGGGTTGTGCTGAAGATGAGTCAGCCCCTACAACAATCAAAATCACCGGAACAGCAACCATCACAGGTGGCACCGGAAAGTACGCGGGAGCTACAGGAGTTTTGAAAGTAACTGGAACCTTCAGTGTTAAGGGTGGTTCTAAGGAAGATGCTGCATTCACCATGGATGTCAGCGGAAATATTAAAACTAAATAACAGCTGAACAACACACTAAGGAGATTCACGTGAAAAGATTGATTTCATCAATACTCGTCGCAGGTATGGCGGCATTAGGGCTAGCCGTAACTGGCGGTTCAGCGTATGCAGCACCAGCCGCAACCACCTTAATTATGTCGGGTGGCAATGGTGTTTATGATCTAGGCCCAGTTGTCATCAATGGAACAGCAAGTGCGGCAGGCACTGTTGAGTTCACAGTTAATGGAAAGGTTGTTGCAGGCTGTGAAGCTGTTGCAACAGCAACCGTTACTCCCTTTGTGGCCAAGTGTTCATGGGTTCCAGCAAAGTCTGGCGTCACTGTTATCACTGGAAAGTTCACTCCCACAGATGCGGCGAATTTTGCAGCTGCGGTTTCTAATACCCTGAATGTAAACATTGGTGTACCTGTTCAAGGAATTGTTTCACCAATTCATATTTATGTGGATACAGTCCTTGCTAGCGGTACTTCTGGTCCACTTGCTCCGCGTTTTGGCGTCAGTTGTGCAATCCAGAGTGAGTACATCGTCGGGCAGGGAATTGTCTTCCGTGTGTATGCAAATAATGCTGATCATGGTGGAGTTGTCATGGATACAACAAACACCGCAAAGGCCTTCATTGAGATAGCTGGCGTTAAGGATCCAATTCAGATGTCCTACGGAAATCACAGCGGAGCAGCGTTCTGGACTGGGGTTTTGCGTACTGGCACAAACCCAGGTCAATACAACACACTCGGCATCATCAACTACAAGGTAACCATGGTGGCAAAAGATTCAACAACCATGAAGGTTCTATCAACAAAGCTTGTAGCGAAGATGGAAAACGGAAAGCGTGTTGTCGGTTCTGATGGACGCACAGTGTATGAGCGCGTTAGCTACTACCGCACAGTGAAGTTGTCAGTGCCACTTAAGGGTGCGGTCGGAACATGGAAATCAAACTTCATGCCTGCATCTCAATTAACACTGTTTGCACTTCCAAAGGCGTAAGCCACTTCTTTTAATACTCATTTAGATACATAGGAGAGAAAATGAAAAAGAGAACATTGGTGGTGCGCATAGCTGCTGCCTTCGGTCTAGTGGCTGCGATGGTTGTGCCGGCACAAGGTGCCGACACAGCCTCGACGCTGATCACCTTAACCGCACCTTCAGATATTAAAGATGTTGCACCTTTGCCCTTTACAGCGGTGAAGTCAGCAGCATTCACAACACCAGAGAGCTCAATCAATCTTGAGATAACCCCTCAACAGGGATATGTAGGTAGTGCATTTTCAGTAATAGGCAAAGGTCTAAAGCCAAATACAACAATGGATTTGTTGTGGTCAACTAGTGAAGGAACATGGATCACCGATATACAGCCCAACACCGTTAATTACATGGGGGTTAAGTATTCAAAGTTCTATGTGAATATGGCAAAGGTGACAACTGATGCAACAGGTGGATTTACCTTCAAGACAAAAGCGCCATCTGATTTTGGTGGGGTTCATGATATTTATGCTGTAGTTGATGGCGTTGCAGTTGCTCATGGTGGTTACCAAATGCTTCGCACCGTTTCAATCTCACCTACAAGTGGACCAATCGGTACACCAATCACAATTACATACACAGGAATGGGTGCCAGCCTTTACACAGCAGGTGGCTCAGTTCTGTATGACAACAAATACGCAGGTGCTATGCAAGCTTTGTGGACACGTGGCACAGGTAAGGCTGTAATTCGCGCATCTGGTGATGTTGGAAAGCATGTGATCTATGTTTTAGATGGCATAGGAATTCCATATCTAAATATCATTCAATCACCAGTCCCATTTGCTAATGGTGGTACTCAGGTATTTACCGTGACCAAGGATGCTGGTGCTCCAGCACCGTACCTCGTGTACCCAGACAAGGTGACACCTACAGTTACACAGAAGACAACACTTTCAAATATCGGCCTAAATCCAAATACAAAAGCGGTTGCAACCCTTTCAAGAGATGAGGGACCAGTTCTTACTAAGGTAAAGCTGGATGTGAAAGGGATGTCTACAACAGGAACCCACACCATCGAGTGGGCAACTGTTGTGGGCAACCGAGTTAACTGCACAGGTACCTGCTGGGTATACAACTCAGTTCCCATGGGAAGTGTTGATGTAACTGGCGCAGATTTCTCTAAAGAGATTCAGATACCTGATCACCTTGGTGGTTGGCATGTTATTCAAGTAAAGAAGGCTGGCGTGATTGAAGCGCAGGTTCCCTTCTATGTTCAAGAAAGCATCATGCCGTACTACGACAGCAAGGGAAAACTCCTCAGCATGGGTATTGCAAAGGCTGATCCATCAGGTATGCCTGAAGCACGAAATGGCTCAGGTGTTCCAACTAATAAATTCAAAGCTGGCGAAGAGTTCACAATCGCAATTAAAGGCGTCGGCTGGACTCAGCTAGATAACACTCTGGCTGTTACATATGACAACTCATTTATCGGTTATGGATGTGGCTTTAATTCAAATGGATACATGGTTATTCACTTGAAGGCGACAGGAAAACCAGGAACACACATCATCGATCTATGGCCTTTGTTGTACACAAACCAGCCATCATTTGCGAACACTCCATATGGAATGCTTCCAATCTTGACCGCTGGTCGTGACTTCCCAGGTTTAGCACTTGGCTATCGACTTCCTTCAATCCACTTTGCGATAACTATCGTTAAGTAGTTTGTCGCGGGACAGGAACCCCGACTCTCATTTATTTGAGGGTTGGGGTTTTTCCATGTCTAGGCATCCACCAATTCCACCGTCCCAGCAGAACCATTGCACTAGGAAGAAGTAGGCCGCGAATGATCGTTGCATCAACGATCACACCGATTGCTAATCCGACACCTAGTTCTTGCAGACCAGCAAAGTGCCCAGTTGCCAATCCGGTGACGGCGGATATGAAGATGAGAGCAGCTACAGTAACCACGGTTCCAGAAGATCGCATACCTTCACGGATAGCCTCTTCATTGCTTGCACCACGATCGTGTGCTTCTCGGATGCGAGAGACGATGAATATTTCATAATCCATAGAAAGCCCAAAGAGAATGGCAAACAGCAAGATCAAAACCCAGGCTTCGATTTGCTCAAGTTGATAAGTGCCAACTCCAAATTTGAAGACTACAACCAAGGCTGAGAAAGCAATGCCGATAGATATCAAATCAAGAATGATGGCTTTTGCTGAAAGAAGAATTGATTGAAAAGTTCTGACCAAGATAAGAAAAGTTATGAACAGAATTAGGATAACTACAAAAGGAAATGTCTTGGACAGTGCGTTCAATAAGTCAACGCCTTGTGCCGGCGCTCCACCGAGATAGAAAAGTGCGCTATCTGGGAAACCTGAATTCGGTATGTACTCATCTCGTAACTGCTGTACAAGATCTACTGTTTCATCCGCACCGAGATCATGCTGACCGAAAACATAAAGCCGAATAAATCGACCGGTCGGATCTACATATGGCCATTGATCCCCGCTTGCCACGGTGAAGACTTCAGGGTTATCTGCGATCTTCTTGGCAAATTCAAACCGTAGATCTGTTACATCCTTTGCATTCCTCTCAACGCCAAGATCAATCACCAGCGTATGAGGCGTAATGACACCTATTCCAACCTTTGAAGTTACCGATTCCAGAGCTTGTGCAGACTCAAGGTCGGATGGAATTGCAGATAATGAGCTTGGAGTTACCTGCAACCACAATAAAGAGGAGAGCGAGATTCCAATCGCCGTCAGCGTGATTGCAAAGGTGGTTTTCGGCTTGGTAACCGCAATATTGGTCAAGAAATCAAAGTTGTTGTCAAGCAATCCCTTGAACCGCTTCGAAGAATCTCCGCCCAAATGCTTCAACAGAATCGGCTGCAATGTAGCCGCCGCTGCAATAGAAACTAGTGGAACGACCAAACAAGCTAACCCCAATGAACGAACAAATGGAATTGGTACTAAAACAAGAGTTGCTAATCCCAACGCCACTGTGAGTCCAGAAATTACCGCTGTGCGACCAGCTGTCTGCATGGTCTGTTCGATACGGTCGACGGTTAAATCTCTGTTGTGCCGGTATCGATGAACCATGATCAATGAGTAATCAATTGCCAGACCAAGGCCAATGAGTTCAACAATATTTGGAACATACAAAACCATCAGAAATTTCTGCGCCAGCAAATAGATGATGCCAAGAGAGGTCGTAATTGTGACAAAACCAAATATAAGTGGGATTAACACAGCCCAAGAAAAACCCAACGCCACGATGAGCAACATCAGAGCAAGTGCAATAGCGATCAATTGTCCCCGTTGTAGATCTAAAGCAAGGATCGGAACGACATCAGATTTGATGGCTGGGGGACCGGTGACTAAAGCCCCATCCAACCCGTTGATTTTCAACGCTGTTCTTAACGCCTCTGTGTACTGCGAAGCCTGGTTCAGATCAAGAGATGTTCCAATGTTTGCGTACAGAGTTCCGCCAAAAGCCTTCTCTTGAGTGATTTCAGAGCCAGGAATTACCGAAGCAGCGCGAGCAAGTGATGCTTTGAAATCAGCGATCTGAGCTGCAGTGGCTTGTCTGTATTTGTATAAGATGGTGAAACTTCCTTCGGTGTTCTCAGAGAATCTCTCCTGCAACACCGCACTTGCCGCCGCTGATGCACTCCCTGGAATCTCTAAAGAGGTGGTTAATTGATCATCGAGATGAATCGCACCAAAAACTCCAGCGACACTGAGGCTCACCCAGATTGCAATCACCAGGCGCTGAGCCCTAAGAGAAAATTTTGCACACCTAGCAAGCATTTGTGAATTCTATTGTTTCAACCAATTATGAAATCCAGATGGCATGATTAGGACATGAATAACGAGGTAGTTGTAGAGGTAATTGCGCCAAATGAGTGGCAGCGCTTACGTTCTATTCGTTTACAGGCGCTAACAGAAAGCGGACATGCTTTTGGTGGAACTCTTGAAGCCGAGAGTGCAGAGGATGAAAATGCTTGGCGCAACAAGTTTGAAAAGAATGATTTCCTGATCGCATCAGTAGATGGTGTGGATGGTGCAATGTTGTATATAGAAGTGCTTAATGGAGATTTTGGAGCCACCTGTTGGATCGGTGGATGCTGGAGTGATCCACGTTTTCGCGGAAAAGGCTTAATGCGAGCGATGTTCAACTTCATCGATCAACAGGATAAGGATTGGAAGATTCAAGGTTTAGGAGTCTGGACCGACAATTACAGTGCTATTGCCGCTTATGAAAAACTAGGATTTGTAAAGATGGGCGAGGACACGGAAAGTACTCGCAAACCTGGAATGTTTTATCAGCGGATGATCCGAAAGAGTGCGGTTTAAGCGTTCTCTAACTTGTAACCAAGCCCACGAATTGTTTGGATTAATAATGGATTTGCAGGATCTGCCTCAATCTTTGAGCGCAAGCGCTTGATGTGAACATCTAAAGTTTTAGTGTCACCGTAGTAATCCCCGCCCCACACACGATCAATAAGTTGTGAACGAGTTAGGACGCGACCTGCGTTGCGCATAAGGAACTCAAGTAGTTCAAACTCCTTCAAAGGCAAGGCAACAACTTCACCATTAATGGTTACTTGGTGCTTCCCGATATCCAGTTTGATTCCAGCAACTACATGGATTCCGTTCTCGCCATCAAGGGCCTCGTCAATAATGCCGCGACGTAAGACCGCTTTAATTCTGGCAATCAGCTCACGCGAAGAGTATGGCTTGGTTACATAATCATCGGCTCCCAGTTCAAGACCAACTACCTTGTCGATTTCAGCATCTTTTGCGGTCAGCATGATGATTGGAACTTGTGAGGTTGTCCGGATAATTCTGCAAACTTCGATTCCTGAAATTATAGGAATCATCAAATCGAGGAGTATTAAATCTGCTCCTTCTTTATTGAATTTATCTACCGCTTGCTGGCCATCTTCAGCCACCGATACTTCAAATCCCTCTTTTCCAAGCAGGAATGCCAGGGCTTCAGAGAAGGATGCCTCATCCTCAACAATCAGAATCTTTGTCATTTAGCACTCTCTTCAGTCGCTGAATAAATAGGAAGTCTTAGTGAAAAGGTACTGCCAACATTCTCCGCGCTCCACACCTTAACTTCGCCGCCATGTTTAAGCGCAACATGTTTGACGATCGAAAGTCCTAAGCCCGTGCCACCTGTTAGACGTGAACGAGCCGGATCTACTCTGTAGAACCGCTCAAAAATGCGATCAAGGTCCGTATCTGGAATTCCAATTCCCTGGTCGGTAACTGAGATGTCAACAATTCCATCCTCTACCTTCGAGGTGACGGTCACCTTGGTTCCTTCAGGTGAGTAGTTAATTGCATTTTCGATCAAATTTTGAATCGCCATAATTAGTTGTTCGCGATCTCCCAGAATTAATCCATCAACATGGTCGGAGTTGGAGACAACAATCTGGCGACTATCTGCCGTTACTTGAGTTTGATCGATAGCTTCTCTAATCAGATCCTGAACTTGCAGTTCGCTAGGTACGGATAGTGGATCTGAATCTTGAAGTCGTGAAAGATTAATGATCTCTTGAACAAGATCAGTTAAGCGCTTGGACTCTGTCTGCATGCGGTTAGCGAACTTTTCTACAGCCTCTGGATCATTCTTTGCTCCGAGTACAGCTTCGCTCAAAAGTGAAAGCGCGCCAATCGGTGTCTTTAATTCATGAGAAATATTGGCAACAAAGTCACGTCTTACTTCATGCACACGCTGCGCTTCGCTTTCATCACTTAGTAATACAAGTACTAAATCATCTTCGGTAAGTGGAATGACATTGACAGTTAACTCGTGACGACCTTCACCAATTGGGCCACGTGGAATTTCAATCTGTCCCATTTGACGTGAATGCTTGCGGCGAACAACACGAACAGTTGCTAATAACTCTGCGCTTTGTACCTTGCCATCCTTGAGAAGACCTATTTGCTCGATGCCAGGAGTGACAAAAATGGGAACCTCGCCATGGGCCAGAACTATGGCTTCTCCATCAATCTGGGAGAGGGTGTCGATGAGCATCGCAGGCAGCAGACGCTGGTCTTGAGCCTCGACATCCTTGCGAAGGAACTTCACCCTCCTAACTCTATAGCCTGCCTAGGCCAGTTAACCCTGCGTTCACTTTCACGACAGAGTCCATTCATGCATGCGCCCTAGGTTCGCGCCATGGCTCTTATTAGATCAGTATTTCAAGATGAACTCGATGGCGTCTCTCAGTCCCTGGTGGACCTCACCGACATGGTGGCGGTTTCAATTTCAAAGGCAACTGAATCAATTCTCAATTGCGATTTGAAGCTTGCAGAAGAGGTCATCGCATCCGATGACACCATTGATGAGTTCCAACATGCACTAGATGCACGAATCATCGACATCATTGCGCGTCAACAACCGGTAGCTTCGGATTTGCGTGCACTTGTAACCGCATTGCGAATGAGCGCCGACCTTGAGCGCATGGGAGATATGTCCCATCACGTTGCGAAAATTACCCGCCTACGTCATCCAGATGCTGCGATCCCAACTGAACTCATTGCAAGTTTCAAACAAATGGGCGAGGCTGCAGAAAAGATTGCACGCAAGACCGGTTCAGTTATTGCATCTCGCGATACCGAGGTTGCGCTTCAAGTTGAAAAAGATGATGATGAAATGGACAAGCTTCACCGCTTGCTTATCGGAACTCTTGTTGATCCAAATTGGAAGCATGGAGTTGAGAGTGCGATTGATTTAACTCTTCTAGGACGTTATTACGAGCGCTTTGCCGATCATGCGGTTTCTGTTTCACGACGCGTGTATTACTTGGTAACAGGAAAGTTTGCGTAAGTAAATTGACCACACTTGTTCCACCGTCACCACGAGAAATAACAACTGAGCCAAGAACTTCTGACAAGGTTTTTCGAGGCTTGGTTACAGCAGGTGGCCTATCCTCGCTTTTGATTTTAGGGCTCATCGCTATTTTCTTGGGGTATCGCGGCTTTGAGGTACTAGTACAAGAGGGATTTGGCTTTATCACCAACTCCGATTGGTCCGTTACCGTGGATGAGAATGCAAATGTTGTGGAGAGCAACTTTGGATTAGCAGCAATGCTCGTCGGAACTATTCTCTGCGCATTGGTAGCGGTGGTGATTGCACTTCCTATCTCTGTGTTTTCCGCGCTTTTCTTGAACTTTTATGCACCAGATCGCCTAAAGCGATTCCTAGTTGCCCTCATCGACATGATGGCTGCATTTCCTTCAATCCTCTTTGGTATCTGGGGATTCTTAGTTTTAATGCCAACCGCTGAATACTGGGCGAAGTTGATTCACAAATACTTGGGTTGGATTCCAATCTTTGATTTGCAGGTTCCCGTGTACACACGCTCGCCATTTGTGGCTGGCGTAGTACTTGCAATCATGATTATTCCAATCATCACATCTGTTTCACGTGAAGTCTTCTCGCAAGCACCACTCGATCGCATTCAAGCCGCATACGCTTTAGGTGCAACCCGCTGGGCGATGATCAAGGCGGTTGTAATTCCTCACGGAAGAAATGGCGTTATTGGTGGAGCGATGCTTGGTTTAGGACGCGCCATGGGAGAAACAGTTGCGGTCTTTACAGTCCTCAACATTGTTTTCCAAGTTAATTGGCAGGTTCTTCTAGGTGCTGGTGGAAATGTGGCCTCACTTATTATCTTGAAGTTTGGTGAAGCAAATCCATACGAGATCAAGGCGTTAATGGCGGCAGGTTTGATTCTCTTCTTGTTAACCCTGCTAGTAAATGCGATTGCAAATGTAATTGTGAAAACAACAGGAAAATCAGGACGATGACAACTATCCCAACCCCGATCAAGCCGTGGAAGGCAACCAAAAGAGAACGCATTATCGATCTTTCTATCTTCTTGCTTGCCTTGCTTTCTTCATATCTGGTAGTAGCCGTAACTGAGATGAAGGGAAAACTTGCTCTATTTGTGGTTTTCTTTGTGGCTTATATGCTCTTTACATCTTCAATTAAGGGTTTTCAGCTAGGTAGTGCTGCTGCTAAAGATGCAATAGTGAACTCATTGGTTGCTTTTGGCGCCATTGTCACTGTTATTCCAATCGCAAGTATCTTGTTTACGGTTGTACAAAAGGGTTTACCAGGCATTTCTCTAAACCTGTTTGTTTCAGATATGTCGATGGCAACCCCAACAGACCCACTGTCCAACGGTGGTTTATTGCATGCAATAACTGGAACCTTGGCATTGGTCACGCTCGCATTAATTATGAGTGTTCCGATTGGTATCTTGACCGCACTTTACTTGACCGAGATCAAGGGAAGATTTACATCTCCTATTCGATTCTTAGTTCAGGCGATGAGTGGTGTTCCATCAATTGTGGCCGGACTATTTATCCTCTCTGCAATTTTGTACC
>JACCDW011923166.1_pt1 | contig 10584 bp, 14 predicted proteins | sample 7449781 | NCBI WGS metagenome assembly JACCDW01 (sample SAMN15323449, study PRJNA562643) | freshwater metagenome | isolation source: river surface water | place: USA:Blue River Watershed | collected 2017-08-18
AGAGTTAATTTGTTAAATATCAAGCCTTTACATAATGCTTCGTGTTGGACTCGAATAACTTTGCGACCGCTCTGATTTAGCGTCGCCAGACGCTACGCAAGCCAACGAACCCAAGCTAACTAAGCTGATTGTCGAAAGTAAATTTGCACGGAAAAATACAAAAAAGCAAATGAGTTGGGTAAAACTTTGCGATTAGAAGAAAAGTTGGCAAAAATACCACTCAGAGGATTTGTCGCTGACCCAATTTGAGAGCAGAAAACCTTAAAGTGAGTAGGAGAGAACTGTCCTGTCACACGAAAATTATGCGTTTGATAATTTGAAAATCCAGCGAAATTTGCTTGTCGATTGTAAATAGGCAAGCTTTGAAACTTTACTTAATTTTTGTTTATAATTTTTTGAGATTTAATTATTTTTCATTTTTCCGTAAATTCTATACATAAGGTTTGATTGCCATACGCCAGAATATGAATTAACCTCAGTATTTAATATTGGGGTCACTTCCATTACTTTTTTTCCAAAATTCGTTTTATAAAACTTTATCAGTTTTTTTAATTCCAAAGTTGTGTAATGCTTGGAATAAACTATAATTAGGTCATTTTCTAAAGTATCAGTGTTAATTGATTTTTTAACTTCTTCCCAATATCCTTTTGGAAATGATTCGTTTTGATATTTTAGATTGTATTCAATATACTTTTCAAATGCTTCTTTTTTTTGCTCGATTATTCGAGTTTGAGTAAGTACGGTTTTAATTAGAGATAGTTTTTTGCTATCAACAATATCTTTAGCAATAGGTTTTACTTCTTTTGGCGGTGGGGGAGGTAGAACTATTTGTGCAAAACTTCTAATATTTAGGAATATAACTGAAGAGAATAATAGCAATATAGACTTTGTATTCATTTTCTTTTTTTGAACCGTTCCAACTAATAATTGGACGAAGTGCTTCATTCATTATGTTGGCTGATAAACAGTTGTTTAACGTGAAGCGATTATAAAATTGATTAAAAACTCATTCTTTTAAAGAACTTGTTGCAATAGTATAAAATTGTGTTTAAAATTGCAAGTGAAAGTATGAAATAATGAAGAAAGAGTATATTAAAGAAGAGACTATCTTACGCAAGTGGGAGATAGATGGGCATCCAAATTACTTTTTTGGGGAGGATAAGAAATTATATCATATAGTTTATCGTTACCATTTGAAAGAGTGTAAGCAAATACTAAAAGGCTACTCTTTAGGCTATATACTTGATAGTAAGTTTTACACTTTGAAAAAGTTAAAACCATTGATAAAAAATAATTATTAGGATGGAAGCAGTAACAAAATTGAACTCAATGCAGATGTTTATGTTAAAAATCTTTGACAGACAACTGAATAGTAAACAAGAACAAGAAATAAAGCAGCTCTTAGCAGACTATTTTGCCAAACAAATTGATGAAGAAATGGATGAGATTTGGGAGACAAGGGGTTTAAGCCAAAAAGACTTGAATAAAGCCCTAAATGCACATAAGCGAACGAAATATACACATTGATGCGATTAGTAATTGATACGAACTGTTTACTTGTAAGTATTCCCAAACTTTCAGAAACAAGATGGCTTTTTGATGGACTACGCTCTGGTCTTTTTGAGTTTGGCATTACAACTGAAATTTTAGAAGAATATGAAGAAGTTATTGGCGATTTTTATTCTCCAAATTTAGCACACAATGTTGTTGAAATGTTACCAAATTTAAAGAATTCTCTGTTGATAACTCCATATTATTATTGGGACTTGATTGTCATAGATAGAGATGATAATAAATTTGTTGATTGTGCGATTGCTTGCCAAGCAGACTATATAATCACTCACGATAAACATTTCAAGGAACTTCAAAAAATTGCTTTTCCAAAGGTTAGATGTTTAAAAATGAATGACTTGAAAAAGCTATTGTTTTAACTCTCTTCTCCTCATTCCAACGACCGCAAATGAGAAGATTGGGGATTGGATTTTGTGTTAATTAATTGATTTATCAAACTTTTACTTATTTGCTCGTGTTGGACTCGAATAACTTTGCGACCGCTCTGATTTGCTGTCACCAGACAGCAACCACGCCAACTAACCCAAACAAATAAAGTTGCTTGCCGAAAGTAAATTTGCATGGAAAAATACAAAAAAGCAAATGAGTTGGATAAAACTTTGCGAACCTAAGAGAAGTTTGCAAAAATACCACTCAGAGAACTTGTCGAAGACCAACTCTGAGAGCAGAAAATCTTAAATATAATACCAAACTACTGTCCTGTCCGCCGAGAAATATGCGTTTGATAATTTGAAAACCCAGCGAATTTTGCGTGTCGAATGAGATTTTGAGCTAAAACTGTCAAACTATTTCAGCAGCATACGATTAGTAAGCCATTCTTATTTATTCCGCATTTTCATATTTGGTTTCCAAAGTTGGTCAAATGTAGCAAGGGAGTTACCTTGATTATCGTAATCATAAAAACGTCTATCATCATATTTGAATCTAATTTCCAATACTAATACAATTCCTATTAGTATTTCCTTGTTTGTATCATTATCTGCTAATATTGTATAATATGATTCAAGTTTATCCCATTCAAACCAGGCAATTTGTATCTCTCTACGAAAAATTGAATATAGTCTACCTTTATGACCCTTTATTGAATATTCTTGATTCTGAAAATGTAGAGTGTAATGCTGACTTATTAAATTTTGTGTCCTAAATTCAGCTATCTCACCATTTGCAAATGTAATATCAAACTCAACCAATATTGGGGAATGTTTTGTGATTGTAAAGATTTGATTCTTTCCCGAATCAAATAAGCCAATTTTCGGTTTTAATGGTAATTGGAAACCTACTTTTTTTGCAACAAACATTTCTCTACCATCGCAAGAAACAAAATATTTAGTTTCAAAAAATGATGGATAGTTTTGTACAATTCTAAGTTCCATTTTAAGTGCAATGAGTAATAAACTTCCAACGACCAGCATTGTGATGGTATTGGAGTAATTTTAGAGTTAATTAATTAAACATCAAGCCTTTACACAATGCTTTCGAGTTGGACTAAACTGACTTTGTGTCCGCTCTGATATGCTGTCCGAAGGACAGCCGCACGCCAAACAACCCAAGCCAGTAAAGTTAGTTGCCGCAGGTAAATTAGCACGGAAAAATACAAAAAAGCAAATGAGTTGGATAAAACTTTGTATATCGGAAAAAAAGTTGGCAAACATACCATTCAGAGGACTTGTCGCCAACCCACTTTGCAAGCAGGAAAATCTAAAAATAGAGTAGGAGAGAACTGTCCTGTCCGCCAAAAATTATGCGTTTGATAACTTAAAACCCAGCGAATTTTGAGTGTCGGAAGTGCCTTTGAGCAAAAAACTGTCAAAATATTTCAGCACTATGTGCACATAAACGGAAGTCATTTTACTATTTCACAGAAAACTTGGACTTCCTGATTTTTAGTTTCCAATACAAAAGTTGGATTAACACTCAATTTAAAACTTAAAATAAACTTCTTAAACTCATAGAGTGAGTCATAATTTTCAAAATAGCCACCAACATTTAAGCTAAAAGGATTGCTAAAGCTACGGCCAATAAAAACATCATTGTAATTCATGTTAGAAAGCTTAGTCCTCATCTCTCTAACTAAATTTTCCAATTGAAGTATTTTTTTGAGTTTTCAGACTTCTCCCATTTTAGGTCGTCTTTAATCTCATTGTACTCCTGTAAAAATTCGTCATATTCATAAGAATGCTTATCAAGGACATCATCAATAATTTTCTTTGCAGAATTAAGTTGTCTAATTGTGTAAAATTCTTGTTTCAAAAGATTGAATTTTGATTCATCAATTTCACTCTCTAAAAAGTCTAAGTCAAAATCTGTAAACTTCCTTTTTGTAAACTCAATTTCATCTAAAATAGTATTATACTTTAGTTTCTGTAATAGATTATCATACATTTTTGAAAAATTCCAACTAGTAATTGGACGAAGTGATTAATTAATAGTAAAACTTATAAATTGTTAATTATCAGTACTTTAAAGTTAATCGAATTTAAAATGCTTAATTAACATATTTAGATGCCCAATATTCAAAAAAAATATTTTATTTTGCAATAAAATGAGTAAAAATGTTGAGGGATACGTTATTAATAGAAAGAATATGGTTGATTGAAGGTTATCCCGACTATTTTGTTGGTCAGAATAACCGCATGTATAGAATCAAGAATGATTTTGAAGTTCGGGAATGTAAACTGACGATTGTTGGTTATTCAAAAGGATATGTACTAAAAAGCAAGTTTCACAGTTTAAAACGTTTGCGAGAATTGTTGGTTAAAAACCAAAATTTAGCTTTTGAAGGCGGTTATTTACCAATTAACAACATTAAAACAAAATAGAAGAAAATGTCGAAATATATTAACCCTTACACCGATTTTGGTTTCAAGAAGTTATTTGGAGAAGAAGCCAATAAAGATTTATTGATTGATTTTTTGAATCAGTTGTTACCAGCTAAGCATCAGATAACGGAATTGAACTTTCGTAATGTAGAAGGTATAGCCGAATTATCACATGAACGCAAGGCGATATTTGATATACATTGTCAAACACAAAGTGGCGAACGTATCATTGTAGAAATGCAGAAAGCGAAAGTAAATTATTTTAAAGACCGTTCGCTATTTTACTCAACGTTTCCTATACGTGAACAAGCCAAGCGTGGGGAATGGGATTTTCGCTTAGCCCCAATTTACATGATAGCAATCTTAGATTTTCAATATGATGAGCAAGAAGAAAAACAGAAGTTTCTCCGAAGTGTAAAATTAAAAGACCAAGATGGCGATGTGTTTTATGATAAGCTAAATTTTAAGTTTTTGCAAATGCCTTTGTTTACCAAAGGAGAGAATGAACTTGAAACTCATTTTGATAAGTGGATATATTTTTTGAAGAAATTAGAGAGTTTTGATGAGATACCTTCGATTTTGCAAGAGCCAATATTTGAGAAAGCCTTTGGCGTAGCCGAGGTTGCCAACATGACAGCAGAACAATACGAACAATATCAAGAAAGTTTATTAACTTATATTGAAGTAAAAGAGGTTGTTAAAACTGCGGAAGCTGATGGAGAGAAACGAAAAGCATTGGAAATTGCAAAAGAAATGAAAGAAGATGGTATAGGAATGGAAAAAATTATTAAATATACAGGTTTGTCAAAGGAAGAAATTGACGAATTATAGTTTAGTTTTCTTCGTTCCAACGATTCGCAAGTGCGATGCTGGGGATTTGATTTTGAGTTAATTAATTAATATTAAGGCGTTTACGCACTTGCTCGTGTTGGACTCAAGAAAATTTTGCGACCGCTTTGATTTGCTGTCACCAGACAGCAACCACGCCAACCAACCCAAACAAAGAAAGTTACTTGCTGAAAGTAAATTTGCATGGAAAAATACCAAAAAGCAAATGACTTGGATAAAATTTTGCGAAACTTTGAAAAGTTGGCAAGCGTACCACTCAGAGGATTTGTCGCAGACCCACTTTGAGAGCAGAAAAACCAAGAATTGAGTAGGAGAGAACTGTCCTGTCTGCCGAAAAATATGCGTTTTAAGAACTGAAAAAGCAGCGAATTTTGCTTGTCGAATTTGCTTTTGAGCTAAAACTATCAAACTATTTTAGCAGCATACGGCTAAGTTTTAATAATTTTTCTTTTTTTCAGTTCTTTTGCTTTAAATCTCTTAGTGAATTGGTCAATTACAGCAGTTCCATGAAAAAAATCATCGTTATACCAACGTCTTTGTTTTGTTATACTATCCATTGCAAATCTTAAGGAAAGTTGTCTATTGGAATCTTCAACACCCTCTTCAAACATGTCTAAGGTAGGCATCCAATCAAAAACGTATCTACACTCATCATAAGTAACTAAATCCATAAACATTTCATTTTCCTTAGCTTTATATGTCCATCTTTTTGTGAAATCAATATTGTAAAAATACGGATTTGTAAGTTGCCCAATCAGAATGTCTTTTAATTGATGAAATAGAAAAACATCACAGAAAATATACTTATCAGTAAACTTCCAATTTCTCCTTATTTTATCTAATTTATCACTATGCAAATCATCTTGAATAGACTCTTTCATAAAGTAGCATACTAATTCAATTTGTTCATATAAGCTATTTTCATTACCATTAATTGATAGTTGTTTTTTGAAACGATTAAAAAAATCTTCAAAACCATTTTTTTCAATAAAAAAGAAATTAGATAATCCCCAAACTAATGAATTTTCATTAGGAAAGCAAAACAGGTCTTCTTGATAGTCGGAATGAAAGGAAGATTTACTAAAATTCTTAAAAAATAAATTACGAAGATTTTCATTTGAAGCTAAACGTTGATACGGAATAAATACACCTGGTAAATCGAACAATACCCTCGTAATTAGTTGACTATAAAATGTCGATTCATTTCTATTTGCAATCTTTAGAAATTGCTCTGTATCAATTCCATGGTATTCTGGTGCTTCTCTCAAACCGCCACCTAAACCACTATATTTTTCGGAAAATGATTTCGGATATAAATAATTTGCCGCAAGAAGATTTAAATTTTCTCTGTAACCTAAATTTGCAGATTTTTCTTTACTTGGAAATGCAAAATTAGTAATTAATACCCCTAACGTTTCTAATTTTTGATAGTAAAAAATATCTCTAATGACTGATATTGTATTGCTACTTGCTAAAGTAGTGCAAAAATCAAGATAAATAATATCAAATTTAAAAGGAAGAATTTTTAGATAGTTCTCGATTTTTCCTTTATATATTTTGACAAAAGGAAACTTTGAATCAAGTGCAGAAATTATTGCCTTTGAATAAGTTTTATTATCTGATTCAAAGGCCCAAATATATTCAGGTAAAATGCCATTCTTAACTAAAACGTCTATATCATTTTCTGGGTTTGGACCACTCAGATATGCAACACGTAACTCACTCGCCTTTTTCTTTCTAATAATAGAATCGTAAAATGATTCCCATCTTTCAATTTCTTTCTCGTTAAGTAGTTTAGATACTTCACTTTCATATCTATTACTGCTTGCCTGAAAGTGATTTTTGACATCTCTTACATAGGTTCTTCTTGCAATAGAACTTTTATGTCTGTTTTTTGTTAAGGTTGAAATGGCGAATGACAATGCTTCATTTCTTGCAGTTATTTTTTCTATTTCATTATATTCTTTCTTCATAGTGTGGCATTTTCTTATTTTTCCAACGACCAGCATTATGATGGTTTTGGAGTGATATTTGGTTTAACTTATTAATTATCAAGCCTTTACATAATGCTTCGTGTTGGAACTGATGAACTTTGCGGCCGTTCTGATTTGGTGTCGCCAGACACCAAGCACACCAACGAACCCAACCCAAAAACTATGTTGCTGAAAGTAAATTTGCACACTAAAAACCCAAAAAGCAAATGAATTTAGAAAAATTTTGATTTCTGGGAAAAAAGTGGCGAAACTACCACGCAGAGAACCTGTTACCAAACAAATTTGCGAGCAGAAAAACAAAAATAAACTACCGAAATACTGTCTCGTCGCCGAAAAAATAGGCATTTGAAAATGTGTTTTTACCAAGATGTAACGTTGTCGGAGGTGAGCTAAAATAAGAAAAATAAAGCAGAAAAAATGGAAAAACAAAAACTAAGAAAAGTACAATTTTATGAGTTTTTTCACCTTAGGAGTGTCGCCGAAAAATAAAAGAGAAAAACATCAGCGTAGAAAATTTCCAACCAAAAGCATTGAGATGGTTGGATTTAAAGTTAATTTATTGATTTACAATTATTTACCTTTACTTAATGCGAAAGTTGGAATCCAAAAATGACGGCTAACTCCGCATTAAAGTTGTCGCAGACAACTTTGCAAGCAGTGATATAAAGCTAAGATGTTTATTGCAGAAAACCAAATTTGCACTCCAATTTTTTTGCTCTGTGTGAATGTCGCAAGTGAGTTTGAAGACCCCTTGAAAACGCTCTAATATCTTGTCGCCAATGAAGTTTAAAGTTCTTTGGATAAGTCCAAAAGAGGTCGCTGTCAGGCGAGAAAGTGGCAAGTTTTGAACAAAAAATACCCAAGTGCTTATTTGTCGAACGAGCCTTTGAGCTAAAACTGTCAAACTATTTCAGTCGCATACGCTACCGCTACTTCATTCTGAGCGTGTTTTTAGGGACTTCTAAATAACCTCCTGCACTGATAACCTTTGGTAAATGATTATTTAGGTACAAGAATAAAGTAGTATCATTTTGTGCAAATGTTAAATTCGATTCATCTATATATTGAACATAATTTAAAAGTGATTCTTTAATTTCGCTAACCCCGTAATTGTTTATGAATTTTTCAATTTCAAGTTTGATGTCAGAATAGTAAAATATATCTGATATTTTTAATTTTTTTTCTGGCACAAATTGGAAATTTAAATCATAATAGTAAATATTTGGATATAGACCTCCTAAATTATGATAAACTTCGATAATCATACTTAAATACTGACGGCTAATACCTAATATTTGATAACTAATTTCAAAACCTAAATGTCTTTTCCGCTTATCTTTCTTCATTTCTAAATAAATATCTGAAACATCATCTCTAATCTCGTTGATGATTTTTAAAGCAAAGCTTAGTATATTATCATTAATACTTCTTTTATCAAAGAAAACACTTTCTGTAAATAGAGGGAGAGTACACTTATACTCAAATTTTATAGGCAAATTTATATTTATATCTAACGAGTAATTTTCAACGGTATAGTCTGATGCTGTAAGACTTACTTGTTTTAAATTAAAAATGAAACTTCCTCCATCATGTCCACAATTTGGGATTGCTCCAAATGAAGGAGTTTGAGTTCTTTTGTCGTCAAACTTTAAAATTACTTGGCTTGATATTTCAAAAAATGGAAGAGATAGGTTTTGATTGTCTTCTAACTCTTTAATTAAAATATCTGCAAATGGGCTTCTACCATCTTTAGGTCCATCGCTTACTTTTTCAATGCTTCCAGAAGTAAGAGCTAATCTTGACATCTTTCTATCAAAAGCATTGTAACCACCACCACGAGTTTTTTCATTTATTAGATTTCCAGAAAAACATGAGTCAGAAATTACAGCAATGTGGAAAGACTTGGAAGCTCTTATAAAGTTTATTACTTCATTTGTACCAAGCCATGTTGACGAATCCGAATAATCAGCATCCGATGGCAACCAGTAAGATGTTTGTATATATTCATCAAATTCACCATGTCCTGCGTAAACTAAAACTATATTATCTTCAGAGATGGCGTTAATAAAAATGTCTTTTAATTTATTAAATAGGTTTTTTCTTGTTGTTTGTTCCTCTCCTGAAATTAAAACGGTATCATCAAATTGGTATCTACTTTTCAAAACAGTCATTAATGTATTAACGTCATTAAAGCTATTGTTTAGATTTTCAATATTGACATCATTATATTTGTCAATTGCTATGCAAACTAAAATATTCAAAGTTTTGTGTATTTTTTTAGGTTTTTCCAACGATTCGCAAATATGATGATTTTGCGGAGAAGTTGACGATTTTGGTTAAGAAATTAAGGACTTTTACATATTTGCTCGTGTTGGACTTGCTAAACTTTGCGACCGCTCTGATTTGGTGTCGCCCGACACCAACCATTCCAGCCAAACCAACCCAACAAATTATGCCGCTGAAAATTAACTATGCACGCCAGCCATAACCCGCCCAAAAACTGTCCCGAGCCAAATCTGTATACCAATTACTGAAAAAAGAAATTGAAAAGCAAAAGAATTTATTTTTGGGAGTGAAATTTGAGAAACTACCACGCTAATTGAGTGTCGAAAATGATTATGCGTTTTGCATTTTGCTGAGAACTAACAATTGAAAACTTCGCTATTAAACTGTCGAAAATGCCTTGAAATTGAAACAAAAATAGAGAAAAAGTAATAATAACCGTATAATCAACAATCACTTTCTGTAAATTTCAATTTTTCGTCCATCAAAATCTTCAACTATTGCCAAAAAACCGAAATCTGTTTCAGTCGGTTCTGACGTGAATTTACAATTTTGGATTTTCAATGTGGAAATTACCAATTCAAAGTTCTCAACTGAAAAGCCTAATCGTAAATTTTTGTCAGCTTCAATTTGATTTTTAGAAAAAGGATAAATTTCTAAAATAGTTTGACCGATATTTGCTGAATAGTGAAATGGTGAATTTCCATGTTTATGATATTCGAATTCAAGCCCTAAAATTGAGTAAAACTGTGATAACTTTTCAGGATTTGAAGTTCTTATCACAATTAATTTTAGTTCCATTTTTTGTTCTCGCTCCAACGACTCGCAAGTGCGATGCTGGGGATTTTGAATTGATTAACTGATTGATTTTAAGGCGTTTACGCACTTGCATAGAGTTGGACAAAACTGACTTTGCGACCGCTCTGCTTTGGTGTCGCACGACACCAACCACTCCAACCAACCCAGCCCAACAAATATAATTGCTGAAAACTAACTTTGCAACTTTTAAACAAGTGGGCGAGAGGTTTTTGCGAAAAAAAGCCTTTGAAATTCGCTTTCATCGTGTC
>JACCDW010002264.1_pt1 | contig 10583 bp, 19 predicted proteins | sample 7449781 | NCBI WGS metagenome assembly JACCDW01 (sample SAMN15323449, study PRJNA562643) | freshwater metagenome | isolation source: river surface water | place: USA:Blue River Watershed | collected 2017-08-18
ATTGCCCGATGCATTTTTGCCCTGTGCAAACAGGAAGTCTGCAAACTGTTCCATCTTTCCCAACAGCTCTTCAATCTCTGTGCGTTTCATGTCTGCTCCTTGTTGCGATGTATGTATTATAACAGGGTTTGGATGCCCTGTCAACTCATTTATGGGTAAAGACTGCGAATTTCTTTAATCGCCAACAGTGCGGCACTGTCTACATTCATAGCGCCAAACTGCCCCATGTCCTTCATGTCTACCACAGTGTCCTCAACTTCGCCCATACCACACTCGTCAAAGACAGCAGGGTCCAACTTGTCAATAGCTTTCAAAATCTTTTTAACTGTCAGTGCCATAGTCAGCTCCTTGTTTGTCTATGTGTGTATTATACGAAAAAAGGACTAGGGCGTCAACCACTAGTCCTAAAACCCTAGGAGCAACAGGGTTATTCTTGATCCTCTTCCTCGTATTGAGACATCTCCTCCGAGATGCCGAAGTAGTCATCCAGCTCTTCGCCGATTGCTTCTCGAACTGTCTGGCTGTTGAACTCGCCGTATTCAATGCAGTCGTCAAAGCCGTTGTCATACTTGCCAACGAAGCACATGCCGGGCTCGTAATACATGGCCTCGATCTCAAAGCCCATCTCCAAGAGCTTGTTGTAGGCTTCGATAGGAGGAGCCCAGGCAGTGTCAAAGGCCGCGGTCACAGTGTTGGCGTCAGGGCGATCAATGTTCTCTAGGTTGAAGTCCCACTTGGTCCCCCAGTTGTTGCAGTTCCAGTCATACCAGTCTTTGAAGCCATACTTCCGAAGATTGTCTTCTTGCAGTTGCTCCAACTCTCGTTGCTTCTCGTTGTCGCCGAACGAACCAGCAGTAGTATCCAGCAGGGCCTGCGGCGTAGGCAGGAACTCCATCAGCAGTCCGTCCTTGCCTTTGATCACACGATCGATCATTGCAGGATCAGCGTGGCGAATCGTGATTCCGTTGTTGCACCAATTAGGCATCGTAGCTCTCCTCTCCAAGTTCAGTTACTTCTTCTTCCAAGACCATAATGTCTACAATGCGGGCAGTCTGCTCTGCATTGCTAACACCTTCAAAGGCTGTTCGGAACTCCTGGTTCTCTGCAAGGAATTCGTAGATATCCTCACGGGTCCAACCTTCCGGCACTTCAATCTCCTGCCGGAGGACTGTGGTCACATAGGCTTTCATATCAGCTCCTTAAACGAATTCGTAAAACTTAACAGAGGGATCCAGTTGCTGGAGCTCGCGAGCCACAGTAGTCAGTTCCTTGTAGCGGGCACGGACTTGACTTGCTGACAGCTCACCGTCGCAGGTCAGGTTCTCGGGACTCAAGGCACTGTCGATGATGTCTGCGATTTTCTGACGATCTGCGGCGTTAATGAGCTTGAGCTCTTTGTTGCCGAACATCTTGTTGAATGCGTTGCGTTGCTCTACAAACTTGGTCAGTGCTTTCATTTGGGCTCCTAGTGCGTTGTTGATGTGTGTATTATAGCGTCAAACAGAAACCTTGTCAAACACTCGGTTTTCGTTCATCTTCTTGATCACTTCCTGCTCCTGCTTTTGGGTAGCACGGACCATGTCATCAATGAAGTGGCGCTGATACTTCTTAGGCATCATGCCCATCATCTGAACAGCAAGGCTCTGCAGATAGCCTGCTTCGAAGGCGTGACCATTGTAGTTCTTGTTGGCGGCTTCGCTGAAGGCCTTGAGCACAATGCGGAAGGTGTCCTGGTTCTGCGTATCAAACATCTCAGCTCCTTAGTGTGTAAGCCTTAATTATATAGAGGTTTTACCAGTCTGTCAAGCCAGCCCTTTGAATAACCCTACAGCGATCGCGGACAATCCTATAAGGTTTACGGCCATCTGTGGCTTATTTGCCACACGCACAGTCCAGATCAAGAAAGCCAAGGTCCCTACTGCAAAGGCTGCAATATTCCAAAAGTCCCCGTGATAGGCACTGCCCATGGTGTTGAGCACGTGCCCCACGCTAATAAAAAAGGCTCCAACCCATTGCAGGATCTCATTCAACTTCGATGGCATTCAACTTCTCTTTCAAACGTTTGACTTCTTGTCGTGCTTCGTGCAGGGCTTCCAGTATACAGTCTTCGGCAGTCCCATCAGTAAGCACCTCGCGAGCATCCTCATACAGGCACCCGCCCAGGTAGTGCGATCCCAGTTCGTGCCCGTCCAGCATAACACGCACTCGCAACATGAACCAGTCTAGATCGTAGCTGTTGATCTTACGCTCCATGTCCTTGATATCGTAACATGTGTCGTCGAAACAGTCACGGACAGGAATGTCTTCCCAGGTCTTGTCCACAAAGATCAGGAAGCCATCGCGCTCGTATGTAGCCAGTTCAGTGTAGTCACGCATGGTTGCTCCTTTAATTAATAGTGGTGACGTGAGCCAGGGTCGTTGAAGTCCGCGTTGTCCGGAGTCCACTCCTCCTCTTCTTCCTCGTCCTCATCTGCTTGATCAGTAGTAGGGATGTCGTTGGCCTGCATCATAGCCTTAACATCGCTCTCGCTAAGCCAGCTCAATGCCATGTCTGCTACAGCGCGGGCGTCAAGCAGACCCTCGTCCATCATGTCGATCAAGCGGTTAGTTTCTGGCCGGGTTTGACGATGATTGAATCCAAACATTTGAGCTCCTAGTGCGTTGTTGATGTGTGTATTATACGGTAAAACCGATGCCCTGTCAACCCCTAGGGTTATTCAACCCCAAAGCTCACATTGACCTCAATGTCTGTAACGTCGCCGGCGAGATCGTATTTGATCCCAGTAACAGCCGCGCCGTAGTTGACCTGTTTGAGACGCTCGCGAATCATGCTTTCGAGATCGCCGATCATGTCGCCGATAAAGTCCTCGGTGCTTTCTTTAACGCCACGCAGTGTTTCGTTGATCCCGTTGCGCGACATGTCTTCTTGCCCGTCCATGATCATGTCAATGAACGCTTCTGTTTGGCTGATCAGTGCTTGCTCTACAATAGCATTGACCAGTTCACGCTTGCCAAACAGCAACTCAACAGCCTTAAAGGTCTGCTCACCTTGCTTGAAAACTACAGTCATTGCTCACTCCTATTGCGTTGTTGATGTGTGTATTATAGCGCCTCCCGGCGCCAGGGTCAACCAATGACCAGCATGTTAGCAGGGACTTTCCAACGGCCGCTACCCGTGTTGACAGTGACGAACTTTTGGGCGATCTTCTCTACAGTGCCCTTGTAGGTCATGCCCGTTTTGGTGCTAGTGAACGAAACTGCGGTGCCCAAGCTCAGGGCTCGCTTCTGTTGCTTGATCAGTCCTGCCCGGGCAAACTTGATCGCGTCGATCATGCTTGACAGTTCAGTGTCAGTCCAAATGCCAAACATGATGGCGCTGTTGATCTGCTTGATGTCCATTGCTTGCTCCTTTGCAGTGTTTAAGCTTCTATTATATGGTAAAACCAATGTCCTGTCAACCACTAGGGTCTTTACATTGACCAGTAGAGTTCGCTGGATGGATCGCAGGAGCGGGGAGTGTCATGTGCGATCTCCACAAGTTCGCCCGTCATCAAGTTCCGGACCCACTTGGTCGTGGGCACATACTCAAAACGGAACTGATCTACAGTGTAGAGTCCTGACAGCAAGAGCTCCCGCACTTCGCGAGCCATACCTGCTTCATCGCGAGCTTGCCACACTGTAGTAGAAAACAGGCGCTCTCCGCTACGGCAACGACGATCCAGTTTCCATATATACAGGGTCCAGTTCTGCTTCATTTTGCGCTCCTTTGTCTTTGTATTATACAGCCAAACCGTCGCCTCTGCAATCGGTATTCAGCAAGGGCTTGACCATACGCCGGATCTCAACTTCCCGCTTGTGAGCTTCAGCCTTGCCACGGATCACTTCATGCACATAGACCTCGATCTCGTCCTTGCTGTTGAGCTTTCGCAGTTCAGCGCACAAGAGCCAGTTCTTGTCTTCCTTTTTAGCACGATAGAAGTGCTTGGCCGCACGCGACAGCACGCTCTTGTTCACAGTAGACTCTGTCTTGGCAGTGACGCCAATGTAGTTCTTGCCGTTGACCACAAGCTCATAGATGATGTGATTGCGGTCTGTGCGCTTCTTGCGGGGAGTGTTTTTTGTGTCCATGTGTGTATTATAGCCTCAAAGCTCAAAGACTGCAACCAAAGACCCTAGACTACATAGGGCCTTTGATTATTATATGTTAAACAAACTCAATTAATTCTGTGCGTAATTGCTGTTTAGCCTGTGCAATAATACGCTGTTTATCTGCTTCAAATGTTTCGTAATTAAATTCTCCGCTAACAAAATCGCATTTTACAGGAAACTTTAATGTGCCTTTTTCTGTGCGTTCTGTTACATTAAATGCCATTTTAATTACATAAGTTTCTTTGTTTTTATTATAGATAATCTTTGCTTTTGCAATATTAGCAACATAAATTTCTGCTTTTGCCATTTGTCTGCTCCTTAGTGTCTATGCATGTATTATAACACCATTTTGGGCTAGCAGACCATTGACCGACCACTCTGTAGGGTCTTTGTTGCACATATACAACGACCGCCGGCACTCCGCGACCTGTGGACAACGTGTGGATAAGCTGTGGATAAGCTGTGAATATGTGGATAACAACCTGTGGATAACTCGAGCTGTGGATAAGCTGTGGACAAAAAGAAACCCGATACCTTACTCAGATACCGGGTTTCACTGTAGATGCTATACTAGGCAAGTCTCCTATATAGCACCCGATCGCCTTGTTCCTGTCCGTTCTACGGGGCGAGCCTTTGCCACGGGCACTGGCCAGCGACTCATATATGTGATACGCACTGTCTAGAACTGGGCTCACAGTCCGTCGAGATCTCCCACCACGCCCGCGGCTAATCTCACTATCCGGATTCTGATATTCACATATACTACGGTTACTACAGTGTATATAGTATAGCACAGGGTGGACATTTGGGCAATCAAAGTGTCAATAACCCTGGGCTTACTGTGGTTTATAGTGGCTAATATGTGGCATTTTGGTGCCTATTTTGGCTCAAAATGGTGGGGAAATTGGCCGATTTTGAAGCCATTCTGTGGCATTCTGACAACGGTTTGGCCTGATTTTTTAGCGTAGAAAAATTTGGCGGCCATGGTGATGAGAGGCTATCGTCAAATGGTCTGCCACCAAGACCAAACATTTTCCCACCATAGCCCACCTATTCTTTGATCGGCTTCTTGACCGTTCCCCAAGGTCACCCTTCTAGATCTACGCTATATGTATAGACCTCTACAGCGGGGTTTTCACTATATAGCATGCCAGCTCTAGCGGGGTTTTACACTATGTATAAGTTGTCTATATGTGTTAAATCTAGATCAGCTCTAGCGGGGTTTTCAGCTATGTAAATATTCAACTTGTTTATATATTATAGTAATTCACATAATGGCTTTAAAACTTAACGCGGCTCGCTTTGATCGATCTGCTCTACCAAACTTTTGTTACGGAGATAATAAGAGTCTCTTTATGCGTAACTTTATCACACAGCCCGAGGATTGGATGTGGAGACATAGGCCCTTGCAGTATACCCTAAACTCACAGGGCTTTCGTTGTCCAGAATGGTCTGACGTAGATTGGGCTAACAGTATTGTTTGTTTTGGCTGTTCAATGACCTTTGGTGTAGGTGTAGATGGCAGGGATACTTGGGTTGAGCAGTTAGGTTCGTTGACCGGACTCACTCCTGTAAATCTAGGATGGCCCGGGGCGTCGGTCAGCTTTATTTGGGCCAATAGTCTTGAGCTACAGTCTAGTGGCATTAAACCTCGTGCTGTGGTATATTACTGGCCCGATGCGGGTCGTGTTGCTGAGTTTATCAGGGATCGGCAGGTCTACAATTGGGGAGTATGGGATCAGACTGGCACCAAAAGACCCTGGGAGGGCAGTCTGGGGCGTGCTTGGATTGAAAGCCAATATCATGCACTGTCCATGGCCCGCTATCAGATAGCCAGTGTGCAGTGGCCTTGTCCTGTGCTACATCTAACTTGGGCATTTGACAACATCTACGGGGATTTGGCTGAACATCTGCACATACTAGAAGATCATGGGCGGGATCTGGGTCATCCCGGGCCGCGAAGTCACAGTCTATTTGCCCAGCAGGTCTTTGATCGAATTGGCAGCAGACTGTGACCATTAGACTCTTGCGACCCCTGCTCAAGCCACATGATCGGGCAGCACTGCCTGGATTTTATCCCACAGACAGCCTTAGACAATTTGCCCAAAACCTTGCCCGACAACGTCCCGATTGGCCCTGGCGTGAGCAAGAGGTGCGCTATGATCTAAACTTGGATGGCTATCGAGCCCGCCCCTGGGATCAAATAGATTGGGCCAGCAGCATCTTATGCTTTGGCTGTTCAATGACCTTTGGTGTGGGTGTGGCAGCAGATCAGACCTGGCCCAGCTTGGTTGAAACTATCTCAGGTCTGCCCACGGTCAATTTGGGCATTCCTGGCAGCAGCGCACAGTGGGCCTGGATAAACACAGTGCGTCTAATAGTAGCGGGCATACGGCCCCGGGCTGTCATCTACTACTGGCCCGAACCCAGCCGTAGCTGTGAGTTTGTGGAACCCGAACTGGCTCTAAACTGCGGTGCTGGGCAGGATTTTCGAGGTCTACCCACGGATCTGGGCAGTATAGGCCATTCTTGGGCTTTGAGAACTAGACATAATCAAGAAATGGCACGGCACTATATACAGGGCTGTCTGTGGCCCCATGCGCCGCAGAGGCTGGATCTTACTTGGAGCACGGGTCTTGAAGGCCTAGCAGACTATAGGCTGTTTAAAATTGACCGGGCACGAGATGATCGACATCCCGGTCCCGAGAGTTGGCGTGCGTTTGCGGAAAGTGTGGTCCGGGACCTTAAAATTTAACCCAGGTCCAGTGCTGCCCATGCACTGGTGTGAGCCCTATATGTGATCTAGGGATAAAGTAGCGGTCTTCACCTAGGCCCAGTTGATCTACTAGATTGGCTATGCAGCTATCTACGCATACAATACTCTGTGCCTGGTCTAGTATACCTATCCAATCAAATATGCTCTTAGACTGGGTTTCAACATAGATTGTTTGCCAGTCTGCAGGTATGATGCTAGGGTCAAAGTTAGCTCTGTGATCCGAGCCATCTAGGTGCACCACAGCATAGTTAGGGCCAGTGACCAAGCGATTGTAGAGAGCCTGCTCGCGATCCGGGTGGCGTGTAATGCATTCTGAGAGCTGCCATTTCTTATTGAAAGGCACACCTGCACGTATATACTTGTATTGATCAAAGCTGGTATGCTGGAAGTAAATCTCTTCTGAGAACTCTGGATGTCCAGTTAGAGCCTGATAAAGGCAAAGTGTTTCGTCTACTCGTAGGTTACGTAGACGCTCCATGGGCACGTCATAGAAAAAGCTACCCCGGGGGTCGGTGGGCACAGGAACCCATTTTACCCAGGGCACATAGTCCACAAGGTTATCCATGAAGATATCGCAAATGGGCCAGACAATATCCCAGCCCTCATTATGATAGTGTTTTGCTATGGGCAGGGCAATTAGGATATCGCCTAGGCCCCGACTCTGTATGATACCTAGCTTACGACGATTGGCCATTAGAAGTAGTCTCCTTGTTCTGGAAAGTAGCACTCGTTGCGTTCCAAGGGCATGTCGTCACGAGCTTCACAAGCGTAGGGCACACCCAGGCCAATGGCCAGGCTTAGAGCCACACTTTGATTGCCAATGAACTGTTCTGCACCCGCAATAACCTGGGCTAGCTCCAACATGTTCTTTGTGGGTAGATATTCAATCTTCCACCCTGTGCTGGCTTCAAAAGCCCGGTGTTCTTCGGGCAGGCCTACAAACACGCTGGTCTCCGGAACACCCTGCTCACGCCATTGATTCCAAAGGTAGCTGTTGGTGCTGGGTAGCCAGCGTTGGGTTCTGTTTATAACATAGCTCACACTTTGGGGTGTGGTCTTCTTTGGAACTGTGAGCCAGGGGGTCTGACGCAGGCCAGCCCATTGATCTTTAGGAAATCCAAAACTGTGGGCATAGATGTCCACATAGTTACCCGGGTGGCTCACGAACGCAGGGCGGAATCTATCTAGGTTATGTGTGATTTCTGTGGCCTGGGGGTCCAATGCTTCAAAGCGGGTAATGTAGTCCTGTGCTAGCATGAAGTCCCGCATGAAGTCAAAGTCCTGCTGATTCATACGACCCTGATGGAAAGGTGTAGGTTTACTGCCATAATAGTATTGGCCAATCCAATCTACCTGATTGAGGTGTAGGTAAAATTCTCCACCCCCTAGTGCCCGCATTATAGGTAAGCTGTAGACCAGGTCACCTAAGGTGCCCGAATGTTTAAATTTTTTAGTCATAGTTGATCTGCTTTAGTTATATAGGTATTTAATTTTACAAGAATTTAGGACCCGTAAACCAGAGAACTAGACTGGCCCTACGACCTGCTGTGACTGGAGTTATTCTGTGTAAAAGAAAACTTGGAAACAGTATAGCAGATCCTAGGGGCTGTGATATAGTTTTTGATGAGCCTAACATAATTTGAAATTCTCCGCCTTGATATTCTTCGGGTGCAGTAAGTGGTATTACCACACTGAGTTTTCTATGATCATTATGTGCTGAATCAAAAAACAAATCAGTATGCCAATCATAGTGGTCGCCTTGAGTATCATAGACTGTATATTGTATCTGATTACAGCCCCAAAGGTCAAATCCCCAATGCCGTGAGTTTGCATCAGTGACTACATTGAATATCTTCTGAAATATCCAATGATTTGCTGTTGTGCTCTTAAAAAAACTCTTTTGCCCTTTTCTCTTTGAGGTAATTTCCATTCGAGCTTCGCCAACTAGGGCTGTATCTAGTTCTAACGAGCCGCAGTAATCTTTAAACTTGTCTATGTCTTCTTGGCTAAAAACATTTTCATAGACTTTGCATGAAGCCATTACCCGTTGTCGGTCGTTATAGTTGGTTAGCAGTCTTTTCATTTAGGTATTTAAAAGTCTTATTTTTCCATAAGAATATTTCTGAATAAATATCGCATATGAGTTATCCAAACACTTCCGGAACCGCAATCACTGTCAGTGATTTTAATGATATCAGAACTACGGTCAATGATGTTCTAGGCCTAGGGTCGAACGGCTACGGCTACCCTAATCTGAATTCTAGAGATGTTAGCACTAGCACCGTAATTCGTGCAGTTGATTGGCAAGCACTGATTGCAGATATCGACGTAGTTGCTACGCATCAGTCAAACATAACAACATCGACCACAGTCATTGCACAAACTACAGCTACCGCAGATAAATCAAACACTCTTTACAATTATGCACAATATCTATCTCAAGAGCCTCATAGGTATATTGCACACCCAACCCAATTAAATCCAAAAGATGATACAAACGGTAGATCCACAAGTTCTGGTATTTGGAGTGTGCTCACACAGGTAACCAAAGCATCATGGCCCACAACCCTTATTGCACGTTATTTCTTTAATGCAGGCGGTAAGATACAGGTTAACAGCAGTCATCTAAATAACAGCACAGGAACAGTTGCAACAGTTTGGAAAAATTTAATCAACGGACTAGGAACTTACACTTATTCTAGAAACGAATTTATAAATCATGTAACCACTGGAACAACAGTCACTGCGGCTCCTCCTTACAATTATATTCAATATAAAGTTACTGCAACTCGTGGTGACGACCTAAAGAGTGTTACTTTTAGAGTTGACTATATTACAACAGGCAGCGATTTCTTAGTAAGTCCCGACGCTGCAACTTGGTATATTGATATCGGTGTATAATTTTAAAATAAGTTTACTATATGGATTTAGAAGTAAAGAAAGAGTCTTTAAGAAAGCACATCATTGACAAAGGGATCATATTAGGAGAATATGCTCCTAAAAAGAAATCAAGAATAATGTATGATAGCCGAGAGGCTCTTTTAGGCGGTAATTATCTAAGTGTAGCCGCAGAGCTTATCTGGGACAAAATTAAAAAGTATGATCCAACTTATCTAGTAGGGTCCGGTGTTGCAGCACAAAATATAATGTTGGCCGTAAAGGTTGTTGCAGAATTAAACGGAAACACTCTCAATGTTCTTCTTAATAGAGGAGAACGTAAAACTACAAACCGTCAACGGCTAGTAGAAGGGCCCAGACCTTCTTTATTAGATAGAGCTGTATACATAGATGACATCATGAATACAGGGTCAACTTGGGCTAAGACACAGGCTGCGTTAAAAGAAGAAGGAATTAAAATTCCTATTATAGCTGTTTGTGTTTTGGTAGATTTTTGGACCTATCGAGGAACAAGACGTTTAGAAATTTTAGGTGTTCCTGTTGAGAGATTGTTTTATAGACACGATTTTGGTGATACACGACAAGATCCTAAAGGGATTGCATTAACTGATAGCATAGCATGGAGAAATCTAGCACATAATCAATGGATTGATTATTTAAAGGCTCCACCTTACATTTTTAAGGACAAGGTCTATTATGCTAACGATCGTCACGAAGTTTATTGTCACGATCTGGAAACAGGTGACATCATTTGGGAATA
>JACCDW010284086.1_pt1 | contig 10583 bp, 17 predicted proteins | sample 7449781 | NCBI WGS metagenome assembly JACCDW01 (sample SAMN15323449, study PRJNA562643) | freshwater metagenome | isolation source: river surface water | place: USA:Blue River Watershed | collected 2017-08-18
GGGGTGAGTGTTCTTGCGCCATGGTTGATACTTATCCTTGATATCCTGTCAATTTTACACTCAATAGAAAAACAGCCTACATAGGGATGATGCACCTGATGATGACCAAGAGGCACATGGTTTCTATTGCAAGGATGAACATTCCAACAATCACGAGCAGCTGTCCGCCAAGGGCCACGAGTATGCCCAGTGGGATGCTCTTGTTCATCATATATAGCCCCAACATCATGACTGCGATACACATCCAAACCGTGAGTTTAGCTATCCAGCCATTCTCTATAATGTCAACAGCCGCAGCCATAGCCATATGGACTCTATCCACGTTAAGAGCCACTCGCACCATTGTTGTATATGTATACATGGAAGGCTCCTTGTTTTGAGCTCAATCACAAAAAATACCTACCATGGCATCATAGATATGAGCACAAGAGCTAATACCATCAGGAACATGCCAAGTAGGATGTATCCCATTCCAAGCAATGCATACACACCAATCCACATGCTAATCCTCACAACTATCAACTCTGAGCTAATCAGCATGGTTATGAATGCAATGCATCCAATGATGGCCAGCATGGTACATATCTCATACCCCCTCATAATGATTGCTGTGATGTGTCTGTCAGTGGTCATGGTCTATATTTTTATATTGCAGCTCTTCCATTTTACAGACTGATGCACATGATGCATAGGCATATGAATGCCACGAAGGATATCTTGATGGCATCTCTATATCGAATACATCCATTGAATGCGAATACTCCCAATGATGATACCACCATCAATGCAAACCCAAGGATGATGAATGTACTATCGAATGGATGTACTGGGATGAACATCATGAGACCAACCACGAACATGCCCACATGGGCTATGTTGAACAATCCGGATCCTACCATACCCCAAGTCATAGATGACTCCTCATCCTCTATCATTTCATAGACGATTGAATGATGCCCATCCTCCGTTGACTCGTGGATAATGATATGATGTTCCTCCATGGTTGTATATTTATTCCTTATGGTCGTCCATTTTGAGCTCATAGCCACTCATAATCGCACATATCATAAGAATGACAATCGAGTTGATGATAGTGAGCGCCCGAGTGGTATCCAAAGAGATGACATCAATGCAGTACAACACTAACAGCAATGTAAGAATGCTTGTGTATAAGATGTACACAAGTAATGTACTGATATCATACGTCATTCCAATTATAAAACCAACACCAATGAATACAATAATGATTATCATCAACCGCCAAAGATTGGCATATCTCTGACGGCGTTCATTATGATACACCAGAGGAGTAGCCTCGTTGATTGCAATACTGGTATGTACCATGGTGTTCGTTATATTAATATGGCAATCATTCAATTCTGAAAATAAAACTACCACTCGTTGATGACATCCAAGTAGTCCATCCAATGATGGCTCACCTCAACATCCACATCCATGGCCACTGGTTCCACAAATACCATCTGCAGCTCTTCGAGTACCATCTGTGAGAAGTACATTCGATACATGTTGAGATAGGCCATTGTAGCTATATTATATATTCCAGGCATGGCCATTTTAGGCTCATATTTATTTTCCATAACCCATAGGATTACAAGCTAACCCTATGGGTTTCATATTTATTTCCATAACTCATAGGATTACAAGCTAACCCTATGGGTTTCATATTTATTTTTATAACTGGCATGATTAGCAGCTAACCCTATGGGTTTCATATTTATTTCCATAACTGGCTGACTTACAAGCTAACCCATAGGGTTATAAAAATATGCGACATGTATGCATCTACTGGATTTATTTTGCAATCCTACTGGTTAGATGCTAATCCTATGGGTTTCATATTTATTTGACAACCAGCAGCTAACCCTATGGGTTTCATATTTATTTGATAACTGGCATGATTAGCAGCTAACCCTATTGGTTTCATATTTATTTGATAACCAGCTGCTAACCCTATGGGTTTCATATTTATTTCCATAACCATGAGTCTTCTATAAAAAATTACTTAGCCATGCTGTTGGCCAAGGCAGTAAGTATCGGACGGTCTTCCTCAGTGATGACTCCATTCTTCACCATATCATCGAACACAGATACTCCTTTGTCTTCATCCACCAGTTGCTTAATATTCATAAGAGCATACTGATTATCTCGCATCCACTTGTTGTTGAAGGATGGTCGTTTGTAAGTGCTCATATCTAACTTTCGATATCCATACTCGATGAATACATTATGGTTATCAAGAATAGTAGTAGTATAGCCATCGATATACATCTGGCACCATGGACGGGTCTTATCAAAGAACATCTTGTCTGTAGATGCAATATGAGTCATCACAGCAGCATTCATCATCAGATTCTGATTGGCAATCATTTCATCTTGACGCTTCTGATGGAGTTGCAGTCGTGAGTCAATCAGCTGACTTACAACAGCTTGATAGGCAGTATCAATACTAACATTAGGAGCTACTGTGATATCAAATGACTTGGTCTTACCATTCAGTTTGAATGAAATATTCTTGAACTCTGCTCCACGGATGGTTGCCAACTCGATACCAATATCACACGATGCAAGATTGATAGCCTTGGGCTGAAGCATGTACATGACTCCATTCTTATTTCTATCCTTGAATAACTTGCTGATACGAGGACCCATCTCGATGAAGTTGGTACAGCAGAAGTAGACCTTCAATTTATTCTTGTTGTAGAACCCACATACAAAGGCATTCTTCATATGTTGAACTGCACTCATGTCTGTATTGTATCGCTCCTTGTATTCAGTCATCATTGTCTTGGCCACACTCGAACCAACCCACATAGGCAGAACCATTCTTGCAATACCAGCCAACTCATCAATGTTGGCTTTCATATCTACCAACATGACATTGGCACTCTGGCTATAGGTAAGCAGCTGGTTGGCAGTATTCTTGAGTTCAACGTTATCATCAAGCAAACGAATCGTATTATTCTCAAGTCTGGTATTAGCATCAATCAAAGACTTGACATCAGTCTTTAATGATGCATTATCTTCAAGCAACTCATCCACTTTATCAGTCAGGGTTCTATTATCGCTGGTTAATGATTTGTTGTTAGCTTCCAATATTTTATTCTCAACTTCCTTCATGATTGTTTGGTAATCTGCATAATTCTTGGCAACCTTCTGTAAGAACTGGAAGTACATTGCATAGATGGTAGGATCTGTAGTTTGATTCTTTCTATGCTGAGCTCTCATCAATGCGGTAAAGAATGCTTCTGGAGTTAGCATATATACTTTCTTATGCTTGACTCCACTTGGGCCCTGCTGCGGAACATTCCGCAGCAGGTAATTAGCATTACTAATATTCATTCCTTCTTTCCATTCTTGTAATCCAAGACCGGTTAATCTATCCTTAATGTCATTACTACGAGGATTCGTAGTAATACCATATTTAATCAGCATCTGGTGTTCAATTACAAACTTGCCCTCATTATCCTGCTTTGAGATTTCGAAGAACTCTTTCATGAAGCTGATATCAATATGTTGGTAGAACTGCTCATGCAACTGATGGGCAAACTCCAAGAGTGATATCTCCTTATGACCAGCAACCAATTCATTGATGAACTGAAAGATAGTGTGAGTAGCAACGAAAACCATGGTGTTTTGAGTAGATTGTATATTTTTATATGAATGGTCATCAATTTTAAAGGATATCAAAAATAAGGCCTTATAGAGGCATATAATAGAATATTCTTGAATGCCTTTGGAGTAAACGTATATTCAATCTTTGGCTTACCTCTTTGATTATTACCGAAACTTCGGTAATAATAATCTACATTCTCAGTCAATCCAAGCGTATCAATACGTTCCTTAACCCGGTTGCTTCTATCATCCACCGTAATTCCATACTCGTACAACTTACTATGAGGCACAATGAACTTGCCCCGATTCTTGGGATCAGTATTGCTACTGGCCTCAATCTTGAGGAAGTCCTCAATGGTAATTGGACGGGAGTTCATTGTTTTGACGATGGTTGTATAATTATCCATAACAGCCGTCAATTTTAAGGAATGGATAAAAATAAGGCCCTATGGAGGCATATGGTGGTAGTTTTGCTACACGTGTAGCAAAACCTACATACCCATTCACGAAACTTCAGGACTTATAATCAGTGCCTTCAACCAACTTAAGCGTATCGATATGAGACTTACATATTTGACCATTCGACAAACTTATCGACTGGGCATCATTACGCTGCTGCGACATATGTCGCAGCAGGTTAACCATCTTAGAACATCAGCATGTTGGCATTGACATGTGGCTTGACGATGTTGGGCTCTATATGCAGCTTATCGTAGTACTCCTCCTGAACCCTTTGCTGGTATACCTTCTTCATTTCCTCCACGGTAGGCTCGCTGTCTGGGCTGCTCTCATTATATTTCTTGACTTCCTCCTCAGATAATTTGCTGAGCACATCATCACGTACCTTCCCAGCCAGTTGCTCCAGCTCCTGCTTGATGTAGTATATATTTCTTGGAGTCTCAAACTCCTCGGTATCTCCAACAACTGATAGAACCCTGGATATCTTGCCGGTTGTGCATACGGTAGTTCCATTCTCCGCGCAGTCCTTCAACTGCAGGAATAGATTATGTGCCATGTCCTTCTTGTTGTTGGAGTTATCTATGTAGGCATTGACCAACTGGAGACTCTCAATCTCATTGATACCGAACTGCTGGTTCTGACTATCAAATGAATTCAATACCAGCTTGATGGCAGCCTTGTCCTCAATATCCAACTCATCATCCTCTACCAGCTTATGCAGCAGGGCATCCTTGATATCTGGACTCAGTTGGTGATTCATCTCCTTCAGCTTCTTCACATTGGATGCTGTTATCTTGTTCATGTAGTGGTCATGAACGTTCTGCATATCATTCAGGAAGATAGGAGTCTCTTGTTGCGGAACCTCATCGATTACAACTGGAACATCATCGATTAGAGCCGCATACAGAACATCCGCTGGTATCTCATCCAGAACTTCGCCTATATCATCCTCTTCAGGTATGGCATCTATAGCAGCCTCGATGTACTTGCCTTGGGCTATCTCAGCTACCTGTTTGTTCTTGCTCTTGGCTGCTATCTCATAGTACTGTATGGCCCGAGCGTTGTCTGACTTCATCACTGAGTACATGCCCTTCCTGTAGAAGTCTCCTATCTTGAGAAGGATCTCTGGATTTCCAGTACACCTGTACTCATCCATGAGGGCATCTATGATTCTTATATGTGGTTGCTCCTCTATAACCTTCTTGCGTTGAATGGCCTGCTCATACTCTACCCGAGGAAGTAAATCTTCTATCTGCTGCTCTATAACCTCATAGTGATGATTGTTGGCTGCATTGTATAGAACAACGCACAATACAGCAATGAAAATAAGAATGACCCACAGATACACACGCATCTCTATATTATACAGGATAGTATAGACCATGCTCAGAACCAATACCACCAATGAAGACACTGGCATATATACCACGGTAGCATTTATGGCAGCGATTGCTATCTTCGTGTATCTCATTCATAGCTTTGTGGCTGGTGTGTGGAGATGCATAAAAAAATAGAGCGAGAGCTCTACTCCTCGTACTGCTTCTTGCTGATGAAGTAGTAGTTATCGACTGGGCGCTTGAGCACCACATCATTGACCACCACGAACATGCGGTTGTCTGGCATCTTTACAGTGCGCATCTTCGCCTCCACTTGATACACGATGAACTTGGAGTCATCCATATTCACGTATGCCTCCTTCTTTGCCATGGTGTTGAATACCTCCTTCCTGATATCATAGTCCAGCTCTCCTTCAGTGATACCGCCACAGATGTATGAAATGAAGCAGCATGGCTTCAGATACCACACCAAGCCACGCACGAAGCAGCAATCAATCTCACCAGTGATGGTAATCTTGTTATCCTTCACCATCGCACTGGTCTTGCCAGCACAGCACTTGCATCGGGGTTCGCTGAACATATCCATGATGTCTGCTTATATATTGGTATAGTGTGTATCAATTCTAAAAACAAAACTACTGGCTGTTCTGCAGACAGCACCACTTGCAGCTACACACAGCCAGAGCCACATGCTGGTTTCTCTCGGTGCTCATCTTGGTATCATAGTTCATCTTATTCATGTAGAATATCCTACAGAACCCACAGTTGCAGGCATCAGCATTCTTGCCAGTTATCGCCATGTGAGCATCCCTGAACAACCATCCCTCTAACTCCGCACGAACATCGAAGTCCCAGTGCAGGCATCCATTGCGACAGTCAGCGATGTAATTACGCCCACTTGTCTTCATTGCATGTGTGTCCACGTGATGAGTGGTCATCATGAACCCATACTTCTGACCAAACATGTATGCCACCTGGTATATCGGTGCCTTCTTGCGGCCATTCACATGGAGAGCCCACTCATATGCCAGTCTGGTGTTCTTCTCAATCATAACTCGTTCGAGTCTATCCTTGCACATGTTGTACTTGAACACAACCGCGTAGAACCCATTCATGATATCAGGGTCATTCATCCTGTCCTCATTAGTCTGAGCAAGGTTCTTCATCGTGGCAATCATGTCAAACCTGTCTACGCATGCCTCACGTCCAGCGATGATTCTATGAATAAGGTTCATTCTGGCTCTATACTTATATAGCAACCGTGGTTTATTTTATGCTCTATCCAAAAATTAGCAGGACAGCAGCCTGAACTCCCGGTACACGAAGTCCTGCTTGTTAGACACGGTACACCATTCACACTTACAGATGGATAGAGCTTTGGCCCTGTTATGATGGCTCAGGTCGATGATATCTCCCATCCACTCCTTGCGATACTCCCTACAAATATGGCATGTACCATGATCTGAGCTCTTGCCAGTTATCTTAATATGGCATAGGTTGTAGCCATCCACACATAGCTTGGTATGGTCATAGTTGTACCGACTGATACTGTTCTTGCTGTGTCTGCATCCATGGACCAGCATCCATCTTGTTATGGTACCCAGATGGGTAAGGGACGTTGCCATGAATCCCACATCTCTATTCAGCATGAACATCACATGGTACTTTGGATACCTGTGCTTGTGTATGTTCACATGAGATGCCCATTCATATGCACTCCGGAGATGCTTCTCGATGAACACACGGCGTATCTTGTTGGTCCGTATATCATACGTGAACACAATCGCATGGATGCCCTTCATCAGTCTCAGATTGTTGAGCCCATCCTCATTGGTATCTGCAAGCTCTCTGAGACATTTGGGGATGTCCATAACTTGGAGACACCGTTCGCGACCAAGCAACATGCGGATGATGACAGACATGATTATATTAATTAATGAAGACCTCTCAATTTTGAACTCAGGTAAAAAATTACAGCAGGACCAAATCATAGTCAGCCATAGTTCTGCCGGATAGGCGCCACTCCATGATATTGTCTGGATGATACACCATGGACAGCAACTCCATATGGACATCAGCGAGATGGATAATCTTGGCATACACATCATTCATGGATATGTAATTTGGTCTCTCATATCTTGGCATCCTGTATCTGTTCAGAACTGAAGCATTCTTTGGAATCCTATAGGTATCATCACACTTGAGATATCTCATGTACTTGCTCTTGTTCTTATACAAGCAGCTTGGCATTCTATCATATCTCGAATGGTTCTGGTGGTTGATGAATTGCTCAGCGTACCTATGTAGGATATAGCTGGAGCAACTGTATGCATATTCATTGAATATGGAGTCCCAGCAGATGCTACCCTCGAATTCTGTGATGAAGGCATCATCAGCTATGTCCAGGTTGATTAGCCACCAGTTGATGCTGTCCTTATTGGCTCTCACCCAATTTACATCGATTGTATGGATACTCAATCGTGTCCAGTGTTCGCGCACGGCTGCATCGGAGAATCTACATATGTTGGATATATGATTCCAGTTCAGTCGATACCAGTACAACTCCACGAACTCGTTGCTAAGGTTAGGCATCTTACTGAACTTGTTTGCCCAGTACTCAAATGGTATCTTGGCCTGGCGGTCAAGCCAAATTATTTCCAACTCAATCTTGCTTAGCATTGTATAATTATTATTGAGACGGAGTCAATTTTATGGAGCATGTATATAATCATGATGGATAAGAATCTGATAGCAATCATCATAACGCTAATCATAGCAATAGCTCTATTCATAGCTGCCGTGTTCGCGCATGTGAGCAAGCCGGGTAAGATTGCATTGTATACCATATCTGGGGTATCAATGGCTGCGTGCGGAGTCTTGGCATATAAACACATATATGGACATTAGACTATAAAATTGAATATACACGTGGTTATATATAACAGCCATGGATAGCCTTCAACAACAGATGCATAGCCTCCACCTGCATGCTGGTGGAGCCAATACAAATAAGAATGGCCTATCGTATGAGAAGATGACAGATTTGCAATCAGGCTATACAGTCATAGCAACACATGTGCATCATCATTATGTGCAGTTTAAAAATAACAACACTGTATATACGCTGGTCAAGAAGAATAGATTTTTAAAGTATCTATCAGGATTTGTAGATGATAGCATTTCAAAGGGGCACGGATGTAAGAATCCAGACGAGTGCTTCATTGATGAGCATAGTAAGACCATATTCATAATTGAGAAGAAGTTCCAAATGATGTCAGGCTCAGTCTGTGAGAAAATACAGACAGCTGACTTTAAGATATGGCAGTATTCCAGAATGCTACCTGACTACAAGATAGTATATATCTACTGTCTATCCGATTGGTTCAAATGCAATTGTATTGCCGAGTTGCAATACTTAAAACTGAAACATGTACCCGTGTTCTATGGCAATGACCCTGATTACAAAAAGAATATAATTGACTACATCATCAGTTATAAACAATCACCTCCATAGTCTTGGACTGTGGTTTTTTTGAGTTGATGGCACGCCTGGCTTCTATCATAACAACCTTGAACGAACCAAGAGCATCTCTAACCATGGGAACATCGGAGTTGCTCATGGCAAAGCTTACCTTCTTAGAGTCCAAATCCTTGATAGCACCAAACAGCTCTTCATGTAAGTTGAATCCAGTCTTGGTGTACTTAACGAATGATGTACTCACTTCTGGGGCATATGGTGGGTCCATATATACGAAGTCTCCCTCAACTGGTAGCTTTACAGAATCAATGAAACTACATTGCTTGAACACAACTCCCTGCACCAACTTGTGAATCTTGTCCAGCTCAGTCTTGGTGATTATAGTTGGGGTAGTCTTGTAATGGCCGAATGGTACATTGAATCCATGAGGACCTTCTCTATAAACACCTCTGAAACATGTCTTGTTCAAGAATAGGAACACAGCCGCACACTCCACAGTATCCTTATCCATTGAGTTAAATTTATTTCTAATCCAGTAGTAGTAGCTCTCCTTGGATTGCTTGGCATCTTCCAGGGTATCTGGCTTTCTGCCACCCTTTAGTACAGATATACTATCGTACTCAGATATGTAGTGAGTGATACATTCAAACAGCTCATCCTTGTTAGACTGAACATTCTTATACACATTGATTACAATAGGATTGATATCGTATGCATGGATGTCTCCAGTGATTGTTATCTTACCACACTCTCGCATAGATAACAGAGCAAGCAATACACTGCCTCCGCCAAGGAACAACTCGTAGTAGTTATTCATATTCGATGGAAATCTGGCCATCACGTCATTTATAATCTGAGTCTTGCCACCAACCCATTTCATGAATGGCTTCTGGATAACACACTTGACCATGGTTATCTATATTATGTATCCAGATGGCGTCAATTTTATTCAATCATTAAAAAAATAACCATCCTACTCATGAATGGTTATGCCGTGTTTGGCATACGCCTCCACAGTTTTTTCTTTGTTGATGGCCCAGTGGCTCTTGATGATATCCACGAATGGAGTTGATGTGTTGGTAAGCTGCCCAGTGATGGCAACTCGGGCACAATTAACAAGTACCTTATCGTTGTACTTCTTGGATTGCATTCTACCGTTATCAGTCTCCAATGCTTCATAGTATGCCGGCTCATTGGTGTATGGATGCTCAACGAATATCATTGAGAATATGGACAACAACACCTGCGAGATGGTGGATGATGATGGCATCCATTGATTCGTTGACCATGTATTCAGAATGGATAGACACACCTTGCCACAGTTGTACAAGTTTGGATTGAACCGCACCGTTCCACCGCCAGTAGTCAGGAACTTGACTTTTGGAGGAGCATGCGGATATCCAGCTGGGATGAACATATCGAATTCGAAGTACCCACCTCCATAAGGGGTATCGTAGTCAGGAATCATCAGCATCTTCCAGTATTGTATGTTGCTCTCTGAGATGCACACATAGCAATCAACATCCTTGAGAGTATCCTCCAGAGCACCAATCTCCGCGTGGATACGCTTGGTTAGTTTTCCAGTTGGTGGAGCGGCATTTCTATCGTACAGAGTATGGTCGCTGAATGATTCCACGAAGAACACCTTATCACACTGAACCTCGGTATGGTTAGCA
>JACCDW011397649.1_pt1 | contig 10583 bp, 11 predicted proteins | sample 7449781 | NCBI WGS metagenome assembly JACCDW01 (sample SAMN15323449, study PRJNA562643) | freshwater metagenome | isolation source: river surface water | place: USA:Blue River Watershed | collected 2017-08-18
CTTTGCAGATCGAATCTCTCTTGCTGAGAAGAGTTTTGCTAGGACTGTCGCGCTAGATCCACAATTTGCCGCCCTTCTTCCAGAGGTTCTAATTGGCGTAGGCCCTGAACGGTTCTCGGTGATCGCAGACCGAGTTCTCTATCCGAAAGCGCCTCCGACCGTATCTGTCGAGCATATCCATCGACCGCTGATTAGCGTGGCGGAGCAGAGCCAGTTTGTAATCAACGCCCTTCGACTTGCTAGGCATCTAAGTTTCCGGGCTCTGGTGCATGATGCCGAGGAGACCATGGTGATTGTGGCGAGGTTTCTAGCTTTGCTTGATCTCTATCGAACCGGAGCACTTCGCTTCGAGCAGCTAGAAGCCTTCACGGATCTCCAGATTAGCTGGGTTGGAAATGATGAGGGTGAGATTAGAATTTCAGATGAGTTTGATACAGAGATAAAGATCGAAGGGGATAGCGAGTGATGTCAGAGCAGGCTACGGGCGGAGAGCTCCACCGTTCGATCGAAGCGATCCTCATGGTTGTCGATGAACCGGTTACTGAGACCACCCTGGCTCAGATACTTGAACGCCCTATCGAAGAGATAGACCAGGCCTTAACAGAGCTAGTAGTTAGCTATGAAGGCAGGGGATTTGAATTGAAGAAGATAAATGGCGGATGGCGTTTCTATAGCCATCCAGAGTTCGCGCCTGTCGTTGAGAAATTTGTACTTGATGGCCAGCAATCGCGGTTAACTCAAGCTGCACTTGAGACTTTAGCGGTAATTGCCTACCGCCAGCCGATCTCTAGGGCTCGAGTATCAGCTATCCGTGGCGTAAACGTGGAAGCGGTCATGAAGACATTAGTCACCCGTGGATTGGTTGAAGAGGCTGGGGTAGAGCCGGAATCAGGGGCGATTCTCTATCGCACCACTAGCTACTTCCTTGAGCGAATCGGGGTCAACTCTTTGGAAGATTTACCAGCGCTTGCGCCATACCTGCCTGATTTAGCAGCTCTTGATGAGGTTTTAGACTCTTTAACTGACTGATTTACTGTTTTATTAGCAGGCTGATTAGCCAGTTGCTCCAGAGTAAGTGGCGCTGGGAGCGCTCCTATCCTTAGGTATCCTTAGGCTAGAATTCCCTTCTCAATGAAAGATGGGAATCTTGCATGTCTAAATCGGAATCTAAATCAGAATCTAAATCAGAATCTAAATCTGAAGAAGTTCGACTAAATAAATTTATTGCCGACGCCGGTGTTACTAGCCGCCGTGGTGCGGATGAGTTGATCTCCGCAGGGCGGGTCAAGGTCGATGGAAAACGAATCACCGAATTAGGGTTCAAAGTGAAGAAAAAGTCTAAAGTAGAAGTTGATGGTGAGACAATAAATGCAGTAAAGACTAAAACTTATATTGCGTTGTATAAACCAAGAGGTGTTTTGTCTACGATGTACGACCCAGAAGGACGACCTTCGTTGGCGGAGTTGGTTGATTTCAGAAAAGAGCGGCTCTTCCATGTTGGCCGCCTAGATAAGGATTCGGAAGGGTTAATTCTCTTAACTAACGATGGGGAGATTACCCACCGAGCGACCCACCCAAGCTTTGGATTGATGAAAACTTACCTGGTTTCATATGAAGGGGAGCTGCCGAAGGATGCAAAGGCAACTTTGACCAAAGGCGTGGAATTGGAAGATGGACTCGGAAGGGTCAGCTCCTTTAGAGAGCTACCCAATAATTGGTTGGAGCTAAAGATCCATGAAGGTCGGTATCACATAATTCGAAGGCTCATGGAAGCGATTGGAGTGAAGGTGCTTCGATTGGTGCGAAGTCAGTTTGGCCCTGTCTTACTTGGAGATTTGAAGGAAGGGCGTTGGCGTGACTTAAATGAGGTTGAAGTGGCTAATTTACATAAAGTTTTACAGTTAAAATTATAAAGCTATATATCGTTAATTTGGTAATAACCATTTATTTATATATCGATAATACCGTCCTCAGAATATTGTTTTATCGATAATAGTGAGCGCAAATTAAACATTGGTTATCGTTTTGTCGACTTTTATTACAGTCCTTTTCACTGGACCGCGAGTGAAGAAAAGGGAGACCTAATTACTATAAAAAGACAAATTAATATATAAATAAGTGTGCATTCCCAAATTCAAGTCTTTTACATCGAGCACGGGTAAACTCTCTACATGGTATTGAGGGCTATCCGTGGAGCTATTCAGGTAGATGCAAATACACCTGAAGCGATTGAGAGCGGGGTGAAGGAGCTACTACCTGCGATCCTGGATGCCAATTCAATTAGTCGCGAAGAGGTTATTTCGGTAATCCTTACCTGCACACCAGATCTAAATGCTGCCTTTCCGGCTGCCTTTGCCAGAGAGATTGGTTTTGGTGCAGTGCCGCTACTTTGTGCAGTCGAGATGGATGTTCCTGGAGCGTTGCCACTAGTAATCAGAGTGATGCTGCACGCAGAACTTAAGTCACCGGCTAACCATGTCTATTTGCGAGGTGCAACCAGCCTACGCAGAGATTTAGCTCAGTAATGAAAATCGTAGTAATTGGCGCTGGCTTAATTGGAACTTCCATCGCCCTAGGCGCTAAACGCAAAGGCCATGAGGTCGAATTAATTGATCAAGATGGCCGCGCAGAGGCGCTTGCCAATGACTTAATTGATAAGGGCAGTTCGTCAGAGCTTAAAAATCCAGATTTAGTTGTTGTCGCAACTCCTACAAGTTCACTAATCAGCATTCTAAATCGCTTTGAATCTGTATACCCAAACTCTACATTTATAGATATTGGTAGCACGAAGACTAAAGTTAAATCTGAAGTTGAAGTTATCTCAACTTTAGCTCCTAGATTCTGTCCTACCCATCCAATGGCAGGTCGCGAGTTAGATGGGGCAGAGGCTGCTCAATCTGATCTCTTCGTGGGTAAGAGTTGGGTGATAACACCGCTCTCGAAGACGAACGAGTCATCGGTTTCTCTAGCGAAACAATTGATTGGCGACCTAGGTGCCCGATCCATTGTGATGAGCGCAGAGGATCATGATGTAGCCGTGGCTCTTATCAGTCATCTTCCTCAGATCGTGGCATCACTTTTGGCTTCGCAATTTAGCCATTTACCGCTTGAGCAACGAAAGTTTCTTGAGTTGGCCGGTAGCGGTGTTTTGGATACCACTCGAATTGCAGCCTCCAATCCAAATCTTTGGGTAGAGATATTGGAATTAAATCGAAGCGCTGTGATGAACCTATTAAAAGATTTCCAAAAGGATTTATCGACTTTAATTGAAAGTTACGATGTGAGAAAGGTTTTGGAAGAGGGGCGAGAGGGGCGCCACCTACTTCCTGGCAAGCATCGAAGCGCTACACGCGAATATACATATTTGCCAGTTGTGCTAGAAGATAAACCAAATCAACTTGCGTTACTTTTTAATGAATGCGCAAAAGCATCGGTTAACGTTGAAGATATCAAGATTGAGCACTCCCCAGAGCAAGAGACCGGTTTGGTTCTGCTCGCATTGAGTGCAAAAAATGCATCAACCCTGCAAGAACATCTATCATCAGCAGGTTGGCGCGTGCACCCTCCAAGACTGGAGATTTAAATGGCGATTGTGATCGCGATGGATGGTCCAAGTGGTGCAGGAAAATCTTCAACCTCTAAAGCACTTGCAATTAGAGCTAATTGGGATTATTTAGATACCGGAGCTTTATACCGCGGCGCAACTTGGTTAGCGTTAAAAGAGAACATCAAAGAAGCTGGCGATCTTTTAGATGCATTAGATAAATCACCACTTAAATTTAATTCTGATCCGAAATCACCCACTTTAAAATGTGGAAAATTTGATATCACAACTGAGATTCGAAGCGAAGAAGTTACAAACGCAGTTTCTACCTTCGCAGCGATGCCTGAGATTAGGAAAGAATTGGTAGCGCTTCAACGTCGCATTATTGACGAAGCTCAAAGAGGAATCGTTGTAGAGGGTAGAGATATCGGCACAGTGGTAGCGCCCAACGCCCAATTAAAGGTTTATTTAACTGCGGATTTAGCGGCCAGGGCGAAACGTCGCGAAGCTGAATTAAATACCACTAATGACCTGGCAGATGCGTTAGCTATTAGAGATCAGAAGGATTCAACGCGCACTGTTTCCCCTCTTGAGAGAGCGCTTGATGCAGTCGAAATAGATTCAACGGAGATCTCACTTTCAGAGACAGTTGATCAAATTTGGGAGTTACTTAAAGAGCGACAGCTCCTCGGTTTACCGATCGTGGCAATTATTGGTCGTCCAAATGTCGGGAAATCAACTTTGATAAATAGATTCTTAGGTCGTCGCGAAGCGATTGTGGAAGATGTACCTGGGGTTACCAGAGATCGAGTCCGTTACGAGTGTGAATGGAATTCAAGAGAGTTTATTCTTATGGATACCGGTGGATGGGAATCGCACCCAGATGGAATTTCGATTGGGGTTAGTGCTGGAGCAGAGGTTGCAATCTTAGAGTCAGATGTGATTCTTTTTGTTGTGGATGCACAAGTTGGTGCCCAGAGCGAAGACGAAGTAATGGTGGATGCGCTTAGAAAATCCGGGAAGAAAGTTTTTCTGGTTGCAAATAAAGTGGATTCACCAAATGAAGAAGCGGAAGCGCACTCGTTATGGAATCTTGGCCTTGGTGAACCACACTTTGTAACTGCCTTACATGGAAAAGGAAGCGCTGACCTTTTGGATTTAGTGGTCAAAGCACTTCCAGAGGTCGGAAGCGCAGTTGTAAAAGATAATTTTAGAAAAGTTGCATTAATTGGTAGGCCGAATGTTGGTAAATCTAGTTTGTTAAATGCAATCGCTGGCGATCAGCTCTCTTTAGTCGATGAGAAAGCCGGCACCACCCGTGATCCGGTTGATTCGATAATTGAATTTGGTGGAACTACTTGGAGATTTGTCGACACAGCAGGTATCAAAAAACGCGCCAAGCAGGCTAGCGGTAGCGACTATTACGCGGTGCTTCGAACCCAGGTCGCACTAGAGAGAGCCGAAGTTGTGGCACTAGTTTTAGATGCTTCAGAACCTTTAACCGAGCAGGATCTAAAGATCATCAAAATGGTTGAAGATGCAGGCAAAGCGTTGGTGCTGGTGATGAATAAATGGGATTTAGTAGATGAAGATCGAAGATTGGCCTTGGACAAAGAGTTGGATCGCCACTTAACTCATATCACTTGGGCGCAGCGCGTTAATGTTGCAGCGAAAACTGGATGGCATCGCGATCGGTTAGCTCCGGCGCTTCGAACCGCGTTAAATAGTTGGGAGTTAAGAGTTCCAACTGGTCGATTAAATTCTTTCTTGGGATCGATAATCGGAGCAACTCCACCTCCGGTAAGAGGCGGAAAGCAACCGAAGATTTTCTACGCAACTCAAGCAGGTATTGCGCCTCCTAAGTTTGTGATCTTCACAAATGATTGGATCGAACCTCCATACCGACGTTTCATTGAACGAAAGCTCCGTGATGAATTTGGATTCGAAGGATCTCCGGTACAGGTGTCGGTAAAGGTTCGAGAGCGAGATTGATGTTCACAGTTCCAAATCTTTTGAGTCTACTTCGCTTAGCTTTGATCGTACCTTTTCTTATCTGGGCAGGCGAGGGACGCGATTGGCTGGCGTTGATTGCCCTTGCGATTGCGAGCATCACCGATTACTTGGATGGTAAAGCTGCTCGGATTCTGAAACAGGAATCAAAACTGGGTGCAATGCTGGATCCAGCGATCGATAGATTATTTATTGCAGCATCTGTATATGTTCTGTGGGATCGAGACATCTTTACGGGCTGGTTGGTAGCTATATTGATTGGCCGGGATTTGGCATTACTACTTGTAAATATTGCGCTAAAACAAAGAGGGCGCCCGTTGCTTGAGGTTAATTTCATCGGCAAGGCAGCGACCTTTAATCTTCTCTACGCCTTCCCGCTGCTCTTCCTATCTATCCAAGGAGGAGTACTTGGCTTCCTGGGCTATGTCTTTGGGTGGGCCTTTAGCGCATGGGGAATCTCGCTCTATTTAATTACTGGCGCTTGGTACTTGGTATCTGGCGTGAAAAGTATTAGATTTCCGCGCATAGCCCACTAAGCGCACAAGGCCCACTAAGCGCAGTTGGCGTAGTTGGCGCAGTAAGAATGAAAAGTTTTCCCGCCTAAAAGCTAAAGGAGCGACCGTGTCTAACGTCCCAGCCAATCTTCAATATTCAAAAGAGCATGAGTGGGTAGATAGTTCAGGCGGCAACAAAGTTAAGGTAGGCATTACTGATTACGCTCAAGGAGCCCTCGGAGATATTGTTTATGTTCAATTGCCGAAGGTTGGCGATAGCGTTGCCGAAGGAAAAGTTTGCGGCGAAGTCGAGTCAACTAAGAGCGTATCTGAGATCTATTCACCAGTAACCGGAACAATTGTTTCAATCAATTCCTCTCTTGATAGCGCTCCTGAGACTTTGAACTCAGATCCATATGGAGCAGGTTGGATTTTTGAAGTTGAGGTCACAACTCCATCGAATGATTTGATGGACGCTGCGGCTTATTCAGCGTTAATTGGCTAAGACTGGTTAAAACCTCCACTTGACCGTAACCCATAAACTTAAGTAAGTTCAGCCTCAACTTGAAGTTGAGGGGATTTAACAATGGCAGATCGGCCGGGGATTGAATACGAGGTCACCTCGACAATCAATCTAGGTCTTCGCTCAGTTGATTCAGAAGATGCTTTAGAGCAGTTAACTGAATCAGAGCGTGCAGTTGTCTCTCAACTTAATCCTGATTCTGCGATGTTAATTATTCATCGTGGCCCAAATCGCGGAGAACGTTTCCTTCTCAATTCCCCAGAATCCACCATTGGTCGCGCAAGCGAGAACGATGTGGTTCTTGATGATGTCACCGTATCTCGCAAACATGCCAATATCCGTCGCGCAGGCGAAAGATTCGAATTAATTGATTTGGGTAGTTTAAATGGAACTTACGTAAACAATAATTCAATCGCCAGGGCTACTTTAAGTAGCGGTGACGAGATTCAATTTGGCAAGTTCCATATGTTATTTGTACAAAACCTCACGAAATCACAAAACTAAACCAAACCAGAACCAAAAGTAAAACCAAAACTAAACCTAAATATAAATATAAATATAAAGAGGAACATGATGTCAGTACCAGCACGCGCCTACTTAAGTATTGGGGAAGTACTCGGTCGTCTACGAGGAGAATTTCCAGATGTCACTATTTCAAAGATTCGTTTCTTAGAATCTGAAGGTTTAATTGAGCCGCAGCGCACTCCATCGGGTTATCGCAAGTTCACAGCGACGGATTTAGATCGTCTCCGTTATGTACTTCTAGCTCAGAGAGATCAATATCTGCCACTTAAGGTAATTAAAGAGAATCTAGACGCTATGGATCGCGGTTTAACTCCTGGTAATGGAGTGACAGCGCCAGCGCCACGACTAGGTTTGGTTTCTACCGATACCGATATCAGCGCATCTTCATTTGCAGAATCTTCAGAGCTTCGCTTATCTCGTGAAGAGCTCTTAAAAGCCTCAGGGTTGAAAGAGGATCAGCTAGTTGAGATTGAGAGCTATGGATTGATTTCATTGCAAGGTCGTTATTACGATGGCGATGCACTCTCAGTTGCAAAGGTGGTTGCCGAACTCTCTTCTTTCGGTATCGAAGCAAGACATTTACGTTCATTTAAATCGGCATCAGATCGCGAAGTTGGTCTGATTGAACAGGTAATTACGCCACTCAATCGTCAAAAGAGTATTGAAGCCAAAGCGAGGGCAGAGGAAGTGCAACGTGAACTTGCATCGCTCTCAGTAAAGTTGCATGCTGCTTTGGTTCGCTCTGGATTAAATCGTCTTCGCTAAGCGTTAATTAAATTACGATGATTCCAGTTGAGGTAGTTGGCGTAAGAATCGAGATGCCATCGAATCAACCCATCGTGCTCTTAAAGGAAATTTCAGGGAATCGATATCTGCCCATCTGGGTCGGAACTGCCGAGGCAACGGCGATCGCATTTAGCCAGCAAGGGTTAACCCCTCAAAGACCTCTGACTCATGATCTTTTAATTAATATCTTGGAGGCAGAGCGGATTAAATTGCGCTCGGTCCATCTAACTGAACTTAAAGACGGGGTCTTCTATTCAGATCTGATCTTGGTAGATGAGGCTGGAAAAGAGCAGAAGGTTTCTTCCAGGCCATCTGATGCGGTAGCGCTTGCGGTTAGAGTAGAAGCGCCGATCCTTGCCCGTAGTGAGCTCTTTGATCAGGCTGGAATCGCCATCCCAGAGCAGGGCGAAGATGAGATTGAAAAATTTAAGGAGTTCTTGGAGGAGATCTCTCCAGAGGATTTCGCCTAAGGCTTCGAGTAATCCGGTCTTTTAAGGCTAAAGGTCTACTTGAGGTTTTGAGCGTGTCGCTCCTTGTATCACCCTTGCTCCAGTTCTACCCTTAACACCTCTAGTACATAAGTTAGGACAAACTTCCCTGATGCAAGAAGAGATTGGCTACCGCGGAGCTACTGCTTGTTCAGCAGCGGGCATTACCTATCGCCAGTTAGATTATTGGGCGAGAACTGGGTTATTAGAACCAAGCGTTCGAACTGCAGCTGGTTCCGGAAGCGCCAGGCTTTATGGATTCCGAGATATTTTGGTTTTAAAGATTATCAAGCGCTTATTGGATGCTGGTGTATCACTTCAAAATATTCGCACCGCGGTGGAACATTTACGTTCACGTGGCATCAGTGATTTAGAGAAGATGACATTGATGTCAGATGGCGCATCGATCTACGAATGCTCATCGCCAGATGAGATTATCGACTTGCTACAAGGCGGCCAGGGTGTCTTTGGCATTGCGGTAGGCAAAGTTGCCTCAGAGGTCGAAGGATCGCTGCTTAACCTGCAGGGCGAACTTGATGGCCAGCTTGTAGGTGGCGAAGGTAACGATGAATTGTCGCTTCGCCGCAAAGCACGTGGCGCCTAAATTCAATTAACCTATCCCTTGGGTTTACGAAGCTCGTAAACAATTGATCTCGCCCTATCTGGGGTGAATGTGGGGAAGTGCGCAATGACCTTCGCTTCAAGACATATAGGTCCAACTAATTCCGATATTCAGTTCATGCTGCAAACGCTTGGGTATGACTCAATCGAGAATTTCGTATCAGATGTGGTTCCTGCAAGTATCGCAATTAAAGAGAAACTTGCCGATAAGTTACCGAAAGCGCTCTCTGAAGTAGAAGCGATCCAAGAGTTAAGAAAACGCGCTAACCAGAATAAATTGTTCCGTAGCTGTATCGGAATGGGTTACTACGGAACCATTACTCCCGCAGTTGTTTTAAGAAATGTTTTAGAAAATCCAGCTTGGTACACCGCCTACACGCCATATCAACCTGAAATTTCACAAGGCCGTTTAGAAGCGCTCTTTGCATTTCAAACTGCAATCACAGATCTAACTGGTCTGGATATTGCAAATGCTTCGATGCTTGATGAATCAACATCTGCCGCTGAAGCTATGACTTTGGCGCATCGCGCATTTAAGGGAAGCGACGATGCGGTCTTCCTTGTAGATAAAAATGTGCATCCACAAACGCTTGCCGTTATCGAAACCAGAGCTAATCCGCTGGGGTTAACTGTTAAAACTTTTGATGTAACTAAATTCCAAGAGATTAATGAAGAGATATTTGGCGTCTTAGTTCAATATCCAAATACCTTTGGCGCAGTTATCGATCATCATGATCTTGCTAATTGGGCGCACGAAAAAGGTGCGACTGTCATTGCAGCAACCGACCTACTTGCATTAACAATGATCAAGTCACCAGGCGAGTGGGGAGCAGACGTTGCAGTTGGTTCATCACAACGCTTCGGAGTGCCAATGGGATTTGGCGGTCCGCATGCAGGATTTATGGCGGTTCGAAATGGTTTAGAGCGTTCGATGCCGGGACGTTTAGTAGGTCAATCAATTGATGTTCACGGAAAGCCAGCATTTAGATTGGCGCTACAGACTCGCGAACAACATATCCGTCGCGAGAAGGCAACTTCAAATATCTGCACTGCACAAGTTCTGCTTGCAGTGATGGCAGCTTTCTATGCAATGTGGCATGGACCAAAGGGCTTAAAAGATATCGCCAGCAATGTTCATCAAATCGCAGCACGTTGGGCTGCAAGTGCACCAAATTCAAATAAAGCCTTCTTTGACACCGTAACTTTTGATGGCAGCGCTGCCCAAGTTAAAGCTGCTGCAGATCTAGGCATCAACGTTAGAGTTGTTGATGCAAATCGCGTGAGCGTATCGTTCGACGAATTAAGCGATGAAACTTTGCTGAAAGATTTGGCAAAAGCATTTGGCGTTGAGTTGGCATCTAAAGGGGAGAGCAGTATCCCAAGTGGATTGCTGCGCACCAGCACCTACCTAACTAATCCAATTTTCAATTCGTTACATAACGAGACTGCAATGATGCGTTACATGCGCAATTTAGCGGATCGTGATTTGGCGTTAGATCGCACCATGATTCCTTTAGGTTCTTGCACCATGAAGTTAAATGCCGCAACCGAGATGGAGGCGGTTACTTGGCCAGAATTTGGTGGGCTACACC
>JACCDW011882924.1_pt1 | contig 10582 bp, 19 predicted proteins | sample 7449781 | NCBI WGS metagenome assembly JACCDW01 (sample SAMN15323449, study PRJNA562643) | freshwater metagenome | isolation source: river surface water | place: USA:Blue River Watershed | collected 2017-08-18
TTATATTGCTGCTGGTATCATAGTAGGATTGCCTCATGAAAGTACAGATACAATCTATAAGGCTGCTGAATTTTTTAAACAAAAAGATTGTCCTGTTGACCTAGCAAATATGTTTCCTTTAAGTATTATAGGAAACCATGATCTAGTCAAGTATATGTACATGAGTGAAATTGATCGAAACTATAGCAAGTATGGTTATTACTTTCCTAATCCATCAGAAAATTATTTTAGTTGGAGGAAAGACGATGATACAGATATACACAGCTACGAACAGGCCGAATCAATAGCCAGTGCTATAAATGAAACGCTGCCTCGTAGAGAATGTCGAGGTGATTTTTATATTAGCTCGTACAACGACGATAGATTGTGTGATCGAGAAAAACTTTTAGATATGTCCGAAGATGCAATAAAAAAGCTGAAAGAATCAATCGATTTCTCTCAGCTTTTCCGTAACACCGTTATGAACGATTATTTTAAACCGTTACTTAAAAAATTAAGCAGTAAATAATTCTACAGAAGCTTTAAAGTCTAATACGTCACCTGCTGTATTAGTAGCAGATGTATCAAACCCAATTTCTACATTTCCGCCTGAAATCTGTGTTACTATTCCAGCGATTGGTGCAACACCGGTAGTAAGAATAGATCCTACAATACCGTCAGCCACGGTTGATGCTGTATTCACAATCTTATATTCTACAATGCTAGTTCCTGTGGTTCCGTTCTTTACAATTAAAGTAACTTTACCACCAATATAAGCTGCCGCAGGATATACAAACACAACACCGGTTTCAGTTGCTCCGGTAACTAATTGAGTATAAGTTCCAGCAGTTGCAGTACGATCTTGGAAAACGGTGAATATTGAAATTGTTGGATTTGAAAGATCGTAAACACCTAATGAATTAACCGATGTCTTAACTGATGTAGGAGCATGGAAATCTCCAGCACCGTCAAACACGAATGATCTATCGCCTGGATTAGCACTTGGCGGAAAGTCGATCATTGTTACCGTTTTAATATCGCCCACAGCTGGAGTTGATCTTGGATCAATTAAGAAGTTTAATTGACTAGCAAATTGATAGTTAACACCATCATGTGCTTCGTATCTTAATCCACCTAGTGTGTCGCCGGCTTGAACGATTACAGGAGCAGACATTGTTCCTCTAGAAATGCTAAGTTCAATATCTAAGCCTAATGTACCGTCGGTAGTTCCAATACCTTGAATTAATCTTTGATCGGAGAAAATTTGTAGTGTGCTAGGAAGAGTTGGTGTACCGATGTCTACCGGATTATCAATGCCAGGAACAACTCTTTTACCAATAATTGCTCCGCCAGCTGTAATACTTAAACTAGCGTTCTCTACAGAACCATATAAAGTTGCTGTATCAGCATCTAAAATTAATGAACTATCGCCAGGTCCAAATACGTTACCTTGGATAGATCCAATTAAATCACCTTGTAGATAACCGTTGTCAGCATCTACGATTAATGTACTATCTGGTCCGTAAATATTGATTTTATAATTACTACCTTCAATAACTCCTGAACCACTTGCTCCAATTGGCACTCCCGCAACGGTTGAACCAGCGGGTAGATTTATTGCACTACCTGAAGCTACTATTTGTGCAGCACCTATGTATAACGAAGGACCTGCTAGATACAATTCTTTAAATCTAAATGATGGATTACCTAAATCATAACTTCCATCTGTTCCTGGTATTACGTTGGTTTTTACGGTACCGTTTAAGTTAACACTACCGTCAATACCGTTTAATAAACGTGTTGAATCATCAGCGAAGAATGAACCTTTAAATGCGGAGGCACTAATTGTTCCTTCGTAGTTTGTTAAATCTGGATCGACATTTGCACTAATTCTATTAGTAACTGAGTCGTAAGTGAATGTAATTCCGGTATGAACACCTTGTGTAAAAACTTCAGCAGATAAGTCTTTAATGGTTCCCGAGCTGTAATTAATTACTGGAACACCACCCTGTGTGGTACCATCACCAATATATACAACTTTGGTATCGGTGACGTAGATTAGCTCGCCGGCCGCCGGTGTTATCTGTTGCCTTTCGGCGTTATTACCTCTGCGAATCTGTAAAGGCATGTTTTAAACTCCTGGACAAAAAATCCTATTTCAATGTATTTATGCCAGTAGTTCCAGAACGTAGAATCAAAAAAATAGGGCTCCGAAGAGCCCTATAAACTGCTATTATTTTGCTTTTAGCAGGTCTTGAGTGTCACAAACTTCTCGTTCTAAGTACTCAATTCTGTTAGCAGCTTCTTCTAATAAGGCTGCTATACGGTCCGGAGTGCCTTCTTCTACACTTTTTCGACCGGGAATTTGACGTCTAATTTCAGCACGTTTACGAAGCCTAAATACTAGACTTTGTTCAGCTACTGGTAAATGACTTTCATCTTTCATAAAACCTCCAATTGTTTACGAACCCAGGATAGTCGAGCTTGCTCGTCCATAGCTGTGTATTCAACAATATTAGCACGGATAGCATCTACTAATGGGTAGTATTCTTCATCCAAATTGTGCTTGATATCCTTGTTCAAATCTACTAACTTATCTGTACGTGGATTGCGAGCAACCCACTTTGAAGTTAAGTAGTATGGTGATTTGATCTTAGCACTCACACCATCTTCAGTATAAAATACGTACCCTTCGTGTTTACATTCTTTAGCCATTTCTTGTAAACGGCCCATAGTTGTAGTAACTGATTCAGCGTGATAACAATTAAGCATACGAGCTAAATCTATTAATACGTGCGGATCGTGTCCAATTTTGCTGTTCCATTCGTTTTCACGATAACCCAAAAGATACATACCTGCCTCTTCAGGCACAATATGAGGATCATTTGGATGAACACATTCAAACATAAAGGTTATTCCTTCATTATCTGCTGTGCCTAAAATCATACGCCAATCAGCTAAGGGAGCGTGAGTTAACATCATTTCCTTGGCCATAACTACATACGGACTATCTGTAGAACCTGTAGTAGAAACTAAAAGTTCTCCGTTGTAGATAGTCATAGCAACCATAAAGCCGTTGACCTTACGGAAGGCTGTAACTTTGGTATCCGAAGCAAGTACTGGTGCTTCCTTTTCAATACCATAGTTATAGATTTTAGTAAAAGGATATGTAACTAGATTAAAGTTAGAGTCTACAATAGTACCACGGCATTCTGCAATAAAGCGATTCCATAGTCCATCGTAGAATACTTTCTTTTTGTACTTTAGCACATAGATGCCCAAGCCAGCTTCTTTCATGTTTACTAGCCCAGAAGTTTCTACATACTTCTTTAACTCATCTTTGAACATTATGTTCTCCAAACTTCTTTGTAACCTTCTTCTTCAGTAGGCATTTCAAAAGTCTTGATCATGCTTTCAACTACTTCTTTAGGAATACTTTTCCCCGGACGACTTGAAAGTCTACGGGCAAGTTCTTCTTCCGAAGGAGTGGGAAACACTACTGCGATATGCTCGTAGTTAGGAAGCATTGTAAACTTCTTTCTACGACTTTTTACATTCACAGAAGTTTGATCCCAAATAATATCTTTGCCTGCTTCACGTGCTTCAATTACTTTATCCAACATCAAAGTAATGGCTTCGTTGATGTAATCTTTAAAAACATCGTTATAAGTTTTACCTTGACGCTTGGCTTCATCTTCAACTAATTGATCAGAGCTAACGTAAACGCAGTCTTTAGCCCAGAGTTGATTTTCAACCCAGGTACTTTTGCCTGCGGCAGGCACTCCAACTAAAACATAAACCTTAGACATGATGTCCCTTTACCTCTCCGGTCATTGCATCAGCAATAGCACGTTCCATTGTAACTGCAATCATACCTGTTGCATCCATACCCATATCTCGACAACGATACTTCTCCATACCGCTTATATTACCATGTAAATGACCATGTAAATGTACAGAACCTCTGTGCATTTGATCCCATTCTGCAATAGGATAATGGAACATAATTACACGAGTTTTTTCGTAGGTAATTGCTAGATAAGGATGTACCTCAGCAAAACAACTACGAAATACAGGATCATTTAGCAACTTACGATCGTGGTTCCCTTCAATTAAAATCTTTGTACCATTCAAACGGCGCATAATCTTCACAGCCTTGTCAGCTGGCAAAAACGCAACGTCGCCTAAAATATAAACGGTATCCTCAGGTGCAATAGTAGCGTTCCATTCTTGCACCATTGTATTATTCATATACTCTACATCGTTGTTATACTTTGCACGAGTAACAGGGCAGAATTTCATGATATTTGTGTGTCCAAAATGTAAATCTGATGTTACCCAAGTAGTCATGATATTCTCTCATCTAATAATGTATTATACAACAAAAACAAAGCCCTGTCAACCAAAAGGAGACAGGGCTGTTATGTGAATTGGAGCGGGAGACGAGTCTCGAACTCGCGACATCTTGCTTGGAAGGCAAGTGCTCTACCAACTGAGCTACTCCCGCATATTTGGTTGCAGAGGCAGGATTCGAACCTGCGATTCCCGGCTTATGAGACCGGACGGATAGACCACTTCCATACTCTGCGATTGTTAGTGTCTAGCTACGGTTCCCAGTTCCGCCCTAGACTGAGCTGTTACTCTGTCCACGTAATTTTTGCATCTAGACGGGTTAGCGTTCCCGCCTTTGTGATTTCTCAAGTCGCCCCTAAAGACGGCCTTGCGGCAGATCCAATGCGCCGTGCTCTTATGGATTTGGCAATTACCCACTTTATATAACGTAAAAGTGTAAACCGGGGTCTGTTAGATCAAACCTTCTGTTTGTAGGAGTGCTACAACATCATCACTGAGTGGAATCTCAGTTTTGATATTAAGCTCAAGAACTTCGTCGTTGATCTTTTGCTTTTGCTTACGGAGATTTAAAATCTCAGATTTAGCTTGATCAATCTGTTCCTTACTGACTACCGTAGTGCTTACGGTATCACCATAACCGTAAATACGGCTACGAGCTTCGTCCTTGAGATTTTTAACTTTCTCAAGTTTGCCTGCAATAACTTGCAGTTCGGTGTGCTCTTTGAGAGAAGAAATTTCTTCTAACTGAGCAATTCTCTTGTCCAAGAATGCTGCCTTAGCAAGATTCAAATCAATACCAGAACTAGCATTAGCTGTACCTACTAGTCCGCGAATGTTGTAAAGAGCCAGCAACAACTTTTGTCTGCGGCCATCAGCTGCAAAGAGAGCATCATTGGCTTTCTTAAGCTCTACAGCTGGATCTTGGAATTCATTCAATTCCACGGTAGTGTTGATTTTGATGCCACGGATTGCATCATTGATGCTATTTTGAATAGCGTTTGCTTTACGTAATGTGATGTTCATTTTTTGCCTTTAATTGTTTTGAGATAATCTTCTTTGGTATAATGACCTTCTTCAATCTCTTTTAATGCTGTCACTGCTGGTCCGTTTTCGTTACCAACTTTTGACATTGATCCTCTTTTAATTTCTCTTGCCCTCTGACTGGCGACTAGAACTAGGTCAAATTGATTGCCTACCATCTTTGCTGCTTTTTGTGAAGTAATTCTAGCCATCTCGCATCCTTTATAATAACGGGTCGGTAAAAGGTCAAGTAATAGACCGGACAAATGACAAGACCTATTGTTCGATATCGTCGGTCTAGACAATGTGCAATAGACAGGCTACAGGGGCCTGAATATTTCCGATCAGCAAATGACAGGTAGTTAAAATCGGTTCACTCAAGCACGGAGACGTTTCAAGCGTCTTTGCCAGAATTAAGTCATAGCGGCATGAAGCCACTATACGTCTATCCTCATCTACCTTTTACTTCACCGGTTACAACATTTCTGCTGTAACAAAAACAATTATACTTTCTTTAAAACTTTTGTCAACTACTTAGGCTGTTCTTTTTACAAGATGATAACCAAATTGCGTTTGAACAGGCTCGCTTAATGCACCAACTTCTAAACCAAAGGCAGCATCTTCAAAAGGTTTAACCATCTGTCCACGACCAAAGAAACCTAGATCCCCACCATTCTTACCACTAGGACATTTGCTGTGTTGGATCGCTAGTTCATCAAACCCCACACCTGCGGAAAGTTGATTTTGTAGGATCTGTGCTTCTTGTAAACTCTGTACTAAAATATGACTTGCTCTGACCTGCATGTTATTTTCCTTTAATTATTTTCTGTTGGTTCTCTACGAACTTTTTCGCGCTTGGGTTGGATGGCAGCAGAAAGCTCTGCTTGAATCATGGAACGCTTCCATGCACTACGAGCATGAGCATCTTTAAAAGATCCCAGTGCAAGACTAGCTTTAGTGGTTTTGCTCATTCTATAATTTGCTGTAGGTTTTAACATTTATTATCCTTTTACTCTTGATTCTAATTCTTTAATGCGATTTCTAATTTTGCCTTTGTCTTTAGCACGACTGGTTTTTTCTAACATGTCGTTTAATTGTGCTAGGTTCAAAGGACCGAGTCTTGCCTTACCGTTTCTTGTCAGCATCGGGTTTGCTGTTTTAATTGTTTTACCACCGGCACCTTTTGCCATGCTAGTAATCTCCTAAGTTGTCATTTGGCGGAGTGTATTGGATTCGAACCAATGAAGCAGGTTTTTGCCCGCTTGCCTTCTTAGCAGGAAGGTGCCTTCGACCAACTCGGCCAACACTCCAATTTTGGTGCCCCAAGAGAGACTCGAACTCTCACGCACTAGGCACTGGCTTCTAAGACCAGCGTGTCTACCATTCCACCATCGGGGCATTAAATCTATTTTACTTATTTTTTAATTCTGTGTCAAGAGCTTTTTGTGATTTTTCTATTGATTGAAAAACAAAATCTCGATAATTATTCATTACGGTTGTTGCATCTGGGCCTAGATAATCATCCATAAACGGCTTAAAAATAATATCATTAACCCATTCGAATCTAATTTCTCGATATTGATCTTGTTCGTGAAATCCTTCTGGTAACATAGATTCTATAAACGACAATTTTGATGCGTAAATTATAGTATCATTATCATAATCAAATAAATGTCTATGATGTATATAACCTAACCATTGTTTATTTTCTATTCTAGATAACTCTGCATTAATCGTTGGCATAGTGATGATACCTGATTTAGCTACCTTTGGTAAGTTTCTTAAAGCAGTACCTGGATGAGCTATATCTTCTAATGTATGTGTACATATAGCATAATCAAATTTGCCATGTTGTTCTACATGATCTAAAATAGAACGCCATTCCCAATCATTAGAAATATTGAATTTAAAATCATTAGGGCGATCAGCATTAATATCAACTACTACATCAGCGATACTTCCGGTCCAACCATACGCAGTTCCGCCTATATCGATTACTCGATAATTTGGATTTATATTTTTTTGATTAAGAACAAATGATAATATTTGTTCTCGACCTTTTATCTGTGTTCCATAGGTTACATTTAGCATGAAGATATTTACTTTTTATTTTGGTGCCTATGGTGAGATTTGAACTCACACTTTCTACCCCCTCAAGGTAGTGCGTCTACCAATTGCGCCACATAGGCATTGGCCCGGCCGGTAGGACTCGAACCTACATTATGACGCTTTAGAAGAGCGTTGCCTATCCTTTAGACTACGGCCGGAAATGGTACCCGAGGCCGGACTCGAACCGGCACGCCTATTCGGCGGGAGATTTTAAGTCTCCTGTGTCTACCATTCCACCACTCGGGCATATTTGGTGCTGGCTGTTGGAATCGAACCAACTTCAACGGCTCTTCAGACCGCCGCTATGACCACATCAGCTAAACCAGCATATTATTTGGGGTGTCCTACGAGTATCGATCTCGTACTTCCAGTTTCACAGACTAGTGTGCAGGCCACTACACTAAGGACACCATTGTTACCGTTACCACCGGGACGTGTGGGGGACAACGGCAGTCCCAATAGAGTCTCTCACTCTATCTGCATTACTATGTAAGCATACTCCCGCCTGGCTTTAAATGGTATCGCGTACGGGGATCGAACCCGCCTGCCTAGGTTGAAAGCCTAGTGACCTCCCAGAAGTCCAACGCGATATTGTTTGGCACCCCAGGAAGGACTCGAACCTCCGACTCCTACGTTCGTAGCGTAGTACTCTTATTCCGCTGAGTTACTGGGGTATTGATTTTCTCTAAAACATCTTTGCGCATCTTAAAAATTCGATGTTCGTTAGGACGATGTACAATAAGGTATTCTACTCCATCGATAACTTCGACCGTACGGACATCGTCACAGACAAAACGCTCTCCATTCATACGATTTTTAAAAGTTATTGATTTCATAATAATTTCCTTATTGACTAAGGTAATCCATTACCCTAGTTTTTTGATATCTTTGAAACATCTCTCCACGATTAATCCAATCTTGAACAAGCTCTGGACTACCGTAACTGCCTCTAGGAGCCTTATGTACAATATAGTACACAATATGACCTAGTTCCATTTTATTCCAGTGATCTGCTCTAGTAATAGCATCGAACACGTTGCCAATTAGCAAAGTAGTTAAAAAACTACCCGGAGCATATCCGTGAGTCCAGTATCTCTCTAATGCTTCTTTAGTGTGCTCTGGAACATTTTTATCTTCATCACCCATTAGATATCTCCTTCTTGTTCTCTACGAGCTCTGCGCTCAGCAGCCAACGTAAAGACTTTTTCGTTGTCATTGGTCCAATCCACAGCTTTAGGAGGAACTACGATGCCCGAAGGTAGAGTTACACCGTTAATAGTGTGAGGCTCATTTTCATCGTAGGTCCAACCTAGGCACTTCATCATTTTGTGCTTGACTAACAGATTAGGACTGCGAAAGACTTCAGTATCACGGAAGCCCATCATTACACCAACTTCGCAGACTGCACCCGAGCGGCAAACACCTGCCACACAATGCACAACAACATTCATACGATCGTCAAATGCTCGTTGTAACAGGGCAACAAGTTGCTCTGCCTGAGCATCAGTGATCTTCCAATCATCGTTGATACAATCATCCGACTTTTCAAGATCAAGAAACTCAAACTGATGCACTTCTTTGAACCTGTAGCTCGGAGTAGGGAACTCCATAGCAGGATCTACAATCTGGATCAGCATCGAGTTAACGCCGGCATCGATGTGATGGCCTTTCCTAACATCGCTGAGCGATACATTTTGTATCCACGGATTCATTTTGTTTCTCCTGCGTTCTTAATAATAAACATTGTGACTTCAGGCCCATCGAGTTTAACACAATCCACTGGGTATTTGTTTTTCTCTGAGCCCCATCCGTTACGTCCAATCCTACGAACTCCTATCATCTTAGTATTGAGTTTTCGGACAACACCGATAACCAAACTATTAGACTGAGGATAGGCAACACAATCACCTAAGTTTAAAACTCGACCAAGCTGGTCTCGATGCTCTGGAATTTCTTTTGCCATAACAGATCTATATTGCCTTTCAAAATCTGTGAGCAGGTTGCTCGTTTTCCTGATTTATGATCTTGGACAGAGTCGTCTTGAAATCTGTAAGTGCGTATTTTATCTCCACGCATTCCAGTTCCAACTTGTCGCTTTCTATCGCTCGCTATGTTATTATTATACGATCTTTTGGATTCTCTGTCAACACGTTGTTGTATTTCTGTCATGGCAGAATCAAAACTATTTTGGCGACTACGACATTGCGCCGTAGCAACAACACCGCTAGGAATGTGTGTTATTCTGCAACTATTTTGGTGTTTGTTTCTATGTTGGCCTCCAGCACCTGTGCCGCTATACCACTCAATTTTTAAATCACTTTGTGGTATAGAGGAGGGTCCAATTCCCTCAATGCGATCTATGACGGCAACGGTCACCGTGCTGGTATGAACTCTGCCCTTGCGTTCCGTAGGAGGCACTCGCTGGATTCTATGGCCACCGGGCTCATTATCTAAGCCGGATAGATCTACACCCTGAACTTCTAAACTACATTCGCCAGGACGAACATCTATCAGGCGGGTAGTTCAACCTAGTTTATTTCCTAGTTTGGTGGATGCTTGTGCGAGATCGCTGACAAACAATTTGCTATCTTCGCCACCCTCTGCGGCACGGATTTCAATCACTCGTTTCATGGTCTTCTCCTTTTGTACCAGGTGTAAGGATCACCGTTAGGTAATCTACCATTTTCTATGCCAGCGGAACCAAATGTTCCTACTAATTCTATACCGCCACCATTTATAGTAACCGGTATTCCTAATGCTTTGGCAAATGCCATTGCTGCCGATAGATCTTTTACTTCTTCCACACATCCTCTACCCGATGTGTCTTTATATTCAACTTTATACATTACAACATTATATATCCGTTTTGTCTCTGTGTCAATATGGCCGGCCCTGCAGGATTCGAACCCACGACTTCCTGTTTCGAAGACAGGCACTCTGTCCAACTGAGTTAAGGGCCGCTATTTGGTGCTCCTAACAAGAATCGAACTTGTATCGCATCCTTACCAAGGATGTGTTCTGCCATTTAACTATAGGAGCTTGGCACCGGTACCAGGGCTCGAACCTAGAACGACTGAGTCAAAGTCAGTTGTGTTACCATTACACCATACCGGATCAGAAA
>JACCDW010038248.1_pt1 | contig 10579 bp, 8 predicted proteins | sample 7449781 | NCBI WGS metagenome assembly JACCDW01 (sample SAMN15323449, study PRJNA562643) | freshwater metagenome | isolation source: river surface water | place: USA:Blue River Watershed | collected 2017-08-18
GGGTCGTGCGCAAGCCGGTCGCCTTCGATCACATACTCGGCGCTGCCGTCGCGCGCCACCTTGACGTAGCGGAAACCCTCGATCACATAGTCGGGTTCGGTGCGTTTGCCGGCCTGTGGTGTGTCCTCGTCGCTGCGCTGCGCGGCCTTCAGCATCCACAGGCTGAAGCCGGCCAGCAACAGCACCAGGCCGAGCGTCAGCAGGGCCGGCAGCCGTCGCTGCATCGCGTAATTCACGCGAGGTACGGCGCCAGCGCCGCCTCGTAGTTGCCCTGTGCGCGCAGGATGAAATCACAGACTTCGCGTGCCGCGCCCTGGCCGCCGCGCGCTTCGCTGACGTAATGCGCGCGCACGCGCACTTCCGGATGGCCGTTCGGCACGCTGGCGGCGAAGGCCACGCGCGTCATCACCGGCAGGTCGATCACGTCGTCGCCCATGAAGCCGCAGTCGGAGGCCTCGAGCTTCAGTTCGCCCAGCACCTGTTCGAAGGCCTTGCGCTTGTCGTGCACCCCCTGCATCAGGACCGCAATGCCGAGGTCGGCCGCACGCCTGGCAACGACCGGCGAATTGCGCGCGCTGATGATGGCGGCCCTGACGCCCGACTGCTGCAGCAGCTTGATGCCGTGGCCGTCGAGCACATTGAAGGTCTTGAACATTTCCCCGTCCGGCCCGTAGCGCAGGCCGCCGTCGGTCAGCACGCCGTCGACGTCGAAGATCATCAGTTTCACGCGGCCGGCGCGGCCGGCCGCAGTATCGCGCGCGTCGGTCATCAGATCACCTTCGCACGGGTCAGGTCGTGGATGTGCAGCGCACCGACCAGCTTGCCAGCGTCGTCGGTCACCAGCACCTGGTTGATGCGGAATTCCTCCATCAGCTCGACAGCCTCGACCGCCAGCTGGTCGGGGCCGACCACGCGCGGATTGGCGTGCATGACGTCGCGGATGGTCGTGCCGGAAAAATTCCGGCCCTGTTCGATCAGGCGGCGCAAATCGCCGTCGGTAAAGATGCCCAGCACGCGCCCGTCATCATCGACGACGGCGGTCATGGCCATTCCCTTGCGGGTGATCTCAAGCAGCGCCTGCGTCAGCGGCAGGGCCGGTCCCACCGACGGAATGGCGTCGCCGGTGCGCATGATGTCGCGCACATGAGTCAGCAGGCGACGGCCGAGCGCGCCACCCGGATGCGAACGTGCGAAATCTTCCTCACGGAAGCCGCGTGCATCGAGCAGCGCAACGGCCAGCGCATCGCCCATCGCAAGCGTCGCGGTGGTGCTCGCCGTCGGCGCCAGGTTCAGCGGACAGGCTTCGCGTGCGACGCCGATATCGAGGTGAACGTCGGCCAGTTTGGCCAGCGAAGACTCGGGGCGACCGGTCATGGAAATCAGCTTGGCGCCGAGTCGCTTGATCACCGGCACGATGGCAAGCAATTCTTCCGATTCGCCGGAATTCGAGATCGCGATCACGGCATCGGCTTCGGTCACCATGCCGAGGTCGCCATGCGCTGCTTCGCCCGGATGAACGAACATCGCCGGCGTGCCCGTCGAGGCGAGCGTTGCAGCGATCTTGCGCGCGATATGGCCTGACTTGCCCATGCCGGACACGACCACGCGTCCGCTGCAGCCGAGCAGCAGCGCAGTCGCCCGTGCGAACGCGTGGTCGGACGCCGTCGACAGGCGTGCCTTCAGCGCGAGAATGGCGTCGGCTTCGATCTGCAGGGTTTGCTCGGCCAGCTGCAACGCACGCGCAGCGGCGGCGTTGTCGAAATGCTGCGAGGAATTTTTCTCATGCGTTACACTCATGCGCAGAGTATAGCCGAATACGTAAAGCAAAAAACCTGCCAGACGCAAGAATTCCTCGCCTTCGCCGGGTCGACGGACTGCGCGGCAAATCGCCCGAATCCGCCCCGTCCTCATGCATTCCACCCTTGAAATCACGCTGATCCTGCTGGTCGCTGCGGTGCTCGGCGTGGTCGCATTCCGCGTGATCAAACAGCCGCCGATGCTGGGCTATTTGTCGGTCGGCGTGCTGATCGGTCCGCATGCGCTCGGGCTGGCGTCGGAGAGCACGGCAACGTCCACGCTGGCCGAGTTCGGCGTGGTGTTCCTGATGTTCTCGATTGGCCTCGAATTCTCGCTGCCGAAGCTCAAGGCGATGCGCCGCAATGTGTTCGGGCTGGGCATGGCGCAGGTGCTCGTGACCATCGCCGCCATCATGGGTGGAATCGTCGGACTGGCGTGGCTGTGGCCGGAATACTTCAGCATGGGGCGGGGCGCGTCGTTCGCGCTCGGCAGCGCGCTGGCCATGTCATCGACGGCGATCGTGCTGAAGCTGCTGACCGAGCGGCTGGAACTGGAAAGCGAACACGGGCGCCGCATCACCGCGATCCTGCTGTTCCAGGACCTGGCGGTCGTGCCTTTGCTGATCCTGATCCCGGCGCTGGCGCGTCCCGGCGCCGACCTCGTCACCGACCTCGGGCTGGCGGCGGCGAAGGCGGTGTTCGTGCTGGCACTGCTGCTGTCGTTCGGGCAGGTGCTGCTGCGCCGCTGGTTCCGCATCGTCGTGCAGCGCCGGTCGCAGGAACTGTTCATGCTGAACCTGCTGCTGGTGACGCTCGGGGCCGCGTGGATCACTGAAGTCGCCGGCCTGTCGCTGGCGCTCGGCGCCTTCATCGCCGGCATGCTGATCTCGGAAACCGAGTTCCGGCTGCAGGTCGAGGAAGACATCAAGCCTTTTCGCGACGTATTGCTCGGCCTGTTCTTCATTTCCGTCGGCATGATGCTCGACATGCGGCTGGTGTTCGACAACCTGCTGCTGGTGCTCGCGCTGCTGCTGGTGCCGCTGCTGCTGAAGTTCGGCATCATCACGCTGCTCGCGCGGCTGTTCGGTGCTTCCGCCGGCGTCGCCATCCGCACCGGGCTGGCGCTGGCGCAGGGGGGGGAATTCGGCTTCGTGCTGCTGAGCCAGGCCGGTGACCTCGGCCTGCTGGATGCCGGCATCACGCAGATGATCCTCGCCGCGATGGTGCTGTCGATGCTGGCCACGCCTTTCCTGATCGCGAACGCCGACCGCATCGTGCTGCGCCTGTCGCGCAATGAATGGATGCAGCAGTCGCTCGCGCTGACCAGCCTGGCGACGCGCACGATGGGCGAGGAAAAGCATGTGATCATCGCCGGCTTCGGTCGCACCGGCCAGAGCATCGCGCGGCTGCTCGACGAAGAAAACATCTCTTATCACGCGCTGGACCTCGATCCGCAGCGGGTGCAGGACGCGCAGGCGGCCGGTGCGAAAGTGTCGTATGGCGACACCTCGCGCCGCGAGAGCCTGATCGCCGCCGGCATCCATCGCGCGGCCGCACTGGTGGTCACCTATGCGGACACGCAGGCGGCCTTGCGCACGCTGCATTTCGCCAACGAGCTGGCGCCGACGCTGCCGGCCATCGTGCGCAGCCAGGATGACACCGACCTCGACAAGCTGCGCGCCGGCGGCGCCGACGAGGTGGTGCCCGAAACCATCGAGAGCAGCCTGATGCTGGCTTCGCATGCGCTGCTGGTGGTCGGCGTGCCGTTGCGGCGCGTGGTGCATCGCGTGCAGCGCGCGCGCAGCGAGCGCTATGCGTCGATGCGCGGCTACTTCCATGGCGCTGACGATTCCGCCGACGATGACGATCGCCTGCAGGTGCGGCTGCATTCGGTGGCGCTGAACGAAAGGGCCGCCGCGATCGGTCGGCAGTTTTCGGAACTCGGCCTGCACGATCTTGGTGCCGAGGTCACTGCCGTGCGACGTGGCAAGAACCGCATTCCCTTTTCCCTCGACACCCGGCTCGAGGCCGGCGATGTCGTCGTGTTGCGCGGCACCGCGGAAGCGGTCGAACGCGCGCGCACACGACTGCTCTGAACGAACCCTCTCCTCTAGAAATTCATGGAAGCTTTCCAGCGTATTGTCAGCATCATTTTTCCCGTTCTCCTGACCGTTGCCGTCGGCTATGCGTATGCGCGCATACGCGGCGACGTGATCAAGCGGGAAATGGCGGCGGTGAACCGCTACAGCGCCGAGTTGCTGTGCCCGTTGCTGTTGTTCTCGGCACTCGCGTCGAAGGATTTCGATGTGGCTGCGAACCTGCCGCTGATCCTCGCCGGCGGCCTGATCTCGCTGGGTTCGGGCCTGCTTGCGTGGCCCGTCGCGCGGCTGTTCGGCTTTGATGTGCGCACCTTCGTGCCGCCGATGATTTACAACAATTGCGGCAACATGGGCATCCCGCTGGCTATCCTCGCGTTCGGCCCGTCCGGCCTGTCCGAAGCGGCGGCGATGTTCATGGCCGGCAGCCTGGTCTATTTCACGGTCGGCATCCGCATCCTCGAGAGCGGCCGCACGGGTTCGCGCAGCGCGACGCTTGCAATGTTCAAGAGCCCGATGATGCTGTCGATGATGGCCGGCATGCTGTTCGCGGTGCTGAAGGTGCGGCTGCCAGCCGAGCTGATGCAGGCGCTGCGCATGCTCGGCGAGGCGAGTATTCCGCTGATGCTGCTCGGGCTAGGCGTGCGCATGCTCGACGTGAATTTCCACAGCTGGCGCATCGGACTGGTCGGCGCGCTGGTCTGCCCGCTGGCGGGCCTGGCCATTGCCGTCGGAATGGACCACGCACTGGCGCTGACCGCGGTGCAGCGCGGCCAGATGTACCTGTTTGCGTCGCTGCCGCCGGCCGTCTTCAGCTTCATCGTTGCCGAGTCCTACCAGCAGGAGCCGGACAAGGTTGCCGGCATCGTCATGCTCGGCAATATTGCGGCACTCGGTTTTGTACCGCTGGGACTGTGGATGGGCATGTAAGCCCATCCGCACTGTCGCGGGCCGCGTTCGTCAGGCCCGCTTCCTGACCTTCTTCTGCGCCAGCATCGGCGCAAGGTATTTGCCGGTGAAGCTGGCCGGCTCGGCCGCTACATCTTCCGGCGTCCCCTTTGCGATGATCTGGCCACCGCCGGCGCCGCCTTCGGGGCCGAGATCGACCAGCCAGTCGGCCGTCTTGATCACGTCGAGGTTGTGCTCGATGATCACCACCGTATTGCCCTGGTCGCGTAGACGATGGATCACTTTCAGCAGCAGGGCGATGTCGTGGAAGTGCAGGCCGGTGGTCGGTTCATCGAGGATGTACAGCGTGCGGCCGGTATCGCGCTTCGACAGTTCGAGCGACAGCTTCACCCGCTGCGCTTCACCGCCGGACAGTGTGGTGGCGCTCTGGCCGAGCCGGATGTAACCGAGGCCGACATCGAGCAGGGTCTGCAGCTTGCGCGCGACCAGTGGCACTGGCTTGAAGAACTCGAACGCGTCCTCCACCGTCATGTCGAGCACGTCCGAGATGTTCTTGCCCTTGTACTGCACCTCGAGCGTCTCGCGGTTGTAGCGCTTGCCGTGGCAGACGTCGCACGGCACGTAGACGTCGGGCAGGAAGTGCATTTCGACCTTCAGCACGCCATCGCCCTGGCAGGCCTCGCAGCGCCCGCCCTTGACGTTGAACGAGAAGCGGCCGGCGGTATAGCCTCGCTCCTTCGCCTGCGGCACCGTCGAGAACAGTTCGCGGATCGGCGTGAACACGCCGGTGTAGGTGGCCGGGTTCGAGCGCGGCGTGCGGCCGATCGGCGCCTGGTCGACGGCGATCACCTTGTCGAAATGCTCGAGGCCGGACACGTTGTCATGCTCGGCCGGTTCGGCCTGCGAGCCGTACAGGTGGCGCGCCAGCACGTGGTACAGGGTGTCGTTGACCAGCGTCGACTTGCCCGAGCCGGACACGCCGGTCACGCAGGTCAGCAGGCCAACCGGCAATTCCAGTGTCACGTTCTTCAGGTTGTTGCCGCGTGCGCCGCGCACCACCAGCTGCTTCTTCGGATCCGGCACGGTGCGCTGGTGCGGCACCTCGATTTGCAGCGAGCCGTTCAGGTATTGCGCGGTCAGCGAGTCGCGATGGCGGAGGATGTCGTCCAGCGTGCCATGCGCGATCACCTTGCCGCCATGCACGCCGGCCCCCGGGCCCATGTCGACGACATGGTCGGCGCAGCGGATCGCATCTTCATCGTGCTCGACCACCAGCACGGTATTGCCGAGGTCACGCAGGTGCTTCAGCGTCGCGATCAGGCGGTCGTTGTCGCGCTGATGCAGGCCGATCGACGGTTCATCGAGCACATACATCACGCCGGTCAGTCCGGATCCGATCTGCGATGCAAGCCGGATGCGCTGCGCCTCGCCTCCGGACAGCGTGTCGGCGCTGCGGTCGAGCGACAGGTAGTCGAGGCCCACGTTGTTGAGGAAGCGCAGCCGCGCGACGATTTCCTTGATGATGCGGTCCGCGATCTCTTTCTTCGCGCCCTTGAGCTTCAGGTGCTCGAAGAATTCCAGCGTCGCGCGCAGCGGCAGTTCGGCCACCTGGTAGATCGCGCGCTGCTGTGCGCCGCTGCCGACCTTCACATAGCGCGCCTCGACGCGCAGCCGCGCGCCGTGGCATTGCGGACATTCCTTCTCGTTGATGAACTTCGCCAGTTCCTCTTTGACGGCCATCGAGTCGGTCTCGCGATAGCGGCGCTCGAGGTTGTTCACCACGCCCTCGAACGTATGCTCGCGAATCACCGTGCGGCCGCGCTCGTTCAGGTAGGCAAACGGCACCTTGTCCTTGCCGGAGCCGTACAGCACGACCTGCTGCGCGTTCTCCGCCAGCTTCTCGAACGGCGTGTCGATATCGAATTCATAATGCTTGGCCAGCGAGGACAGCATCGTGAAATAAAACTGGTTGCGCCGGTCCCAGCCCTTGACCGCGCCGGAGGCCAGCGACAGGTTGGGGAAGGCGACGATGCGCTTCGGGTCGAAGAACTCGATATGGCCGAGGCCATCGCATTCGGGGCAGGCGCCCATCGGGTTGTTGAACGAGAACAGGCGCGGCTCGAGCTCCTGCAGCGAATAGCCGCAGGTCGGGCAGGCGAACTTGTTCGAGAACAGCTGCTCCTTGCCGGTATCCATTTCGAGCGCGATCGCGCGGCCGTCGGCCAGCCGCAGCGAGGTCTCGAAGCTCTCCGCAAGGCGCTGCTTGATGTCGGCGCGCACTTTCACGCGGTCGACCACCACGTCAATCGTATGCTTCTCGGTCTTTTTCAGCTTCGGCAGCGCGTCGGACTCATAGATCTTCGCGTCGGCGGTGCCGCTCTGTATGCGAAAGCGAACGAAGCCCTGTGCCTGCATCTGCTCGAACAGGTCAGTATGTTCGCCCTTGCGGTTCGCGACGACCGGCGCGAGGATCATCAGCTTGGTGTCCTCGGGCATCGCCAGCACCGCATCCACCATCTGCGACACCGACTGCGCGGCCAGCGGGTTTTCCGGATGGTCGGGGCAGTACGGCGTGCCGACGCGCGCATACAGCAGGCGCAGGTAGTCATGGATCTCGGTGACGGTGCCGACCGTCGAGCGTGGATTGTGCGAGGTCGCCTTCTGCTCGATCGAGATCGCCGGCGACAGGCCTTCGATCAGGTCCACGTCCGGCTTTTCCATCAGCTGCAGGAACTGGCGCGCGTACGCGGACAGTGATTCCACGTAGCGGCGCTGTCCTTCGGCATACAGCGTGTCGAACGCGAGCGACGACTTGCCCGAGCCGGACAGGCCGGTAATCACGATCAGCTTGTTGCGCGGCAGGTCGAGGCTGATGTTCTTCAGGTTGTGGGTGCGGGCGCCCCGGATGCGAATTTCTTCCATGTGGCCAGTGTGGGTGTGAGCAGGGACATGCCTTTTTGCAAAGCTCCCCGATCGTTGGGTGCGGGTCAACCTGTTACTATAGCGGGTTTTCGAAGCTCGTTTTGATCCCCGATTCCGACGCACTCTCGCGGTGCGCCTTGCCGCACGATCCCGCCATGCCATCTCCCCAGGAAGCTGTTTCAAACCGCATGACCGCCACCGAAATCCGGGCAAGCGCGTCGCTCGCGTCGATCTTCGGCCTGCGCATGCTCGGACTCTTCCTGATCCTGCCAGTCTTTGCCGTGCATGCGAAATCCTTGCCCGGTGGTGACAATGCAACGCTCGTCGGCCTGGCGCTCGGCATGTACGGTCTGACGCAGGCCTTTGGCCAGATACCGTTCGGCATCGCGTCGGACCGGTTCGGCCGCAAGCCGGTGATCGTGATCGGATTGCTGCTCTTCATCATCGGTTCCCTGATCGCAGCGATCGACACCCATGTCATCTGGGTGGTGATCGGTCGCGCCGTGCAGGGCGCCGGTGCAGTGTCGGCTGCGGTGACCGCGCTGATTGCCGACTCAACGCGCGACGAGCACCGCACCAAGGCGATGGCGCTGGTCGGCGCGTCGATCGGCCTGACCTATGCGGCGTCGCTGGTGGTTTCGCCGCTGCTGTATTCGGCGGTCGGCATGAGCGGCATGTTCCTGCTGGTGGCCGTGCTGGCTGCTGCTGCGATCGGCGTGGTGTTGTTCATCGTTCCGCCGGCGCCGCCGCGGTCGCCCGAGCGCGCGTCTTTCGTACAAGTGCTGCGCGAGCCCGAGCTGATGCGGATGAACTTCGGCGTGTTCGCGCTGCACGCGATCCAGATGTCGATGTTTGTCGTGCTGCCGTCGGTTTTGGTGAATGCCGGCGGCGTGCCGCTCGACGAACACTGGAAGCTCTACCTGCCGGTAGTGCTGGTGTCGTTCGTGCTGATGCTGCCGCCGATCTTCATCGGTGAAAAAACCGGGCGAATGAAGCCGGTCTTCGTGTCGGCGATTGCGCTGCTGCTGTTGGTCGAGTTCGGCCTGCGGGCGGCAGTCGCGCAGCCGCAGTTGTCGTTTGGCCTGCTGGTGGGTCTGCTGCTGGCCTTTTTCGTTGCGTTCAATATCCTCGAGGCGAGCCAGCCTTCGCTGGTGTCGCGGCTCGCGCCGACCGGTTCGCGCGGCGCGGCGCTCGGCGTGTACAACACGATGCAGGCGATCGGCCTGTTCGCCGGCGGCGCCGGCGGCGGCTGGCTGGCGCAGCGTTTCGGCGGGCCGGCCGTGTTCACCGCCGGCTGCCTGCTGACGGTGGCCTGGCTTATAATTGCCGCGTCCATGAAGAACCTGCCGCGGCGTGCAAAACGCGCGGCCGTTCCCACCTGATTTTCTTTCCTCTTTTCTGCTTTCCATTCGGGAGATACGTATGGCATCCGTCAACAAGGTCATCATCGTCGGCAACCTCGGGCGCGACCCCGAGACGCGTTACATGCCGAGCGGCGATGCGCTGACCAACATCGCGGTTGCGACCACCGACAAATGGAAGGACAAGGCGAGCGGCGAACAGAAGGAAGCGACCGAATGGCATCGCATTTCCTTCTTCGGCAAGCTCGCCGAGATCGCCGGCCAGTACCTGAAAAAGGGATCGCAGGTCTATGTCGAGGGCAAGCTGCGCACCCGCAAATACACGGACAAGGACGGCGTCGAAAAATATTCGACCGAGATCGTCGGCGATGTGATGCAGATGCTGGGCAGCCGGCAAGGCATGGGCGGCGGCGCTGCCCAGATGGACGACGGCGGCTACGGCGGCGCACCGTCGCGCGCGCCGGCACAGGCGCCCGCGCGTGCCCCGGCTCGCCAGCCGTCGAACATCAACATCGAAGACGACGACATCCCGTTCTGATCTGAATCCTCACCCGCGCAGGCGCAGGCATGGCACGGCTGCCTCGACTGGTCGTTGCGAACCACCTGCACCATGTCATTGCGCGCGGCAACAATGAGCAGTCGGTATTCATTGATGATGCCGACTGCCAGCAATTCCTCGATGGCCTGCGCGAAGCGGCCCGCCAGTATCGCGTAGCCGTCCACGGCTATGTACTGCTGCCGAATCGCGTGCAGCTGCTGGTTACGCCGACGGACGACGCCGGCCTCGGCAAGATGATGCAAGCGATCGGCCGGCGCTATGTGCCGTATTTCAATGCCCGCCACCGCCGCAGCGGCAGCCTGTGGGAAGGGCGGTTCCGGACCACGGTGCTCGATGCCGATGCCTATTTCATGGAATGCGCACGCCTGCTTGAATACCAGCCGGTCAAGGCCGGCCTTGCCGCGGACATGGTGTCCTATCCGTGGTCCAGTCATGCGCACCACCTCGGATTGCGCAAGCAGGCGTGGCTGACCGATCACGCGGCCTACTGGAAGCTCGGCAATACCCCGTTCGATCGTGAGATTGCGTATCAGGAGTTCTGTTCCCATCCGCCCGAACGCAAGCAGGTCGATGCCATCGAGGAGGCCACTTCGCGCGGCTGGGCATTAGGATCGGCATCTTTCAAGGCCGCGCTGGCAAAGCTGACCGATCGGCGTTTGCAACCTGCACGGCGCGGCCGGCCACCGAAAGTCCTGCCGCCGGAAGCGCCGGTGCCGGACCGGCCGGCAGTGCGGAAGACGCCTCGCGTGCGCAAGCCGGCTGCTTCGGCGAGCTAGCCGGGGCGGAATTGTCATTAAGCTATTGGTTTTGCACGAATTTCAATCTGTCCCTAATTTATTTTGCACCAGATTGACGCGAAGTAAATTTGGGTACTGACCCTAATTTATTTTCGTTGAAGTCCCTATTGCATTGCACTATCCTTTCCGGTTCTTCGAA